>FWPV01006803.1_pt1 | contig 11043 bp, 11 predicted proteins | sample 2228371 | NCBI WGS metagenome assembly FWPV01 (sample SAMEA103939776, study PRJEB20133) | metagenome | reverse complement strand
GATCGAGGCCCTCCAGTTCGATTTCATGCGCCATGCCCTGCTGGCTGGCCTCCTGGTCAGCATCGCCTGCGGCATCATCGGCACGCTGGTTGTGGTCAACCGCATCGTCTTCATCAGCGGTGGCATCGCCCACGCCGCCTACGGCCACAACAGCTTCTTCAAGGGCAACTACCTGTTCCGCATGTGGACCGACGCGGGCTCGATCGTCGATTACCTCGTGTACGCGAAAAACTATGTCGCGGCCTGCGAGGAGCGCCATGGCGTCGACGCGGTGGAATTGCTGCTCGACAGCTGCCATGCGCTGATGAATTACGGCGTCGATCGCTACCGTCGCCCGGGCAAGCTGAGCCTGACGCAGGAACTCGAACGCGCGAAAGACCGCGAGGCGTATGCGCAGCAGCAGGTGAATGAAATCTGGCGCACACTGCCGCCGAAGTCGGGCAAGGACGCTGCGGAAAAGGAGCAGGCGCGTTTTCCAGCCGATCCGCAGGAAAATCTGCTGTACTTCATCGAGAAGAACGCGCCGCTGCTCGAACCCTGGCAGCGCGAAATCGTGCGCATCGTGCGCAAGATCGCGCAGTACTTCTACCCGCAACGCCAGACCCAGGTGATGAACGAGGGCTGGGCCACGTTCTGGCACCACCACCTGCTGAACACGATGTACGACGACGGCTATCTCGAAGACGGCATCATGATCGAGTGGTTGAAGTCGCACACCAATGTGGTGTTCCAGCCGCCTGTGGATCACCCGGCCTACAGCGGCATGAACCCGTATGCGCTCGGGTTTGCGATGTACAGCGACATCAAGCGCATCTGCGAGGCGCCGACCGACGAAGACCGTTACTGGTTTCCGGACATCGCCGGCCGCGACTGGCTGGAAACGCTCGACCACGCGATGCGCAATTTCAAGGACGAAAGCTTCATCGGCCAGTACCTGTCGCCGCGCGTCATGCGCAATTTCCGGCTGTTTTCCATCGTCGACGACGAGACCGATCCGACGCTGGAAGTGTCGGCCATCCACGACGAAGCCGGTTACAGAAGCCTGCGCGAGGCCATGTCGCGCCAGTACGATCTGGGCTCGCGCGAGCCGAACATCCAGGTGTGGTCGGTCAATCTGCGCGGTGACCGCTCGCTGATGCTGCGCCACACGCAGCACAACGAGCGCCCGCTGCATGACAACGCCTACGAGGTGCTCAAGCACGTCGCCAGGCTGTGGGGCTTTCCGGTGCATCTGGAAAGCGTCGGCAGCCTGGGCAATGTGTCGCGCCGCTGGACGGTGGATCCGAGCACGGCCTGAGCCGGTCCTGGCTTGACCTGCTCGCGGCGGCGCGATTGCGGTCGGCGCCGTTTCAGTCCGACCCGGACTCGCCGGCGCCCGCCCGGATCAGTGCCACGAGTTCGGGCAGTCGGCGTGCCGCGGCGATGCGCGCGTCCTCCTCGATCGCCCGGTAAAGCGCGAGCACCTGCTGTCCGGTGGGGGTGAGCCGGGCGCCGCCGCCCGCCGTTCCGCCGCGCTGCTTGATGACCAGCGGCTCGACGAAATCCTTGTTCAGCGCATCCACCAGCGACCAGATCCGCTGGTAGCTCATGCCCAGCCGGCGACCGGTTTCGGCCAGCGATCCGGTCGCAGCGATGCCCTGCAGCACGTCCGCCTTGCCCGGGCCGATCGCGACGGCGTGCTTGATCTGCACGCGAAACCGCGTGCTGTGTTCGGGCGTGTCGGGCGCGGCGTTCCTGGTCATCGTTGATCGGCATCCATCGGGTGCGATGGACGCACTTCGGGCAAGTTGGTGCATGGACGACCCTGCACGGCATACGGTACTCGTTATACTCGGGGAACGATATCCATACGAATATATATCGAACCCGCGGAGGCGTTCGCCCGTGAAACCTGTTCGCTTGTTCCACCGAATCCTGCTGTTGTGCGTCGTTGCGTTGTCCGTCGGGTCGCCTGCGCGCGCTGCCGAGACGCCGACCGTGGCGGCTGCGTCCGATCTGAAGTTCGCGATCGAGGCGCTGGCGGCCCGTTTCGAGCGCGACACCGGCCACAAGCTGCGTCTGGTGTTCGGCTCGTCCGGAAATTTTTTCTCGCAGATCCGGCAGGGCGCGCCGTTCCACCTGTTCATGTCGGCCGACGAGGATTTCGTGTTCAAGCTCGCCGAGCTGGGGCTGACGCAGGACCGCGGCCGGCTGTACGCCTACGGCCGGATCGGCGTGATGGTGCCGAGGGGCTCGCCGCTGAAGGCCGACGGCGAATTGAAGGATCTGGCGCTTGCGCTGCGTGACGGACGACTGAAGAAGTTCGCCATCGCCAATCCCGAGCATGCACCCTATGGCACGCGGGCGAAGGAGGCGTTGCAGCATGCCGGACTGTGGGCCGACATCGAACCGCGTCTGGTGCTGGGCGAAAACATTTCACAGGCGGCCCAGTTCGCCACCTCCGGCTCGGGTCAGGGCGGCATCATCGCGTTGTCGCTGGCCATGGCGCCCCAGGTGGGCGGGCTGGGCGAGTTCGCGCTGATCCCCGAAAGCTGGCATCGCAGACTTGCCCAGCGCATGGTGCTGCTGCGCGATGCGCCGCCCGCCGCGCGGGCCTTCTACGATTACGTCGCGACGCCGGCGGCACAGGACGTGATGCGTCGTTACGGTTTCGAAATGCCGAAGGAGTGACCCGGCGTGCGCCACTGCGGCTGACGCCGGTGTGCTGATCCGGAAACGGGAGCTGACATGGACTGGCAGGCATTTTCGCTGTCGATAGAACTTGCTGTGGTGACGCTGCTGGTGCTGCTGCCGTTCGGCGTGCTGGCCGGGCGCTGGCTGGCGCGCACGCGCTTTTCCGGCAAGGCCTGGATCGAAGCCTTCGTCGTGCTGCCGCTGGTGCTGCCGCCGACCGTGCTGGGTTACTACCTGCTGGTGTCGCTGGGTGCGGGCTCGCCGCTGGGCCGCTGGCTGCTCGACAGCTTCGATGTCAGGCTGACCTTCAATTTCGCCGGCCTGCTGATCGCCTCGCTGGTATTCAACATTCCATTCATCGTGCAGCCGGTGCAGCGCGCCTTCGAGGCGATACCCGAGAATCTCGCCGAAGCGGCGTCGGTCTGCGGGCTCGGTGACTGGCAGACCTTCTGGCGCGTCGAACTGCCGCTGGCCTGGCCGGGCATCCTGTCGGCCATGGTGCTGACCTTTGTACATACACTGGGCGAATTCGGCGTGGTGCTGATGATGGGCGGCAGCATTCCGGGCGAAACCCGGACGGTGGCCATCGCCATCTACGATCGCGTGCAGTCGTTCGACCTCGCCGGGGCCGACCGCATGGCGCTGCTGCTGCTTGTGCTGTCGCTCGGCGCGGTCGCGGCATCGTTCTTCGCGTCGGCCCGACTGGTGGCCCGGCGATGAGCGACCGGCGCGACGGACCGCCGCGCGCCTTGCGCGTCGAGATCGATCAGCACGAACCGATGCCGCTGCGCGGCCGCTTCGAGTGTTCAGCCGGCGAACTGCTGGCGCTGGTCGGCCCGTCGGGTGCCGGCAAGACATCGATGTTGCGCGTGCTGGCCGGGCTGATGCGCCCGCAGCGCGGACGTGTCGAGGTCGGCGGGCAGGTGTGGTGCGACAGCGAACAGGGCATCTTCCTGCCGCCACAGCGTCGGCATGTCGGGCTGGTTTTCCAGAACTACGCGCTGATGCCGCATCTGAGCGCGGCCGACAACGTCGCGCTGGCCATGCTGCACCTGCCGACCGCCGAGCGCGACGCGCAGGCCCGGCGCTGGCTCGACCATGTGCGCCTGTCCGGCGAACAGCAGCAGCGGCGGCCGGGCGCGCTGTCGGGCGGCCAGCAGCAGCGTGTGGCGGTGGCGCGTGCGCTGGCCCGCGAACCGAAGCTGCTGCTGCTCGACGAGCCCTTTTCGGCGGTCGACCAGATGAGCCGGCAAGGGCTTTACCGCTTGCTGGCCCAGCTGCGCAGCGATCTCGACATCCCGATCCTGCTGGTGACCCACGACCTGAACGAGGCGCGCCTGCTGGCTGACCGGCTGGTGGTGATGGATGCCGGCGCGGTCCTGCAGGAAGGGCCGCCCGAACACATTCATCGGGCGCCGCGCAACGCGCGCGTGGCCGATCTGGTGGGCATGCACAACCGTTTTCAGGGCGTCTGGATGGGGCCTTCGGGTCGCGTCGGCTGGGGCCTGCTGAAGTGGGTGACGGCGTCCGCGGTCGAGGGCGAGGACGCGGACATGCTGCTCGAAGTGCGCGACAAGGGAAAGATCAAGCCGGGCCAGCCGGTGAACTGGGTCGTGCCGGGTGACGGCATCCTGCTGGGTGCGGAAGGCAGCGGACAGGCACTGGACGCGCGGGTCAGCGACGCGCGCCATCTGGGCGAAATCACGCTCGCATCACTGACGCTGGAGCGCAATCCGCAGATCAGTCTGCGCATCACGCTGGCCGGGCCGCAGCGCCAGCGCATCGCCAATGGCGACCGACTGGCCGTGCGTCTGGATCCCGCGCTGGTGCACGTGATGCCGCTGCACCCACGTCCGCCGCAAGTGGCGGAGCCGTAGTCGACTGCAGCCGGCCGCGCCGGTCAGGGGGTCGGCTCGGGCTTGCGCGGCAGCAGCATGCGCGCGATTGCGCTCGCAGCCAGCCCCATCAGCAGGAAACCGATCGCACCGATCAGCCACACCGCCCAGACGATGGCGCTCAACCAGCCGGTCAGGTCGGGAATCTGCTGCAGCGACGCCTGTATCGTCGGTCCCCAGTCGAGCAGGGTGTGTCGCACCGACTCCAGCCAACCCTCGGGCAGCCAGGGCGCCAGCCACACCGGCGGCTGCAGGCTCACCACCCAGCCCGGCCAGGTGGCCAGTGCGTCGGCATTCCAGCCCGGCCACGTGAGCACGGCGTCGGCCGTCCAGGTCAGCAAGGTCCAGAAGCCGAGCAGCAGCGCGGTGATGATCCAGATGATTGCGTAAGTCATGGTGTATCGGCGTCCTGGGTGGGCAGGTGCTGCAGCGGATGCGGCCAGCGTCTGCGCCGGGTCATGTCAATTTTCCTGCACCAGCTTCTTCAGCGCATACAGCGCATCGAGGGCTTCGCGCGGGCTCAGGCTGTCCGGGTCGAGCGCGGCCAGCGCATCGACCGCGGCGTGAGTCAGCGGTTCCGGCGGCGGGGTGGCAGGCGCGAACAGGTCGGCCTGCGGACCGGCGCTGATGCGGCTGGCTTCGAGCTGCTGCAGCGCGCGCCGTGCGTCGCGGATCACCGTGCCGGGCACACCGGCCAGCGCCGCCACTTCGATGCCGTAGGACTGCGATGCCGGACCCTCTTCGATGGCGTGCAGGAACACGATGCGCCGGCCGTGCTCGACCGCGTCCAGATGCATGTTGGCGCAGGTCGGATGGGTCTGCGCCAGCTGCGTCAGTTCGAAGTAGTGGGTGGCGAACAGCGTCCAGCTGCGGTTGCGCGTCAGCAGATGGCGGGCAATGGACTGGGCGAGTGCCACACCGTCGAAGGTCGAGGTGCCGCGACCTATTTCGTCCATCAGCACCAGGCTGCGCTCGGTCGCGCCGTGCAGGATGCCGGCCGCCTCGGTCATTTCGACCATGAAGGTCGAACGGCCGGAAGCCAGATCGTCGGACGCGCCGATGCGCGTGTGGATGGCGTCCAGCGGGCCGAGCCGCACCGACTGCGCCGGCACCGGGCAGCCGCAGTGCGCCATCAGGGCGATCAGCGCGACCTGTCGCATATAGGTCGACTTGCCGCCCATGTTCGGGCCGGTGATCAGCAGCATGCGCCGCGCGTCATGCAGGGCGGTATCGTTGGCGATGAAGCTGTCGACCTGCTGTTCGACCACCGGGTGGCGCCCGCGCACGATCGTGATTTCGGGCTCGTCGACGAACTGCGGCCGGCAGTAGTCGTGACGCTGCGCGGCGCGCGCGAAGGCGAGCAGGCCGTCGAGCTGCGCCAGCGCACGGGCGATGTCGCCGAGTGCCGGCAGATCCGGGGCGAGCGCGTCCAGCAGTTGTTCGTACAGGTGCTTTTCGCGCGAGGTGGCACGTTCGGCGGCCGACAGTGCGCGGTCCTCGAAGGTTTTCAGTTCCGGCGTGATGTAGCGCTCTGCGTTCTTCAGCGTCTGCCGGCGGCGATAGTCGTCCGGAATGCGTTCGACGTGGGCGTTCGTCACCTCTATATAGAAGCCGTGCACGCGGTTGTATTCGACCTTCAGGTTGGCGATGCCGGTGCGGCTGCGCTCGCGCGCTTCGAGCGCGAGCAGGAATTCGCCGCAGTTGTCCTGCAGGCCGCGCAGTTCGTCGAGTTCTGCATCGAAGCCGGCGCGCATGACACGGCCGTCGCGCAGCTGCGAAGCCGGTTCGTCCATGATGGCGCGGGCGAGCAGGGCGCAGGCGTCGAGCGGCTGCGCCAGCGTGGCGCGCGCGTCGTCGAGCAGGCCACCGTCCGGCGGCACGGCGGCAGCGATGTCGCCCAGCCGCGCCAGACTGTCGCGCAGGCTCGACAGATCGCGCGGTCGCGCGGTGCGCAGCGCGATGCGCGCGCCGATGCGCTCGATGTCGGCCAGCCCGCGCAGTACGTCGTGCAACGAATCGGCGGTGCTGTCGGTGCGCAGGGCCTCGACCGCCTGATGTCTCGCCTCGGCCTGCGCACGTTCGCGCAGCGGGTGGTGCAGGCAGCGACGCAGCCAGCGCGACCCCATCGACGTGGCGCAGGTGTCGAGCAGCGACAGCAGCGTCGGCGACGCTTCGCCGCGCAGCGTTTCGGTCAGTTCGAGATTGCGCCGGGTGGCGGCGTCCATGCGCAGCCAGGCGGAGTCGTGTTCGACGGCGAGCGTCGTCACGTGCGACAGCGCGCGCTGCTGGGTCGCCTGGGCGTAGCTGAACAGCGCGCCGCAGGCGGCCAGCGCGATCGGCACCTCGGTCACGTCGAAGGCGGCGAGATCGCGACTGCCGAAGTGCTCGCACAGCAGGCGCGTGGCTTCGCCCGCGTCGAACTGCCAGGCGCTGCGCGACGTGACGGCCCAGCTGCCGTCCGGTGCCGCGCCGCTGTCGGCCACCAGCAGTTCGGCCGGGCGCAGCCGGTCGAGCAGCGACGGCAGCACGTTGGCGGCGACTTCGGTCAGTTTCAGTTCGCCGCTGGCCAGATTCAGCCAGGCGACCCCGGCGCGGGCGCGCTCGACATGCAGCGCCATCAGCAGCGAATCGGCCCGCTCGTCGAGCAGGCTGGCGTCGGTCAGCGTACCCAGCGTGACGATGCGCGCAATCGCGCGCTCGACCGGTCCCTTGGACGTCGCCGGGTCACCGATCTGTTCGACGATGACCACCGACTCGCCCAGCTTCACCAGCCGCGCCAGATACTGCTCGACCGCGTGGAAGGGCACGCCCGCCATCGGGATCGGCTGGCCGGCCGACTGGCCGCGGTGCGTCTGCGTGATGTCGAGCAGCCGCGCAGCGCGGATCGCGTCCTCGAAGAACAGCTCGTAGAAATCCCCCATCCGGTAGAACACCAGCAGATCGGGGTGCTGCCGCTTGAAGCCGAGATACTGCTGCATCATCGGTGTATGCGACGGATCAATCCGGGGTACGCCGTTCGATGAATTCATTGTTGACGTTCAGCCCGCTTTCGGAAAAAGCCGCACGCCCGGCAGCCCGTCGAAGTGCCGTTCACAGGTGATCAGGTCAGCCTTGTACTCGCGCGCCGTGGCGTACACGATGGCATCGGCCGTGGCCAGCCTGTGTGCGCGATGCAAATCTGCCGCGAGCAGGGCGATGCGGGTGTCGAGCGGTGCGATGACGCATTTCTGCGTGTAGGCGATGACCTGGTCGGCCTTGTCATCGCCGACTTCGCGCACCAGCCATTTCGACAGTTCGAGCTGCACGATGGTGGGCACGATGCAGTGCGGGCGCTCCGGCAGTTCCTTGCCGATGATTTCGCCGAGGTCGCTGCCGGTGAGCCACTCGATCCACGCCGAGGTATCGACCACGCGCGCGGCGGCCGCCATCAATAACGGTCCTCGCGGTCGCGCGTGTCATCGGTCGATGCGCCCCGGGCGATGCCGGCGAGCTGCGCGGCATCGGGTACCGGCATCATCAGCACGCCTTTGCCTTTCGGGATGAACACGAATTCCTGTCCGGCTTCCCAGTGCTGTGCCTCGCGCACGGCCTTGGGGATGGAAATCTGGAATTTGCTGGACAGCATGGCCGTACTTGGCATGGTCATACCTGGAGCTTATCGATCGGAATTTGGTAAGAATACCCGTTCACGACCGGTGCCGCCACGGGTGGCCTGCGGTCAGCTGCGCAGCGCGTCGGTCAGGTGCGGTTCGATTGCGGCCAGCAGGGCCGGGAAGATGCGCGGCGTGGAGGCGACCAGATTGCCGCTGTCCAGGTAGCCGGTTTCACCGGTCAGATTGCCGACCAGACCGCCGGCTTCGGTCACCAGCAGGGCGCCGGCGGCGATGTCCCACGGCGACAGGCCGATTTCGAAGAAGCCGTCGAAGCGGCCGCAGGCGACATAGGCCAGGTCGAGCGCGGCAGCGCCCGGGCGGCGCAGGCCGGAGGTCTTTTCCATCAATTCCTTGAACATGCCCAGATAGGCATCGACGTGGTCCCACACACGGTACGGGAAACCGGTGCCGATCAGTGCCTCGCCCAGCTTGGCGCGGCGCGATACGCGGATGCGGCGGTCGTTCAGGAAGGCGCCGCGGCCGCGGCTGGCGGTGAACAGTTCGTTGCGCACCGGGTCGAACACGACGGCCGACTGCATCAGGCCGCGGTGTTCGAGCGCGATCGACACCGCGTACTGCGGCATGCCGTGGATGAAGTTGGTCGTGCCGTCGAGCGGATCGATGATCCAGCGGTATTCGGATTCACCTGCGGTTCCGTTCGTCGCGCCGCTCTCTTCGGCCAGAATGGCATGGTCCGGGTAGGCTTCGCGCAGGATGCCGATGATGGCGTCCTCGGCTGCGCGGTCGACTTCGGTGACGAAGTCGTTCTGGCGCTTGCTGCTGACTTTCAGCAGGTCTACATCCTGGCTGGCGCGGGTGATGATCTGGCCTGCGCGGCGGGCGGCCTTGACGGCGGTGGTGAGCGTCGGATGCATGGGAGGTGTCTGTGCGCGGACCGTGCGGTCCGCAAGTCGGCGGGAAAGCCGAGCATTTTAGGGGCTGTTGCGATTTAATTCGAGGCCCGCACCTGAATTGACCTCTGACCGCACATTCGATGGACGCCCTTTCTTCCCCTTCCGATCGTCACGCCGCCCTGGACCGGGTGCGCGTGGTCATGTCGCACACCACCCATCCGGGCAACATCGGCGCCTGCGCGCGGGCGATGAAGGTGATGGGGCTGTCGCGCCTCTATCTGGTCAATCCGAAGCACTTTCCGCACGACGAAGCGGTCGCGATGAGTTCCGGCGCGACCGATGTGCTGGACAGCGCGGTGGTGGTCGATACGATCGAAGCTGCCCTGGCCGGCACCGTGGCGCAGGCGGCGCTCACCGCGCGCCGGCGTGAAATGGCGCTGCCGGTGCGCGACGTCAGGTCTGCGGCGACCGAACTGGCGACCTTGCTGGCTGCCGGCGACGCCGAGGTGGCGCTGGTGTTCGGCACCGAAAGTTCGGGGCTCACCAATGAAGAAGTGGCGATGTGCTCGCTGCCGGTCACCATTTCGACCAGCGATACCTATCGCTCGCTGAATGTGGCGGCAGCCGCCCAGATCATGTGCCACGAACTGCGCGTGGCCGTCGCGGCCACGCCGACTTTCGTCGGTGAAGCGCCGGTGCTGGCCAGCCACGAGGGGCTGGAAAGCCTGTACGCGCTGCTCGAACAGCTGATGCTCGATGCGGGCTTTCTCGACCGCGTCAATCCGGGCCGCGCAATGCCGCGCCTGCGTCGCCTGTTCGGCCGCACCCGGGTCGAAGCGGAGGAACTTCACCTGCTGATGGGCGCGCTGAAGGCGATCGGCGGCATTCCGAAGAAGCGCCCGGGATCGAACGGGTAAGCTCGGCAGCCGTCCGCGCGGCTGCATGCGCGCCGGCGCTTCTGCGTGCGGCCACGACGGACGATGGACAGACCCTGACGCAGGTGCACAAAAACCGACTAAAATCGTCGGGTTTCAACTGGCCGCGAACGCCACCGGCGTCTGATAGGGAAAAAGGATGTTCCAACACCTGCGCGAAGACATTGCCAGCGTGCTCGCACGCGACCCCGCCGCACGTTCGTCGTTCGAAGTCCTCACCTGCTATCCGGGCATCCACGCCCTGATCCTGCACCGCATGGCGCACGCCTGCTGGGGCGCGGGCCTGCACTGGCTGGGGCGTTTCATTTCGCACATCGGCCGCGTGCTGACCGGCATCGAGATCCACCCGGGTGCGTCGATCGGACGGCGCGTGTTCATCGATCACGGCATGGGCGTGGTGGTCGGCGAAACCGCGGTCATCGGAGACGACTGCACGATCTATCAGGGCGTGACGCTGGGCGGCACCTCGCTGTACCGCGGCGCCAAGCGTCATCCCACGCTGGGTCGGAGCGTCGTGATCGGCGCCGGCGCCCAGGTGCTGGGCGGTTTCGAGGTCGGTGACGGCGCCAAGATCGGTTCCTGCGCAGTCGTCGTGAAGCCTGTTCCGGCCGGCGCCACGGCGGTCGGTAATCCGGCGCGCATCATCGAAGCCAGCGAGCCAGGCGCCGACGACGAGAAGAAACGGCGCGCCGAACAGGCGGGTTTTACCGCCTATGGCGTCACCCGCGACATGGAAGATCCGATGGCCAAGGCGCTCACGGCGCTGGTAGACCATGCGCTGGAGAACGACCGGCGCATCGCCTGCCTGATGGAAAAGCTGGAACGGGCAGGCGTCAGGCTCGACGACGAGGCGCGCGAGCAGATGGCGGATCACTCGCACGTCGATCTGGACAAGATCCGGCCTAATTGTTGACTGAACTTGTCGGGAATTATAAAGTCGACTGAATTGATCGGGAATTGGACTGTGAGCTCAATCGCGAACCCAATCGTGGATTCGCCGAGCCACTCCATCGAGGAGATCGCTTCATGAGAC
>FWPV01015327.1_pt1 | contig 11045 bp, 8 predicted proteins | sample 2228371 | NCBI WGS metagenome assembly FWPV01 (sample SAMEA103939776, study PRJEB20133) | metagenome | reverse complement strand
GAGGCGACCAGAGGGCCGCGGCCCTTTGCCCCCTCTCCCAAACCCACTCCCCCAACCCCATATAATTTTAATAAAAATTCAGGCTGTTAAGCCGCAATTTCCGCCTTTACGGGGGGTTGGGGAAGGGGGGTTGAGGGGAGGAAACCACAGGCGTGGACGCCTGTGCCACAGGGTCCACCGACTCCCGGCCCTCCCCACAAGAACCATTTTGCCAAAGTCTCCAGTTATGCCCCCCCTTCCCTGCCCTCCTGCCCGTAAATTCCTTGACAGCCGTCAGGGAGAGCGGTAGGGTGAAATTGAACGAATGCTGAGCAAAATCTCCGTCTCTTCAGGGGGACAAGAGGGACTGCAAGGCCGCCACTTTGCTTTTTCCCATTTTTCCCGAAAACCAAAACCGCGTCTGGCGTTGTGGCTGAAACTTTTCTGCCTGGGGAGGACCACATGCAGATTCCTGAACTGAGCGCGGTCACTGTGGAAGTCCTGGTGGACAACTTTTTCGATGTCTTTGAACCCTCCAAGCCCGGCCTGGTGGAGCGGGCGGTGGTGGGGCGCCTGCCCAAGCCCCTCATGGCGGCCCATGGGCTGGCCTACTGGCTCACCCTGACCCAAAACGGCCGGACCTCTCAGATTCTCATGGACACCGCCAATTCCCCCCTGCCCCTGTTCAACAACCTGGAGGCCCTGGGCCATGAGCCCCAGCAAGCGGACGCCTTGGTGGTGAGCCACGGCCACCCGGACCATTACGGCGGTCTGCTGGAGTTCTTGAGCCGCAGGGGGCCCGGGTTGCCGGTTTATCTCCACGAGGACTGTTATTATCCCAAGCTCCTCATCACCCCGAGAGGACGGGTCGGCCCCTGGAAACTGGACCGAAACGAGCTGGTAAGCCGGGGAGTGGAGCTCCATGAAAACCGGGGCCCGGCCCTGGTGGAGGGCCTAGCCCTGCTCACCGGCACGGTGGAGGCCAGCACCCCTTATGAGACGCCGCTCCCCGGGGCAAAGCGGGTGGTGAACGGCAACGAAGAGCACGATCCCTTCACCGACGAGCAGGCTCTGGTGATGCACGTCAAGGGCAAGGGTCTGGTGGTCATCGGCGGCTGTTGTCATCCGGGGGTCATCAATATGGTGAAATACGCCCAAAAGCTCACCGGCGTAAACAAAGTGGCGGCCCTTTTGGGGGGCTTTCACCTGACTGCGGGGGGCGACCAGCTTATCAGGGAAACGGTAAAAGGCCTGGAGGAGCTTCAGCCGGAGGTCATCCTGGCCGGCCACTGCACCGGGTTCAAGGCCCTGACCCAGTTGGCCCTGAACTTCCCCGACACTTTCATGGTGAGCTGTGTGGGCACCAAATTGATGATCGCCGCCTGAAGAATTCCCTGGGGATGGCCGGGGGGTCGGCGGATCCTGTGGCACTAACGGGTTGGGGGACCGCGGCCCCCCTGGTCCCCTCTTCCCAAAGCTATTCGCAACAGTCTCAAGTTGCCGAACTTCGGCCGCGTTTTTTCGATTGCCTTATTCTTTCCGGGTAATCCTGTTTCCCGGAGAGGCGACCCTTAGGTCTTTAAGAGCGGGATCACGGGCCTCCTTCCCGGGTGGCCCCTCTCAACCGGCTGATTTCTTTGGCATGACTCACAGCCCCGACTTGAGCTTTTCCTTCCTGAAAAACCTGGATATCCCCCCTGCCTGGGAAACCGCGGCCGAAAAATTCCTGGCAACCGGCGCCGCCACCCTGGTTCTGGGAGGCCCGGACACGGGCAAAAGCACCTTGTGCAAGTACCTGATTTACCGGGCTTATGCCGCGGGGGAGGTCTCGGCCCTCATAGACCTGGACCTGGGCCAGTCCCACCTGGGGCCGCCCGGGGCCCTGGGTCTGGGTCTCTTTCCTCCCCGGCAACCCGGAGACCAGGGGCTTTTTCCCGAGGGACTGTATTTCATCGGCCAAACCTCGCCGGTGGGGGCGGTCCTGGAGGTGGCGGTGGGCTGCCGGACCTTGGCGGACCAGGCCCTAGCCAAGGGGGTAAGCCGGTTGGTGGTGAACACCAGCGGTCTCATCACCGGCCCGGCGGCATACCGCTTGAAGCAGGCGGAAGTGGAGCTCCTGAAGCCCGCCCTTGTTCTGGCCTTGGCCCGGGAGGAGGAACTTGCCCCTTTGCTGCGGGTTTTGGAAGGGGACGCCCCCATCCTGCGGCTGCCCGTTTCCCCCCTGGCGGTCCGCCGGGGCATGGAAGAGCGCCGGCATTACCGGCAGGACCGGTTCCGCCGCTACTTCGCCAAAGCCCAAGCCCTTGAATTTTCTCTGACCGACATAACCTGGTGGGGGCCGCCCTTCGGCTGGGGCAAGCCTTTGGCCCCGGAAGATCTGCACCGGTGGAGCGGCTTGCTGGGATTTGAGGTTCTTTATGGAACCGCGGGCGATCCCAGCTTCGCTCTTTTGGTGGAGGATACGCCCATGCGGCCTTTGCGCTCTGACCTTCCGGAAGGTATCCGCCTCTTCAGCCGGTCCTCGGTGGAATACAGTCTCACCGGCCTTTGGGACAGGTCCCGGCGGACCTTGGCCTTGGGCGTGCTCCTTCCCTCCGACTGGCGGGATAGCCGCCTCCGGGTCTGGACTCCCCTTTCTCCAGCCCGGGCATCGGAGGTCAGATTTCTGACCTTGGGCCGCCTCAGGTTGTCCTCCACCGGCCGGGAGCTCCCCTTGTCCGAGGCGGTCCGGTGATATTCTCCGGGCAAGGGAAACTTAAACCCTGCCGGGCTCGAGGATTCTGGGATACTGACCTTGAAAAAGAAATTTCAAAATCGCCATTAATATTCTGAAACGCGACGCTGTCTAATGTGATGAAAATATATGAGAAACCTATTATGCTGGAGGATGAAGAAGCGAAGAGCAGCTGCCGCCGGTCTCCCCGATAACCCATCCGGCTGCACCCCGGCGGCGAGGAGTCGAGTTATGAATACGCCACGGAAAATCACCATGATGGCGATCCTCCTGAGCCTGATCCTCCTCCTGGGGACCGGCTTGGCAGCCCCTCAGTCCGCCTGGGCCTCCATGGAAGACGCCGCCCTCTTCTATGAAGAATTAAGCCAATACGGCGACTGGGTGGAGTACCAGAACTACGGGCCGGTGTGGTATCCCACCAAGGTTCAGGAAAACTGGCGTCCCTACGTGGACGGCCGCTGGACGCCTTCGGAAGAAGGCCATGTCTTTGAAACCCAGGAACCCTGGGGTTGGGCCACATATCACTACGGCAACTGGATGCCCACCGAGGAATACGGCTGGGTTTGGGTGCCGGGAAGGACGTGGTATCCCAACACCGTGACTTGGCGAACCTCCCCCGATTCCGAGGCCCCGGAAGCCTCCTATATCGGGTGGGCTCCCATTCCGCCGCCTAACTATACGCCGCCGCCGGGCTATTACCCTGAGGGGTATGCCGGAGGGGGCCCTTACTCCGGACCTTTCGAAAGCCTGATCACCGCGCCTTTCTGGATTTTCGTCAAGGCCGCCGGTTTTCTGTTGGGATTCGGTCAGCCTTTTGCCCCGGCCTATTCCTATTGGGGCTGCAACTGTCTCCTGCCGCCGCCGGTGGTGCCTTACTATGTCAGCCGCACGGTCATCGTTCACAATTATTACTCCCCGACTTATTACCCGGTGGGCTACATAACCGTCGGGCGGGGTTTTTACAACTGGGGGCCGCCGGTGCCTTACCTGGCCCGGGTGACCCGCATCAAGGAAGTAACCATTAATAATTACATCCGGCAGGTCAATATATACCAGCGGGCCAATGTAGTGCCGCCTCCGCCGGTTCTGGCCCGCCGGGCCCACCTCCGGGAAGTGCTGCCGCCGGCCGTGGTGGACCGGAAGCCAATGCCGCGGCCCATGCATGTCCGGGATGTCCAGGCGGCCCGGGGGCACCTGGCTAGACCCAACCTGGTCCATGCCGGCATTATTAAAAGTGCCCCCCCCTTGCCCGGGAATCTTCCCAAAAGTCATGGGCCCCAGGCAGAAGGCCCTCAGTGGCGCCGCGGGGTTCCTGGCGCGGCCCTGCCGGCCAGCGCCATGATGCGGCCGGATCAGCGTCTGGAAAACAACTTCCGCAAGATCCCCGCTGACCAGCGGCTTGAGCCGGTATCACCGCGAGCCCGGAACTGGACCGTTCCCCCCATGCCGGGGGCCAAAGCCGAGCAACCGGGGGCCGTGCCCCCAGGCCGGAAACCTGAGCTTGCCACCCCCGGACCGGGGTCTGCGCCTCCCCCGGCTTCCCGGGCCATTGCTCCCAAGGGCCCTGCTTCCCCGGCGTTGCCTTCAACGGCTTCTCCCGGAAGGCCGCCCGCCTCTGGACAACCCCCGGTCATTGACAAAAAAGCGCCGACCGTGGAAGTCCTGAGGCCCCGGGGGCCGTCGGCTCCCCGGACTGTGGGGTCCCAACCCCCCACCACCCCCGGCTCCCCGCCGCCGGGTGGCTGGAGCAGGCCGGAAACCGGCGCTTCCGGGAGCATGACCACAAGGCCGTCTTCCGGAAAGGGCCGGGGGCCACAGGTCGCCCCCGGAACCCCACCGGCGGTCTCCGGGACTCCGACAGGACAGCCCCAACCCACGATACAGCCGCCGACCCAGACCCAGGTGAGAACGCCGCGCCCCAAAAGGAAAGCCGGGCCGGAGCAGACCCAGGGGGGTGGGCCGGCAGGGCCGGGCATGACCGGCATCCAGCCTCAACCTCAAACAACCGGGCCCCAGGGTCAATCCCAGCCTCAGATGCCGCGGCAACCCCGGGTCCAGCCGCGGCCCCAGATGCAGCCGCCGGTCCAGATGCAACAATCTAAGCCCATGATGCCCCAGCAGCCTCAGGCGCAGCCGCAGCCACGCCTCCAGCCGCGGCCCCAGATGCGGCAGGCTTCCCCGCCGCCCCCGCGCCAAGTGCAGGCCCCGCCTCGGGCCCCTCAGCCGGCGCCCCAGGCTCAGCAAAAATCCCAGGCCCCTCAGCGGCAAAAAGGGGACAAGTCGAAACCCAACCGCCGGACTGTCCGGCCCTTGGCCGTGCGGCCCGGCGGTTTTATTTTTCCCGGGAAAAGGGGGATGTTTTGAAAATTGAGATTGTTGCAAAGGGGCTCTGGAGGGAAAAGCCGCGTTTCGGTGGACCCTGGGGCACAGGCGTTCCCGCCTGAGGTTACCTCCCCTCAGACTCCCAACCCTACAAGAATGGAAATTGAGGATAGCTTGATTTTTCCATAAATCCATAGGGGGTTGGGGGAGAGTATTTGAGAGAGGGCACAGGGGGGGCCAGCTATTCCAACAGTCTCATTTGGCGGGCGCCAGCGGCCTTCCGTCTTTTCCGGCCTGAAGCATGGCCGCCACTTTCTCTGCCTGGGGCGTCTGTCCCCGGGCCCGATAAAGGTTCAGAAGGCGTTCCCCGTACGCCTGGGCCTGGTCCCGGTCGTCCAGGGCCAAGGCCAGATGCATCAGGCCGTCCAGGGCGTCGATGATGCCGCCGGTCATTTCCTGCCGCCGGAATTCCTCCAAAGCCATAAGAAGATAGCGACGAGCCGTGGCATAATCCGCCGTCGCCAGGTAGGTTCTCCCCAAGCGGCCCCAACGCACCGCCATCCCGGCCTGATCTTTCCGGGCGGTGTCAAGGGCCAGGGCCTCCTGGTAAAGGCTCAAAGCCCGGGAATAATCCCGCTGCTGCCGGGCCACGTCCCCCTGGTGAGTGAGGGTGATAGCCAGCAGAGGCCCGGGAAGGGGGCGCACATATACAAGGGCTTCGGCATACAGGGCTTCGGCCTCCTGCCAGCGACCCAGCCCGGCATAGACCGTGCCCAGATTGTTGAGGGCCTCCCCTACCCCGGCGGGGTCGCCGACTTCCCGCTGGATTCTCAGGGCCTCCCGATACAGGTCTTCAGCCCTGGCCAGGTCCCCCTGCTCCTGGGCGACGGCCCCGAGATTGTTCAGATTGGCGGCGATTCCCGGCCGATGGTCAATGAGGCGGTTGAGCTTGAGGGCCTCGGCGAACTTATGGGCGGCCAGCCGCCACCTGGATTCCCGGTAATACTGGTAGCCCTCGTCGTTGAGCTTCACCGCCTGCCGCCTGAGCTCCGGCAAGGCAAACCGGGCCGCGCCGCCGCATCCCAGCGCCAGGCAAGCTATCATCAACACACCTAAAATTCTCCAGTTCACAACAGGTCCAATCGCTGCAACGGCCGCTGATTCGTCAACCGACCCCCCACCCGATTTTTGGGGAAGGCCGGTTCCCTGAAACGTCAACCGAAAAGCCCTTGATGCGAGAGGGTCCTGGGCACCGGGGTGGAGTTCAGACTCCCTGATTGCCGGTCAGAATCCCCCCATCCGTTCCCCTGAGGTCACCTGATCTCCCGCTCCACCCGGATGGTGCGTTCCCGGGGCTTGGGCACGTAACGCCGCAGCAGCCACATCCGCTGGGCCGCCTCCGCCACCTTGTCGGCATCGCTCAGGGCGTTCTGGCCGGTAATGACCAGGTCCGGCAGGCCCTCTCCGGCCTCGTCCAGATTTTTCAAAAAATTCTGGACCTTTTCCCCCATCGCCGGCAGCTTGGCCAAGGCCTCGGCCAACGGCCGGGAGGCCTCCCGCAGGTTGGCGGCCATCAATTCGATATCCTTCAAGGTCCGGCGAAGCCCGGCTTTGACCGCCGGATCGTGGATAATCATCCCCAGGGCCCCTTGGGGGCTGTTCAGGCTGTCGATAAATTTCCGGGCTCCGGCAATGGTGTCCATCGTGTCTTTATACAATCGGGGATCAGTAAGGAGCAATCCCAAAGTGCCTTCCCCGGAGGCTATTTTCCGGGAAATTTCCTTGATGTTGATGATCGCCTGTTTGAAGTCCCCTTGCGGGTCCACCATGTCATCGGTGATTTTCGCCAGGTTATCAAAAGCCTTCTGAATGCTTTCCAGGGAAGGTGCGGCCCGGGCCAGCAATTCCTGGAGGTCCAGGGGCTCCACCACCTGCACCAGGCCGCCGGGGGGAAGCACGGGCTTGTCCGGCGTGCCGGCGGTGAGGTCGAGACTCCGGTCTCCCAACAGCCCGATCATGCCGATGCTGGCGGTGCTGTTTTCCCGGATCTGGTTCCTATAGCGCTCCGTCACCTGGAAGGTGACCACGATCTTCCCGTCCGCTCTCACCGTGGTGTTGGTGACATTCCCCACCGTCACCCCGGCCAGGCGCACCTCTGACCCCCGTTTGAGGCCGCTGATATTGGTGAACACCGCCTGATATTCAATGTAATTCTCCCACAGCCCCTCCTGTTTGGCGATGACCAGCACCATGATCAGGAGAGCCGCCAGGGCGGCCACCACAAAAAAACCCACCACGGTTTCATATCGCCGGGAAATCATCTCCGGACATCCTTCTCACTATTCCGGTGCAGGAAGCGCCGGGCTTCGGGATTGGGAGATTGGAGGAATTCCTGGAAGGTTCCCACAAACACGATTCTGCCGTCAAACAACAGAGCCACCCGGTCCGCCACCTGCTAGGTGAGGCGCAGGTCGTGGGTCACCACGATGGAGGTAACCCCCAGGTTTTTCTGAAGCCGGCGGATCAGGTTGCCGATCTCATCCCCGATGATGGGATCCAGGCCGGCGCTGGGCTCGTCATAGATGATGATCTGGGGATCCAGGGCCAGGCTGCGGGCCAGGGCGGCCCGGCGTTTCATTCCCCCGGACAGGGCCGCGGGATTGAGGTTGACCGCTCCTTCCAAGCCCACTTGGGCAAGCTTTTCCCGGACCCGGGCGGCGATTTCCTCCCGGGACCAGTTGGTATGCTGCTCCATGGGAAAGGCTACGTTTTCCCCCACGGTCATGGAGTCATACAGGGCCGAGCCCTGAAACAGATAGCCGGTCTTGAGGCGCAGCTCCCGCCATTCTTCGTCGGTCTCAAGCTTGGTCAGGTCAACGCCCCCCACCGTGATGGTGCCTTCGTCCGGGGTCAACAGACCCACCAGCATGCAGGTCATCACGGTTTTGCCGGAGCCGCTCCGTCCCAGGATGGCCATGGTCTCGCCGGGAAAGACCTCGAGGTTGACGTCCTGGAGGACCACCCGGTCGTCGAATTTCTTGCCCACCCCCCGATAGACAATCAAGGGCGCGGACGCGGTCAACGTCTCCGGGGGAGGCCGGACTCCCTGCTCAACCCCAGATGAGGAGCGTAAGTTTGGTGAGAAAGACATCCGAGATCAGGATAAAGAGGACCGACACCACCACCGCGGTCTTGGTGGCCTGGCCCACGCCGAAGGTGCCTTGCTGGGTGGTGAAGCCGTGATAGCAGGATACCGTGCCGATAATCAGGCCGAAAACCGTGGTTTTGGCGATGCCGGGGAGCACGTCCCTCAGCTTCAGAAACTTCAGGGTCAAATAGTAATAGGTGGTGGCGGTCATGCTGGCCTGAGTGATGCCGATAACCATGCCCCCGAGGATGCCGATGATGTTGGCGAACACCGTCAACAGCGGCAAAATCAGAATGCAGGCCAAAATCCGGGTGATGACCAGGTATTTGATGGGGTTGACCGCCGAGACGGTGCGGGCGTCGATTTGGCTGGTGACCCGCATGGAGCCCAGCTCCGCGCCGATGCCGGCCCCGCCCCGGGCCGCCAGCATGATGCCGGCGATGATGGGCCCCAACTCCCGCACCATGGACATGGCTACCAGGGTGGCGATGTAATTGGCGGCGCCGAACCAACTGAGCACCTTCAGACCCTGCATGGCCAGGACCATCCCCAGGGCGAAGGCCGCCATGAGCACCAGCCCCAGGGACTTGACCCCCAGATGGTACATCTGGGCGATGGTTTCCCGCACGAACCAGGGAGGGAAAACCAGGCTGCGGCAGGCCTCCCCGAAAAAAATGGCCATGTTCCCCATATAATCCAGGAAAGCCACCGCCTGATGGCCGGCCAGGGTCAAAAAGCCGCTTTTCTCATGATTTTGTTCTTTCATCGGGCTGTTTCTCGGAACAAATCCGGGATGCAAAAGCCGTCTCGGCCGGAGTGGTGCTTCTCTTTCAGTTTTTCTTAAAATTACAATACGTTGAACAAAGGGGAGTGTCAAGCAGAAACCCCCGCTCCCTCAGAACCCCAGCCGCGCCGGGACTCCGGGAATCTGGAGGGGCGACGGGAGCGGTGAGACGGAGCGAACTTGATAACATGCCTTCCCCCGATGAAAACATGGAGTTTTGCCGCCCTAAGGGTTTTGGGGAGGTAAAGGGAAGGGGGAAAAGGCTTGCGGGGCCGTTTCTCCAAAACCTCAGGGTCAGGATGATTCCCGCGGGTAAAGATTGACCAGAAAATTGCCGGCCGCCAGCACCGCCGCCCACCGGAAAGCCCGCGGAAAACAGGCGGGACCGTAGCAAACTCCGGCCTTAAGGGAAGCCGCTGACTCGGAGTCCGATCCGAGGGCGGCGATGAGGACAATCACCCCCACCAAGGCTCCCAGATTCTTCAGCACCGCATTGGTGCCGGCCGCCAGACCCATGAACCGGCGCTGCACCCCCCGGAGGACTTCATTCAGATTCGGAGCCGAAAAAAGGCCCAGGCCCATGCCGGTGAGGGCCAGACAGACCCCAAGGGCTGGGGCGGAAGTCTGGGGACTCGTCTGCCCCAGGGCCAGAAGTCCCATGACTATAAAGGCCAGACCGGTCCGGAGGATGATCAGGTTGCCCAGACGGTCGGCCAGAAAGCCGCCCAGGAATGACATGAGGGCGTTGCTGAGGCTCAGAACCGCCAGCATCAGACCCACCTGGGTTGGGGAATAGCCATAGGTCTGCACCAAGAAAAAGGGCAGAAGGAAGAAGGTTCCCATGACGGAGGCAAAGGCCAGAAAAACCCCGAGGGAGCCCAGGAAGAAGTCGCGGCTGAACCACATTTCCCGGTGAAGCAAGGGGTTGGACCGGCGGCGCTCGGTGACCAGGAGCACCCCCAAGCCGAGGGTCACCAGGACCAGACCCCCTAGGCTGGCGGGGGTCCATAACCCATGATCCCTCGCGCCGGTCAGAGTGAGGATGGCCAAGGCCAGGATGGCCGTGAGGATGACGCCCCCCGGCAGGTCAAGGGCGCGCCAATCCCAGGCTTGGCGGCCCCCGAAGGCCCTTAAGGGACCGACCCCCACCCCCAAGGCCACCAGACCCAGCAGGGGATTGACCCCAAAAAGAGCCCGCCAATCGAAATGCGACACCAGGAAACCACCTAACGGGGCGCCCAGGGTAACCCCGGTGGCAAAGCCGGCGGAAAACATCCCGAGGGCAAAACCTCGCTCCCCCTCGCCGAAGGCCAGGGAAATGAGTTTGGGCCCCACCCCCAGCATCAGGGCCGCGCCCACCCCCTGGAGCAGGCGGCAGGTAAGGAGAAAAGGAAAGCCAGGGCTTACCCCCGCCAACCCGGAGGCTCCGGCAAACGTCAGCACCCCGGCAATGAACAATCCTCGGGGAGCCGCCATATCGGCCAGCCGGCCGACAACCATCTGCAAGGAGGCGCTGGCCAAAAGATAAGCCACCATAACCCAGGAAACCTCGGCCAAGGTGGTCTTCAGCGCCGAGGATATCCGGGGCAGGCCCACGCTGATCAGACTGGTGTCCACGGTGGCCATGAAGGCCCCCAGACACACCGCGACCAGCAGGCGGTTTTTGTTATAAGAAGGGAAAGGGGCGCTCAAACCAGTCTCCTTCCCGGGTTTATGAACTTGAGAATAGAAGAAAATGCCGGGCAACACAAGCCCGGCCTGCCATCAGCCACAGCTGATGGCGGAAAAATCCGGGGGCTGCCGGGCCGTGGTTTGTCAAGGATTGGGCCGCGTTCAGCCAAAACTTCTGCACCCCGGCCCTGACGGCTTTTAGGCCGGTGAGTCCCCGCCTCCCTTCCCCGAGTCCCCTCTCCGGCAGGGCAGGAAGTTTTCCCTGGCAACAATTTTACAAATATGTAAAATCAAGATAACGAACCCAGACCAACTCGGCCCGCAAGCGACAAATTTGCCAACCCAGTTATCTGATTCCGGATGGCATGACTTTTGCTCAAAATAAGAACGAGGATTACCTCGTGGTG
>FWPV01015326.1_pt1 | contig 11045 bp, 9 predicted proteins | sample 2228371 | NCBI WGS metagenome assembly FWPV01 (sample SAMEA103939776, study PRJEB20133) | metagenome | reverse complement strand
TGGCGCCGATCGCTTTCAGCCTCGCCAAAAAACTGGCCATCTCCCCCGCCCGCCTGTTGATCGCGATCGCGGTCTGCTCAAATCTGCAGGGCACCGCCACGTTGATCGGCGACCCGCCCAGCATGATCCTCGCAGGCTATATGAAAATGAACTTCAACGACTTCTTTGTTTACCACGGGCGGCCCGGTGTATTTTTCGCGGTTCAAGTCGGGGCGCTCGCTTCGCTGGCCGTGCTCTGGTTCCTCTTCCGGCATCACTCCGAACCGGCAATCGCCGTGCCGACGGAATCGCCGCGCAGCCTGGTGCCCAGCGGCTTCCTCATCGCGCTCGTTGTCGGCCTCGCGCTGGCATCATCGGTGGACCCGGACTTTCGATGGTTCGCAGGAACCTACACGTGCACGCTCGCCGCCGCTGCGCTGGTCTGGTACCGGCTGGGGCCGCACTGGGATTCGATCCGCGGACTGATCCGGACTCTCGACTGGGACACCACCTTCTTCCTCGTCGGCGTCTTTGTTGTCGTCGGGGGGCTCTCCGAATCCGGCTGGCTCGAATGGCTGGCTAAGGCCATGAGCAGCCTGGCCGGGCAGAGCGTCGCGGGCTCGTTCCTGCTGGTCATCGCGCTTTCGGTAGCGGTCTCGGCCTTTGTGGACAACGTCCCCTTCCTGCTCGCGGCGATACCAATAGCCCAGCACATGGCCGATCGTCTGCTGGGTGTGCCGGGGCCTCTTCTGATTTTTGCGCTTCTGATCGGGTCGTGCCTGGGCGGCAACATTACGCCGATCGGCGCATCGGCGAATGTCGTGACCATCGGCATGCTCAAGCGCGATGGGCACATCGTCTCATTCCGCGAATTTGCCCGGGTCGGCCTGCCTTTCACGCTCGCCGCGGTACTGGGCGCCTCGGCGTTTGTGTGGTATGTTTGGGCGCCCTGAACAAGTGGAAACCGGATTTTCTCAGAACCGCCATGCACGAGGCTTTCAAGAACATAAAAGCGGTCGTATTCGATTACGGCAACACGCTGGTTGAATTCAGCAAGGCGCAGGTCACCGCCTGCGATACCGCGCTGGCCAACGCACTGATGCGCCATTACGGCCCGCCGGATCTCGCGCGGCTTACGGCCATCCGCGACCGCGATCGCCGCGCGCCCTACCTTTCCCCCGATTACCGCGAGAATAATCTCGTGGAAATCACAACGCGCATGATTCAGGAGCTGTACGGCGTTGAGCCGAGCGGCGAGGAAATTGCCGACATCCTGAAGGCGCGTTTCGATATTTTCGTGCGGGTCGTGCGCGCGGAACCTTGCGTGTTCGACGTGCTCACCCAACTGGCCAAACGCTACCGCCTCGGCCTTCTCTCGAACTATCCCGACGGCGATGCGATCCGCGCCAGCCTGAAAGCCACAGGCCTCGAGCGGTTTTTCGATGCCGCGGTGGTTTCCGGCGATCTGGGCGTGGTCAAGCCGCATCCGGTGCCGTTTCTCACCATACTGCGCGCGCTGCGCGTGAAGCCCTCACAGGCCGTGCTCGTCGGCGATAACTGGCTCGGCGACGTGCAGGGCGCCAAGCAGGCGGGCATGTCGGCCATTTTCATGCAGCACTGGCAGACACCGGAGGAATTCGAACCGGAGGACCATCATGTCGAGCCGGATGCCCTCATTCACGACCTGCGCGAGCTGCTTGACCTGCTTTGAACGCAGCATGTGCGCTCAGACGGCGCCCAGCGAGAGATCCCCGCGCGACACGTGAAGCTGCCGGCCCGGAAACGCCTGCGGCAATTTTTCGCGCAGCATCTCCACGACCTCCTGTTCGATCTGCTCAATCACGTCGGGCGGCATGCGGTCCAGCGTCGCCATGCGCACTTCGACGATATAACCGGGGCCGAACTCGGATCCATAGCCCGCGGTGAATGCGGCGCCCACGTTGAACAGCCCGTCGCTTTCCGGGTTCGAGGTCGCACCGCGCGGCGGCCGCGCCGGATGGAGATTGTAACGATTCCCGTAGCGCTCCTCCAGCGCATGGTCAATTTCGTCAAACACGCGCTTGAGCGTTTCTTCCCATTCGATGGCTTTCGGATGTCTCATGGAGATAATGCAATTCCCTTATGCAGAAGTCGGCAACGCAATCAAGCTTTTCGGAGCGTTCGGAGTGAATGGCCGATATGCGTCATTATGGCATCTCGACAATACAGAAAAGCTCTGTAGTATTCCGCGAAACGCGAACCCGGCATAGAAGACGCTATGGAAATCATCCGCACGGTTCAACAGATGCAGGAGCGCGCGCTTGCGCTGCGCGGGCAGGGTCAGCGCATCGGCTTCGTCCCGACAATGGGATATCTGCATGAGGGGCACATGTCGCTCGTGCGGCTTGCGCGCCGGCACGCGGATGTGGTCGTGGTCAGTATTTTCGTCAACCCCACGCAGTTCGGCCCGCATGAAGATTTTGAGCGATATCCGCGGAATTTCGCCCGCGACGAGGAAATGTGTCGGCGGGAAAAAGTTGACATCATTTTTTACCCGGAAGTCGCGGAAATGTACGCGCCCGATGCGTCCACATGGGTTGTTGAAGAAAAACTTTCGCGAGGACTGTGCGGGGCTTCGCGCCCGGGTCATTTTCGCGGCGTATGCACGGTGGTAGCCAAACTGTTCAACATTGTGCTGCCCCATGCGGCGGTGTTCGGCGAGAAGGACGGGCAACAGCTTCGGATCATCGAGCGCATGGTGCGCGACTTGAATTTCCCGATCTGCATCATTCGAGGGCCGACGGTTCGAGAGCCGGACGGCCTGGCGATGAGTTCCCGCAATGCCTATCTTACGCCGGACGAGCGCAGTCAGGCCGTGGTGCTGAGTCGGGCGCTTGAAAAAGCACAACTGCTCGTGCGCGAGGCGAATGTGCGGGATACTGCAACCCTCATCGCCGCGATTCGCAACGCCATCGAGCATGCGCCGGATGCCCGCATTGACTATGTTGAGATCGTGGACGATGTGACCCTCGAACCGGTCAACGCGGTGGATCGCCCGTGCATGGCCGCTGTGGCGGTGTTCTTCGGCAAAACACGCCTGATAGACAACAAGGTGCTGACCCCGTAGGCGGACAATGAGAGATCTGCTGGAGGCCATTCAGGAGCTGGATTCCCACCCGCCGTGTTTCGCCGCTGCAGCGGAACGCCGAAACGCCTTTCGCAAAATCGGGCGCTTCCTGACGGAACAGACACGGCAGAACCGGAAGTATGATCTGAACAAGCCTGACTGTCCCGTGTGGCAACCTATCGCCGAACGCCTCGAGCGCGCGCTCCAGAATGCGCGGGAAAAGGAACTGGGCCGCGATGAGGTGCACCTCTGGCAGATGTACAACCACGGCGTGCTTGTCAAAAGCGATGAAATCACGATGGGGTTTGACCTCATCGCCATGCCGCGTCGTTTCGGGTGGCCGGAGCCTGAATCGCTCCGCCGGCTGATGGCGCAGGTCGTGGATGTGCTCTTCGTAACCCACCGTCATCCCGACCACTTTGACCGCGCGCTGGTGGCCGACTGCCTGCGCCTCGGCCGGCCGGTCTTTCTGCCCAAACCGATGGCGGATGAGTACGGCTATGATCCGAATCTTTATCCGGCGGATGCCGGCGACCGGTTTGAACTCTACGATCTCAACATCATCGCTCGCCGCGGCATCCATGTCTGGCGCGATTCGGCGGATGAGGTGCCTCTGGTGGCATACGAAATTGTGTGTCAGTCCGGTTATCGCTTCGTTTTTGCCGGAGACATTGACTACACAGCGCCCGTGGAAGGTCCCGCGTGGCGCGAATCTCCGGATTTGTTTTTAGTGCCGTGGCGAAGTCCCAACGCCCGTTACGAGCCCGGACACCCCGAGGCGAAAGGAACACCCGCCGATGCGCTGCAAATTCTAATGAACACCGTGCGTCCCGGCATGTTGCTTTTCGAGCACTACGGCGAGATGGAGCACGTGTACGACGGGTTTGATCCCTCATTCGACCTCGCGTTCTCGCTCCAGGATCAGCTTGATATCCCTTCGGACATTCTTTTCTGGGGCGAGTCGGTCCCACTCCAGCCTTCGCCCTTTGCAGTGCGAGCGAAGTAGTGGTCAGGACCTTTCGAAGCGCGGCAGACGCTTTTGCTTGTGCCCACGTTTCCGCCGTTGTGCTATTCTTCGATGCCTGATGAGGAGCGACGAAAGAACCATGCGAGCAACAGTCAGGCCGGGAATAGATCGAGCCCTGGCGAAACTTGAGCGTTGGGTGCGCGGCCGTGTGGGGCTTGTGTGCCATGCGGCAAGTTTAACGGGTCGCGGTGTTTCTTCATCGGACGTTTTGCGCCGGCAACTGGGATCGCGGTTGACATGCCTTTTCGGGCCGGAGCACGGCGTGAGCAGCCGCGGTGGCGCGGGCGAACTGCTGGATCACGGCCTGCATCCGCGATGGCGTATCCCGATCTATTCCCTGTACGGTCCCACCAGACGGCCGACGGCCGCGATGCTGCGCAAGCTGGATACACTCGTGTTCGACCTTCAGGACATTGGCGCTCGCCCGTACACCTATGTTTCCACCCTGCGCGAGGTTCTGGAGGCGGCGGCCGATCATCAGGTCCGGGTGATCGTGGCCGACAGGCCCGCACCTTTGGCGAACATTGTGGATGGCCCGATGCTCCGGCCGCGATTCCAGAGTTTCGTAGGCCATGTTCCCACGCCCGTGGTGTACGGCATGACGCCCGGCGAGATGGCAATCTGGCTCAAACGCAAACTGGGTTTGAAACTGGAGCTGGCTGTGGCGCCGTGCGTGCGTTATCGGCGCGAAGCGCGCCCGCGGTATCGGTGGACTCCGCCCTCGCCGGCGATCGTCTCGTGGGATAGCGCGCTCTGCTTTCCCATCACGGTTTTCTTTGAAGCGATCCCCGTGCTGGACCACGGCCGCGGAACAGCCACGCCGTTTCAAACCGTAGCCGCGCCTTACCTCGATGCGGTCGAACTGACCGGGCGACTGTCGGCATGGCAACTGCCGGGTGTGCGTTTTGCGGCGTGCTCGTACTTCGCCGCGGTGGGGCTGTATCGCGGCCGCCATGTGCAGGGCGCGCGGATCACGGTAACGGACCCATGCCGCTACCGCCCCGTGCAGACGGCGGTCGTTATGATCCACGAGCTGCAGAACATGCTGGGGCGCAACGCGATCTGGGCAGGGCCCGAATCCCGGCCGGAGTTTTTCGACAAGCTCATGGGCACCGACAGCGTGCGTCGCCGCCTTGAACGCGGACGCGATCCCGCGACGCTGTTCCAGCGCTGGCACAAAGAAGCGGCCGGGTTCCGGCGCACTCGCAACTCCGCGCTGTTCTATCCGTCGCCGAACACTGCGCGAGCGGAATGAAATGAAAACGGGGGAGCCGGTGCTTGCGGGGCCGGCCGTCCACCATTCCGCCGGTTCATCCGACATGCAGGCCCGACCGCTGTCGCGCAAGGCTTGGAACCTGTTGCGCCCGCGGCTGCAATCTCAGGAATCCAGCAGGGTATCCACGGAAATCAGGATGTCAGTCAGACTGCCTTGCAGAACGATGTCCGCGATATGATCGCGCGGCGCAGGGTCCCGATTGACCAACACGATCCGCGCATCCGGCGGCGCATAGTCAGGGAGCGCCGCCGCGGGATACACCTGCAGACTCGTTCCGAGGATGAACACCAAGTCCGCGCGCGCCATGGCCTCGACGCTGTCGCGCCAGGCCTGGTCGGGCAGCATCTCGCCAAAAAACGTGATATTCGGCTTGATCACGCCGCCGCATCCGCACCGGGGCACTTCTCCGCGCATCACGACCGGGACCCATTGGTCGGTCGGCGTAATCGCACCGCAGCCCAAACAGACGCTGCTGCGAAAATCGCCGTGAACGGGAAACACGCGCGTCGAACCGGCCCGCTGATGAAAATCGTCGATGTTTTGAGTGGCGATGCGAACATCCTTGCCTCGGTCATGCTCCCAGCGGGCCAGCACACGATGCGCCGCATTCGGCTGCGACCGCATGACCAATGGGTAAAACTCCCGGGCAAAACGGTAGAATGTCCGGGGATTTTCCAAAAACGATTCGAGATCAAACACGTTCACGTTCCGATCATCGGAATAGATGCCGGCAGCCGAGCGAAAATCGGGGATGCCCGATTCCGTGGACATACCCGCTCCGCTCAGCACAGCCACACGCCGGGCCTCCCGCAACCATGCGGCGGCTTGTTCTGCGGGGTGGGAGATTCGCGCCATAGTGCTCACCATACGTGCTGCACGGAAAGATGGTGTTGAGGAATTTCCAGAATAAACCGTGACGGCGCGCACGACATGCTGCCGCCATCGCGCATGACCCGGCGCGTGGGGGCGCAAAGATACAGCATGTCGCGAGCCCGGGTCACCGCGACGTAAAACAAGCGGCGCTCTTCGTCCTCCGCGCCATCGGCCAGAGATCGCCCCGAAGGGAACATGCCGTCCACCATCCACAGCAGGAACACAACCTTCCACTCCAATCCCTTCGCCTGATGCACGGTGCTGAGTTTCAACACGGCATCCTCCGGCGACAGGAATTCGTCGGTTTCGGCGTCGAGATTCGTTTGCAGCGCCATTTCGTTCAGAAAGTCCTCCGGGGTTTCGTAACGGCCGGCATAATCCGCCAACGCTTCGATATCCTCGCCCCGACGTTCCGCATTCTCGTAATTCTCCAGAAGGAAGTCGCTGTAAAATGCCGTCAGAAATCTCTGGATAAACTCGCCCGGCTTGCTCGATAACCCGTTTTTTTCGGCGTCCGGCAGGCTATTCACAATTTTGTCCCAATCCTCGCAAGCCGCGGCCGGCAACAGGTTCCGGATCGTCTCGCGCGTTTGGGCATCGCGGATATCCGCGCGCTTGCCCAGTTTGAGCCAGATGTCCGCCGCCGTGCGAGCGCCCACCTTGGGCAACAGCGGAAGGAGCCGCAGGAAAGCGAGTTCGTCGCCGGGGTTTGCCCATAGCCGCAGCACGCTGCAGACATCTTTCACATGGGCCTGTTCAAAAAACCGGACTCCTGACGTGATGATGAAAGGGACGCGTTCCCGGGTCAGCGCGAGCTGCAATTCCATGGCCTGATAATGCGCCCGATACAGAACCACGATGTCTTTCAAGGCGTATCCCTGCAGCAGAAGCTGCTGCACCGCGTTCAGCACGAACGCCGTTTGCTGTTCATCCGACCGCAGCAACAACAACTCCGGTTTGCATCCCCCTTTCCGCACGGGCTTGAGGTTCTTCTGAAATTGTTCCGGATTGCCCGCGATGCACGCATTGGCAACGTTCAAGATGCCGGGCACGCTGCGGTAATTGGTTTCCAACAGGTATATTTTCGCATCGGAATATCGTTTGGGAAAATCGAGAATGTTCCGATAATCCGCCCCGCGCCACGAGTAGATGCTCTGAAAATCGTCGCCGACCACAAACAGTTGGCGGCGCTTCGCGGCGAGAAGGTCCACCCATTCGGCCTGCAAGCTGTTGGTGTCCTGGTACTCATCCACCAGAATGTGCTCGAAATGCCGCTGATAGTATTCCAGAAGATCCGGATACTCGCGAAACAGCCGGAGCGCGTTCGCCAGCAGATCGTCAAAATCCATGGCATTGAGTTCGCGTTTCCTTTTTGCATAGGACTCGTAAACCTGAAGCATGTCGGGCACGGAAAACGAATCATGGCCTTCGAACCGTTTCCTGATCGCCTCCTCAACGGGCGCCTGCCGGTTGGCCGCCAGACTGTAAACCGCCTGCAGCACTTCGGGTTTCGGCATGTGAGAACGCTCCATCCCGGTGTTCATACACTCGCGGATCAATGCGCGGGAATCCTCCTGATCCAGGATGACATAGTCCGGGCGATACCCCAATCGCTCGGCATGGCGGCGGAGCAGGCGGTTGGCCATATGATGGAAGGTGCCGCCCCAAATGCTGCTGACCCCCTCGCCCACGAGCCGGCGGGCGCGGTCGAGCATTTCGCGGGCGGCGCGGTTGGTGAACGTCAGCAGAAGGATGCGCTGCGGCTCGACTCCGCGTTCCACAAGCCAGGCCACGCGATACGTGAGCGTCCGTGTCTTTCCTGTGCCGGCCGCCGCGATGACCAACACCGGGCCGTCCGGCGCGGTCACGGCGGCAAGCTGTTCCTCATTCAGCGCTTTCTGCAAACGTTCGGATGTCATGTGTGAACGCCCATCTCCCGGCACGCCATGCAAACGGGCTTGGAACCTACGCGGGCTTCGCGATCAAGTCGGCCAGCGTTTGGTCGCCGAGCGCGTCATCCATTCCCTTCTCCACGCGCCCCAGCGCCGCCTGCACGCAGGCGGCCAGGCCGCGCTCGGTCAGCCGCTCGGGATGGGTTCCTTCCTCCAGCACGGCGCGGAACACTTCGCGAACCTTGATCCGGTCCGGCGCGCGCGCCAGCACATAGGCGGTTTCCGGTCCGGCGACCTCCGCGAGATAACCGGTTCGAACCAGCAAGCGCAGCAAATCGTTCAACAACCGAATCGGCACATGATGCGCGGCGGAGAAAGCCGAAGGCAGAAACCGCGGCTTGTCGCCCTGCAGCGATTCCGCGGCATAGGCCAACACGGCGAGCGCCAGTGTTACGCGCGAGCGCGCGCTGGCATTCACGGAAACGCTCTCCATGCTGTAGGTTGCCGCGTTTTGCAGCGCAAACGCCAGCTCGGCGCCCAGCAGCACGATAACCCAACTGGTGTAAAGCCAGGCGAGGAAAATGGGAATCGAAGCAAAGGTTCCGTAGATCGCATTATAGCGCGCCACGCCCATCTGCAGGCTGATATAGGCCCTTTGCCATGCCAGCCAGATAACGGCGGTAACGATGCTGCTCAGCGAAGCGGGCATCGCGCGAACCTTCGTGTGCGGCAAGAGCGTATACAGGCTGAAGAAGGCCAGCCACGTCGTGAACAACGAGGTCAACCGCAGCGCGCTGCGCAACAAACGCCCCACACCCATGGGCAAAAGCGGAACCACGCCGTGCAGCGATGTTTCAATGGTCCCCGCGACGCCGATCAACAGCGGCACAAGCACCAGGATGCTGATGTAATTCGCGATTTTCCGCACCATCCCGCGAGACCGCTGGACGCCCCAGATTCGATCGAAGCTCGTCTCCATGCTGCCCAGAACGGTCACCGCCATGGCGATCACGGCCGCCAGGCCGACCCATCCCATGGCCGCAAAATTGGTGGTGTTCACGATCGCCAGCACGTTCTGAATGAAGTTCTGGAATTCAACCGGCATGGACTCGGTCCACGCCAGCAGGGTCTGCACGCGTTCCTGCCCGAATCCGAATCCCTTCAACAAAGCGAACGCCACCGCGAGCATGGGGACCAGCGACATCAGCGTGGCAAAGGTCAATGCCGACGCATGCACCGGCAAATCGTCCTCCTTGAATCCTTTGAAAACCAGTTGCGCAACACGCAACAGTCGGACCGGCAGGCTCCGACGCGTGGAAAGCGTTTGAACGTCCATTTCCCAGATGTCCTGGGAAACGAACTTTGTGAAGCGTTGCCACGATTGCCTGAGAGACGCCATGTTGCGCTCCTTTCTTCCGGCTAGCTCCGGCCTCGCGCCGTAAACATCATCCACGCCGCAAGCGTTTTCGAATCATGGATATCCTTGTCGCGAATCCGGGCGATGACCTCATCAGCCGTCAGGGCCATCGGCTCGAGCATTTCGTCCTCGTCGGGATGGGCGGCCGCGACCGCGTTTTCCGTCTCGGCAAAAAAGACGTCTATGCGCTCGTCCCCATAGCCGGGCGAAGGGTAGATGTAGCCGATGTGTTCCATCGCGCGGACACGGTAACCCGTTTCCTCCGCAAGCTCGCGCCGCGCGCATTCTTCGGCCGGCTCGTTCGGCTCGCGATTGCCGGCAACCACCTCCAGAAGCACCTGTTCGACCGGCTTCCGGAACTGCCGCACGAAAAGAAACCGTCCGTCCGCGCGCCGCGCCAGCACGGCGACGGCGCCCCGATGCCGGATGATCTCCCTCAAAGCCGGCTTGCCGTTCGGAAGCTCGACCTCCTGCACTTCCAGTTCGAGAATGCGCCCGCTGTAAAGCGTCTTTTTCGTCCGTGTTTTTTCGGACATGGGTTTGTGCTCCACAACTCGTTACTGTAAGATATCGTCCATGCCCTATTCCAGAGAAGAAAGAGAAAAACTCGAAGCGGAACACCTGGCTCCCTATGCCGTTCCGTCCGGCGCTTCGCGCGGCCGGAAGTATGCGGAGCCGGCGCATCCGTATCGCACCGAATTCCAACGCGACCGCGACCGCATCCTGCACTGCAAGGCGTTCCGCCGGCTGGAATACAAAACGCAGGTGTTCGTCAACGGAACCGCCGACCACTATCGGACCCGGCTGACGCACACGATGGAGATGGCCGCTGTCGCGCGAACGCTGGCGCGCGCGCTGAACGTCAACGAGGATCTGACCGAAGCCATCGCGCTGGCGCACGATATCGGACACAGCCCGATCGGGCACGTCGGCGAGGAGGCGCTCAACGATCTGATGCGCAACGAGGGCGGTTTTGACCACAACGTGCAAAGCTGCCGCGCCGTGGAACTCATCGAGGAACGATATCCCGGGTTCCCCGGACTGAATCTGACGTGGGAGGTGCGCGCCGGCCTCCGAAAACATCAGGCGTCCGTCCCCGGAGCCCAACTGGACGGACTTCCGCTCGGACCTTTCCAGCAGGTCGAAGCGCAAATCGCCGACATTGCGGATGACATGACCTACCACGCCCACGACGTGGAAGACGCTCTGGAAGCCGGCGTCATCACGGTGCTGCAGCTCAAGCAGCTCGAACTCTGGCGGCGGGCGGTCGAACGCGCGCGCGACCGCTACCCCGCCCTTTCAGCCGATCGCGAAACGGACATGGCTATCCGCTACGTTCTCGACCTTCAGGTCGAGGATGTCTTGCAAACCAGCGGCGGGCTCCTGGCGCGCCATCGGCCCCGAAACCCCGATGAGGTCATGCGGCTGCCCGAACGCGTCGTGGCTTTCAGCCCGGCCATGAAGGCCTTGCTGGA
>FWPV01015325.1_pt1 | contig 11046 bp, 9 predicted proteins | sample 2228371 | NCBI WGS metagenome assembly FWPV01 (sample SAMEA103939776, study PRJEB20133) | metagenome | reverse complement strand
GGGCGTGGACGTGAACCTGCTGCGCGCCAAGGTCGGCATGGTGTTCCAGAAGCCGACCCCGTTCCCGATGTCGATCTACGACAACGTGGCCTTTGGCGTGAAGCTGTACGAGAAGATGTCCAAGTCGGAGATGGATGACCGTGTCGAGTGGGCGCTGCAGAAGGCGGCGATCTGGGACGAGGTGAAGGACAAGCTCAAGCAGTCCGGCACCGCCCTTTCCGGCGGCCAGCAGCAGCGCCTGTGCATCGCGCGCAGCATCGCGGTGAAGCCCGAGGTGATCCTGTTCGACGAGCCGACCTCGGCCCTGGATCCGATCTCCACCCTCAAGATCGAGGAACTGATCCACGAGCTCAAGACCGAGTTCACCGTGGTGATCGTGACCCACAACATGCAGCAGGCGGCGCGCGTGTCGGACTACACCGCCTTCATGTACCTCGGCAAGCTGGTGGAATACGACCACACCAACATCATTTTCACCAAGCCGGGCAAGAAGGAAACCGAGGACTACATCACCGGCCGCTTCGGCTGACCAGCTTCTCCGCCTGGTAAGGCTGGAAAAAGGAAAGGGGCCGACGGCCCCTTTCCTGTCTTTGCCTTGTTCCGTTCAGGTCAGCCGGTCACCTCGCGCAGCATGTCCTCGTGGGTCAGGTGGCGCACGTCCTTGCCCTTGACCAGGAAGATCACGTATTCGCACAGGTTGGTGACGTGGTCGCCGATGCGCTCGATGGCCCGCAGGCACCACAGGATGTCGAGGCTGACGTCGATGGTGTTCGGGTTCTCGGTCATGTGTTTCATCAGTTCCTTGAGGGCCTTCTTGTAGGTCTTGTTGACCTCAAGGTCCTCGCCGCTGATGCGCGCGGCGGCCTCGGCATCCATCCGGGCGAAGGCGTCCAGCGCCTCGTGCAGCATCTTCTGCACCTGCTCGCCCATGGCGCGCAGGTCATTGACGAAGCTGAAGCCATCCAGTACCGGTGCCAGGGCGATGGACAGGCGGCCGATCTTCTCCGCCTTGTCGCCGATGCGCTCGAGGTCGGTGATGATCTTGATGATGGTGAACAGGAAGCGCAGGTCGTTGGCGGTCGGCTGGCGCAGGGCGATGGTCTGGACCACCAGTTCGTCGATCTTGACCTCGAACTCGTTGACCTTGTAGTCCCCGGTGGCCGCGGACTGGCCGAGCTCGGCGTTGTGCTCGAACAGGGCACGCAGGGCACTGTCGACCTGTTGCTCGACCAGCCCCCCCATGTTCATCACCATGCCGCGCGCCTGCTGGAGCTCGAGGTCATAGGCGCGGGTAATGTGCGGGGTCTGCTTGTCCATGGGGTCTCCTGGCGTGGCACGATTGCTCGCCATGCGGCGAATGGGCTAGGGTATATCAGGGCATTTGATGCCCCGATCGAACGGTAAGTTTTTGAACAAACTTAATATTAACCTGAAATTTTTTGCAAAAACATGACGCCAGAATCCCCGGCCGAAACGTCCTTTGATACCACCCTGCCGCCGGTCATCAATCGCGAGCTGAGCCTTTTGAAATTCAACCGTCGCGTGCTTGAGCTGGCGACGGACGAGGCGGTGGCCCTGCTCGAGCGGTTGCGCTTCCTGTGCATCTCGTCGAGCAACCTGGACGAGTTCTTCGAGGTGCGTGTCGCGAGCCTGATCCAGCAGCTGCGCGCCGGGGTCACGCGCGCCGGGGAGTGCGGCATGACCCCGGCCGAGCAGCTCGAGAAGGTCTACCACGAGGCCCATCTGCTGGTGGCGGACCAGTACCGGGTGTTGAACGACGTGATGATCCCGGCCCTGCGCGAGGCGGGCATCCGCTTCGTGCGCCGCACCCACTGGAACAGGCGCCAGGCCGACTGGGTGCGGGACTACTTCCTGCAGGAGCTGGCGCCGGTCATCACCCCGCTGGGCCTCGATCCCGCGCACCCCTTCCCGCGCGTGCTCAACAAGAGCCTCAATTTCGTCGTCACCCTCGAGGGGGAGGACGACTTCGGTCGCGAGGGGCGGATGGCCGTGGTGCAGGCACCGCGCAGTCTGCCGCGCATCGTCCGCATGCCGGAGCCGGCGGGGAGCGGCCCGCATGACTTCGTCTTCCTCAGCTCGATCATCCACGCCCACGTGGACGAGCTGTTCCCCGGCATGAAGGTGACCGGCTGCTACCAGTTCCGCGTCACCCGCAACAGCGACCTGCTGGTCGATGTGGACGTGGACGAGGACCTGCTCGAGGTCCTGCAGGGCGAGCTGCTGGAGCGCAACTACGGCGATGCCGTGCGGCTCGAGGTGGCGGACAACTGCCCGGACGAGGTGGCTGACTACCTGCTCGAGGAGTTCGACCTCTCCCGCCGTGCACTGTTCAAGGTGCATGGGCCGGTCAACCTGAATCGCCTGATGGCGGTGTATGACCTGGTCGAGCGCAGCGACCTCAAGTTCGCGCCCTTCACCCCCGGCATGCCACGCGAACTGGCGGGCTTCGAGAGCATCTTCGATGCGATCGCCAAGCACCGCCGTATTCTCATGCATCACCCCTACCAGTCGTTCGCCCCGGTGGTGGACTTCATCCGCCAGGCGGCGCAGGACCCGAAGGTGGTGGCGATCAAGCAGACTCTCTACCGCACCGGCAGCAATTCGGCCATCGTCGATGCGCTGGAGCAGGCCGCACGCGCGGGCAAGGAGGTCACTGCGGTGATCGAACTGCGCGCCCGTTTCGATGAGGCCGCCAACATCGGCATGGCGACCCGCCTGCAGAAGGCCGGCGCCTATGTCGCCTACGGCATCGTCGGCTACAAGACCCACGCCAAGATGACCCTGGTGGTGCGGCGCGAGGGGGACACCCTCAAGCGCTTCGTCCACCTCGGTTCCGGCAACTACCACGCCGGCACCGCGCGCGCCTACACGGACTATGGCCTGCTGACCGATGACCGGCAGATCGGTGAGGACGTGCACAAGCTGTTCGTCCAGCTCACCGGCCTCTCGCGCGGGATCCGGCTGAAGAAGCTGCTGCAGTCGCCCTTCACCCTGCGCGAGGGTATGCTCGAGCGCATCCGGCGCGAGGCCGAGCATGCCCGTGCCGGCCGCCCGGCGCTGATCCGTGCCAAGATGAACGCGCTGATCGACCCGAGCATCATCCACGCCCTGTACGAGGCCTCCACGGCGGGGGTTCGGATTGAGCTTGTGGTACGCGGCATCTGCTGCCTGCGGCCGGGGGTGCCGGGCATGTCGGAGAACATCCGTGTGCGCTCACTGATGGGGCGCTTTCTCGAACATGCCCGCGTGTTCATGTTCGCCAACGGCGGCAACGAGGAGGTGTTCATCTCCAGCGCCGACTGGATGCCGCGCAACCTCTACTCGCGCGTCGAGACCTGCTTCCCGATCGAGGAGAAGGCCCTGCGCGAGCGGATCATCGACGAAGTGTTCGAGCTGGCCTTTGCTGACACGCGCGGCAGTTGGGAGCTGCAACCGGATGGCGAATACCAGCGGGTGCAGCCTGCCCCGGGCGAGGAGCCGCGTTCGGCGCAGCGCATCCTGCTCGAGCGGCTGGCCCAGGCGAGCTAACGGGCAGGAGGCAGGCTGGCGGCTGAACTTGACGGAGGCCCCTCAAGGCAGCTTCAGCGGAAGCTGAGGCGCAGCTGAGGGGCCAGGTACTCGGCCTCGCGTTCGAGATCGGAACGGGTCAGGGGGTGGCGTTCCAGCCACTCGGGGGGGAAGTGCAGGCGCAGCGCGTTGCCGGCGGCCTCCATGGCAAGCATCGGGATGCCTCCGCGCGGCGAGCGCGAGCGGTGAAGGGTCACGGCCAGGCGCAGCAGGGTGGCCAGGCGCAGGTTGGCGTCGCGCCATTCTTCCGGCTGGTCGTTCATCCAGCTCTTTTTCAGCTTGCGCCGGTGGGCCAGCACAAGGGCGGCCAGACGCTGCTGCTCCTGCTGGGTGAAGCCCGGCATGTCGGCATAACGCAGGATGTAGGCACCGTGCTCGTGATAGCCGCTGTGCGCCAGCATCATGCCGATCTCATGCAGCAGGGCGGCCTTGCGCAGCACCTTGCCATCCTGCTCGGGGTCCAGGTTCCAGTCCTCGCGTACCAGTTCGAACAGGCGCCGGGCGGTCTCGGCCACCCGCTGGGCATGGGCGCGATCCACGCGGAAATCGCGCTGCAGCCGTTCCAGGGTGGTGCTCCGGACATTGTTTCCGCGCATGCGGCCGACGCGGTCGAAGATCAGCCCCTCGCGCAGGGCGCCCTCGGAGATGTGCATGGTGTCGATCTCGAAGGCGTCGAACACCGCCTGCATGACCACATAACCGCCGGCGAACACCGGGCGGCGTTCCTCGCTCAAGCCGGGCAGGTCGAGCTGCTCCATGCGTCCGGCCTTGAGCAGCGCCTTGCGGATGCGAGCGAGGCCATCGGCCGTCAGCTGTCCAGCCTCACACCAGCCACTGGCCTGGCACACCGCCGCCAGGGCCTTGGCGGTGCCGGAGGCGCCGACTGCGCGTTGCCAGCGGTGGTGGCGGAAGGCGTATTCGTAGGGGCGGGTTTCCAGCCGCGCCTCGCTTTCCGCACGCTTGAGCGAGTCGCGCGTGTACAGGCCGTCGGCGAGGAAGCGGCGGGTCATGCTCACGCAGCCGAGCGGCATGCTCTCCATGAATTCCGGCGTAAAGCCCTGTCCGACGATGACCTCGGTGCTGCCGCCGCCAATGTCCACCACCAGCCGCTTCTCGTCCGTCTCGAGGTCGGTATGGGCCACGCCGAGGTAGATCAGGCGTGCCTCCTCGCGGCCGGCGATGATTTCGATCGGGTGACCGAGGGCCTTCTGCGCCTGCCTGAGGAACTGGGCGGAGTTCTTCGCCTGGCGCAGGGTGTTGGTGCCGACCGCGCGCACGCTGCCGCGCGGCATGTCACGCAGGCGCTGGCCGAAGCGGGCCAGGCAGTCCAGCGCGCGCTCGGCGGCCTCCGGGCTGAGGTTGTTGGCCTCGTCCAGGCCGCCACCGAGGCGCACCATCTCCTTGAGGCGGTCCACCACCTGCACCTGGCCGTCGAGCACGCGCATCACCACCATGTGAAAGCTGTTGGAGCCGAGGTCGATCGCGGCCAGAAGGCTGCCTGAGTCGGTCATGCGGAGGGTTTCCAGCCTTGGATTCAGCAGAATTATAGCCCCGCTCAGCCGAGGGCGCGCAGCACGCGCGGCGGCAGGAAGGCGGTCAGGCGGGCGCTGGCAGGGCGGATGGCGTCGAGCTCGAGGATCGCCACCCCCCCCTTGCGGAAGGGTAGGGTGTTCAGGCTGGGATTGCCGTGCACCAGCAGGGCGAGCAGGCCCGAGAGGTGGGGCTCGTGGCCGACCAGGGCGATCCGCTGGCAGTCGTCGAGGGACTTGAGCCAGGCGAGGGTGGCCGCGGGATCGGCATCGGGCTTGAGCTCGGCGGCGGTCTCGACGCGCAGGTCAGGATAGCGCTCGAGCAGCAGCTCGGCAGTCTGGCGGGTGCGTAGCAGGGGGCTGCTGAACAGCCGTTCGGGGCTCTCCAGCACACGCCGCAGGCCGCGCACCACCCGGCGCATTTTTGTACTACCTTCCTTGGTCAATGGTCTGTCCCCGTCGGGTCGGCCGCTGAGTGCCCACTCCACTCGGTCGCCCGCCGGGGCATGACGGATCAGGATCAGTTGCATTGTTCTCCTCCTGCGCGCCGCGCCTCTTCAAGGATAGGCCAGCTTGCGGGGGGATGTCCCGCCTGGTGGGGCAGGAGGTGAGGGAATGCATTGTTATGCCGATTGGGTGATCTTCAGCGACCTCGATGGCACGCTGCTCGACCATGACACCCATTGCATGGGTGCCGCCCGGCCGCAGGTCGAGCGGCTGGCACATCTGCACATCCCGCTGATCGTGGCCAGCAGCAAGACCCTCGCCGAAGTGCGGGCGCTGGCCCTGCCCGGCCCGCCCCAGCCGCTCATCCTCGAGAGCGGGGCGCTGCTGGCGGTGCCGGAGCGTTATTTCCCCGGTTTCGACGGCGACGGCTGCGAGGAGGGATACCGCCTGGTGTGCTATTCCCCACCGCGCGAGCGCATTCTCCGCCAGCTCGGAGAGTTGCGCGAGATGGGGTTTGCCTTCGAGAGCCTTGCAGATTGGGACGACGAAGGCATCGCGCGGCGGACGGGCCTTTCCCCCGCTCAGGCCGGTCTTGCACGCCAGCGTCGTGGTTCGGAACCCATCCTCTGGCGGGAGAGCCATCGGCGCCGCGCCGACTTCGAGCAGGCGCTGGCGGAGCGCGGGCTGCGCCTGGATGAAGGCGGCCGCTTCCTGCATGTACTGGGGGTGGGGGCGGACAAAGGGCGAGCCATGCGCGGCCTGCTCGGACTGTACCGTCTGCACGACTGGCCGGTACGGGCCACCATGGCGCTCGGGGACAGTCCCAACGACCTCGGCATGCTGCACAACGCAGACCGCCCGGTGGTCGTGCGGCATCCGGATGGTTCGTGGCTGGATGCGGCGTCGGTGCCGCGGGCGGTCTACACGCGCGGCATCGGTCCCCACGGCTGGCATGAGGCCGTCGGGCAGCTACTGGGGGAGATGGGCGAGAGGGGGTGAGATGTCAGATTTTTTCCAGAACGGCCAGATTACGACGCTGCACTGGCTGCGCGAACGCACCCTGCACTGGATGCACGATCGCCCGCTGGAGCAAATCGAACGTGAGCTCGTGCGTTTCTCCAGCGTGCGACCCATGGCGCTCGTGCTGCCGACCCCCTCGGTTGAACTCGGGCGCCCGGAGCTGGCCGGTATCATCGAGCACCTGAGGCAGATTCCCTACATCGCCGATGTGGTCATCGCCCTCGAGGATGCGACGCCCGAGCAATACCGGCACGCGCGGGAATTGTTCGCCGTTCTTCCCCAGCGCACCCATCTGCTCTGGCTCGACGGGCCGCGCTTCACGGCGCTGGAGGCGAGGCTGGCCGAGACCGGGCTTGCGCCGCGGCAGCCGGGCAAAGGGCGGGCGGTGTGGTACGCCTTCGGCCATGTGCTGATGCAGTGCCGCTCCGAGGCGGTGGCCCTGCACGACTGCGACATCACGACCTTCAGCCGCGACCTGCCGGCGCGTCTGTTTTACCCGGTGGCCAATCCGTCCTTCACGTTCGACTTCTGCAAGGGCTACTACGCCCGGGTGGAGGGCGATCATTTCTCAGGGCGGGTCACGCGCCTGTTCATCACCCCGCTGCTCCGGGCCCTGAAGAAGGTGCTCGGTCCGCTGGATTTCATCGAGTATCTCGACAGCTTTCGCTACCCGCTCGCGGGCGAGTTCGCGCTGCGTTCCAGTATGCTCGCCGGTCTGCGCATCCAGCCGGGGCTGGGGCTGGAGGTGAGCGTGCTGTCGGAGGCCTATCGCAGCATTGCCCGGAATCGTATCTGCCAGGTCGACATCGCCGCCCTGTACGACCACGCGCACCAGCGCCTGTCTGCCGAGGAACGTGAGCGGGGCCTGGCGCGCATGACGGTTGAGATAGGCCGGACCCTGTTCTGCCGCCTGGCGGCCGAGGGCGTGGTGCTGAGCGAGGCGAGCCTGCGCTCGATCAAGGAGGCCTATTATTGGACGGCGGTGGGCATGCTCGGCCAGTTCAGGGCGGACGCGACCTTCAATGGCCTGGTGCTGGACCTGCAGGCCGAGGAGAAGCTGATCGAGCTGTTCGCCAGGAGCATCATCACCGCATGGCAGGAGTTCCTCGCCAATCCGGGCGAGCTGGCGCAGATCCCCCATTGGGCGCGGGTGCGCGACGTGCTCCCCGAGGTCGGCTCCCTGCTGCAGGCATGCGTGCACGGGGACGCCGTGGCCTGAGTGCCGCAGCCGGGGGCAGGGCGCTGCCCTGGCCTTTATCTTGTATGCTGGCGCGACGCCCACAGCCTCACTTTTGCCACCCCCGATCATGACCGTTGCCTTTGATGACGAGAGCCCGCGCGACCGGAGCGTCGCGGCCGGCGAGTCCAGTCGCGATGCCACCGTGCCGTGGATGGCAGGCGATGGGCACTATCGGGACATGCTGGAGCGGATCCCCGGCATCGTCTATGCCGTCGCAGCGGATGCGCCTGGCCGCATGCTCTACGTCAGCCCGCAGAGCGAGGTCCTGTTGGGCTACACGGCCGGGGAGTGGCTGCGGGATCCCGGGCTCTGGCACCGGGCGATCCATCCTGAGGATCGCGACAGGGTGCTGGCGGCCCATGCGGAGGCGCATGCTGGGAGACGATCGCTGGCCTGCGAATACCGGATGCAGGCCCGCTGCGGACGGACCCTGTGGCTGAGCGACGAGTGCTCGCCGGTGCTGGACGGGGACGGCCGGCTGCTCTGCATGCAGGGGCTGCTTCTGGATGTGACCGAGCGCCGCCATGCCGAGGCCGAGATGAGGGAGTGGCACGAGGAGATGGAGCGGCTGGTAGAGTTGCAGGTCGCCGCCCAGACCGCTGCCGCCATTGCCCACGAGCTGAATCAGCCGCTCAACGCTATCGCCTCTTACAACGCCGCCGCCCTGCGCCTGCTGCGCGCTGGGAATCCGCAACCGGAGCGCCTCCGGCATGCTCTGGAACAGGGGGCGGAGCAGGTTCAGCGGGCCGGACGGAGTATGCGCGACCTGCTTGCCCTGTTGCACAAGGGGGAGACACCGACGGAAGGGGTCTATCTCAATGCGGCGGTGCGCGAGGCCGTGTCCATCCTGGTGGCCGACGGCTACATCGACGGGGTCAAGGCCGTGGTGGACCTGATGCTGGATCTGCCGCGGGTGAGGGCCAACCGCCTGCAGGTACAAAAGGTCCTGGTCAATCTGTTGCGCAATGCCGTGGAGGCGATCCACGGTTGCGGCCGCGCGCGGGGGGTGGTCACGGTGCGCACCGATGTCTCGGAAGGCATGGCGCGGGTCTGCGTGGAAGACGACGGCCCCGGCCTCGAGCCGCAGGCGGCCCAGCGGGTGTTCGAGCCCTTCTTCACCACCAAGGCCCATGGCATCGGCATGGGGCTGGCCATCAGCCGGGCCCTGATCCTCGCCCATGGGGGCAGCATGTGGGTGGAAAGCGCGGCCCCGCAGGGGTGCCGTTTCTGCTTCACCCTGCCGCTGGCGGACTGAGTAGGGGTTATCACGTATTCATCAACCCCATTCCCGGCGGTTAAGGTTGCGTCCCCTTTCCTCAGAGACGCATGCCTCGCCCGATGATGTCTAGCCCGCCCAAGGTCTACGTGGTCGATGATGATGCCGCCGTGCGCGATGGCCTGGTGCTCCTGCTCGAGAGCGCCGGCTTCGCGATCGAGGTCTACGCCAGCGCCGGCGAGTTTCTGGAAGCCGCGCACACCATCCCTCGCGGTGCCTGCCTGCTGCTGGACGTGCGGATGCCGGACATGAGCGGCCCTATGCTTCAGGCCGAACTCGCCCGGCGGGGCATCGACCTGCCCATCATCTTCCTCTCCGCCCACGGCGATATCCCCACCGCGGTACAGGCCATCAAGGCCGGCGCGTCGGACTTCCTCACCAAGCCGGTCGATGGCGACCTGCTCATCCAGCGGGTGCAGGCGACGCTGGCCATGTCTTCCGCGGGCCAGCGGCGGGCAGTGGCGAACCGCAGCCGCTGCGCTGGCGTGGCCGGGTTGACCGCGCGCGAGCGCGAGGTGATGCGGCTGGCCGTGATGGGGCACGCCAACAAGGAGATTGCCCAGCGGCTTGGCATCAGCCATCGCACGGTGGAGATCCACCGCGCCCGTGTCATGCGCAAGACCGGGGCGGCCAACCTGGTCGAGCTCGTTCACCTGGCCAAGGACTGCGCGAGCGAGCTCGAACAGGTCGGCGCCTGACCCTTCGCGGGATAGGTGCTGCCACGTATACCGCGGTCCCTTCGCAACCCTTACATTCCCCTCCATGCCCACGCAGCCGCCCGCCAGTCGTTAACCGGGCGGCGTTTCGTCGATCGACCGCTTGCCTGAAGGAGTTGAGTTCATGGCCGATATCCGCGCTGCGGAAACAAGGGATGAGGACGACATCCCGCCCGACGAAGCGACGGAACAGGATGCGTGCCCCGATGAGGATCTGGTCGACGTGCCTGCCGAGGCCGTCTTCGCCGCCGGAGCCTACGGTGCGGAGGGGCCGGACATCACCCGCTTCTACCTCAACGAGATCAGCGGCCAGCCGCTCCTCGACGCTGCCGAGGAGGTCCGCCTCGCGCGCCTGGCGCGGCAGGGGGACGAGGTTGCCCGCCAGCGCATGATCGTCGCCAACCTGCGTCTGGTGGTCATGATCGCCCGCCGTTACCAGCACCGGGGGCTGGACCTGAACGACCTGGTGGAGGAGGGCAACCTCGGCCTCATGCATGCGGTGGAGAAGTTCGACCCTGAGCGCGGCTTCCGTTTCTCCACCTATGCCACCTGGTGGATCCGTCAGAGCATTGAGCGCGGGCTCATGAATCAGGCGCGCACCATCCGCCTGCCAATCCATGTCGCCAAGGACATTGGCGGCATCCTGCGCACGGCGCGGAACCTGAGCCAGAAGCTGGGCCACGACGTCGGCACCGAGGAGTTGGCCCGGGCGACCCAGCGCCCCGTGGAGGAGGTCCGGCGCGCGTACGAACTCAACGAGCAGCCCCTCTCGCTTGATGCGCACATCAACCAGGACACCGATCAGCCGCTGCAGGACCTCATCCCCGACGAGCACAACGTTAACCCGATCGAGCAACTGGCGGAGGATGACGTGGCGGAGCACCTGCTGCAATGGCTTGCCCAACGCGACGAGCGGCAGCGTGAGGTGATCGCCCGCCGGTTTGGGCTGCTTGGCCACGAGCCGCAGACCTTGGAGCAGGTGGGGCAGGCCCTTGGGCTCACCCGCGAGCGGGTGCGGCAGATCCAGATTGAGGCCCTGCGCGGCCTGCGCAAGGCCATGGAGCGCGACGGCTGCGGGCGCGAGGCCCTGCTGGACTGAGTAAGGTGTCTACAACAGGAAGGTTTTCCGGACACATAGCGCCCCTCTCCCTGTGGGAGAGGGGCTGGGGGAGAGGGAAGAATCCCCCTCAAGGCCGCCGTGATGCCAGGTTGGGCAAGGGGGTGAGACGG
>FWPV01015324.1_pt1 | contig 11046 bp, 11 predicted proteins | sample 2228371 | NCBI WGS metagenome assembly FWPV01 (sample SAMEA103939776, study PRJEB20133) | metagenome | reverse complement strand
AGAAGGTCACACCCGACGGACCTCCGGCGTTGAATGCCTTGATCGCGATGACGTTCTTCCCGGATCGCAGCTTGTCGCCGACCTGGAATTCAAAGACCTCCTGCCAGGTCTCGCCCTTGCCCACGGGCTGGCCGTTGACGAAGAGCTCGAAGCTGTCGTCCGCCGTACAACGAACCCGCGCCTTCTTGACCCTTGCGGCCGGGTCTAACTGGAAGGTGCGGCGAAGCCAGACCCCCTTGTTGTCGCCCTTCTGCGTCGGATGCCAGATTCACCGGCCATCCCGCCATCCGGTCAACTCGGCCTCGTCGGGAGAGAGCACGGGGCCGGTCCCGATCGCCCGTACCCGGCGTCCCGGGTCCGGGGGTCCAGCAGGGGGAGGCGGTGGTAGAGCGTCCGGATCCAGCCCGCCACCGCCCGCTCCGGGTCAGCGAGCAGTGCCGCACCCGCCCCCGAGCGGACGACCTTGCGCACCGGGCAGCCCATGTTGATGTCGATGAGGTCCGGCGGGGCTGGTCGCGAAAGCACCAGCTCCGTGGCCCGGCGCATCACCTCAGGGTCGTCTCCGAACAGTTGCACCGCAACCGGTCGTTCTTCTTCGCTGAAATCCAGGTAGGAGGCTGTGCGACGATTCTGGTAGATGAGGCCGTACGCACTGACCATCTCGGTCACTACCAGCCCCACCCCTTGCTTCTTGAGATGGCGCCGATAAGCACTGTTCGTGATACCCGCCATGGGAGCAAGCACCACTCGATTGGGTATCTCTACTTGGCCGATGGCGAAAGGCGTGGTGAGGAGACAGACAGTCGGATTCAGCGCGTCAGGCTCGCTGCGGGCGGCGCAAGCCGGTCGACCGGCTTGCGCCCGGGCGCAGCCCGACTCAGGAATGGTTGCGCCGGTAGATGATTTCAAGGCCCCGTAGGGTGAGGAAGGGGTCGAGGTGGTCCAGCGTCGAGGCATGACCGAAAATGAGAGAGGCCAGCCCACCTGTCGCCACGGCCACCGCCTCGCCCCCCAGCTCCGCCCGCATACGCGTGACTATGCTATCCACCTGGCCCGCAAAGCCGTACACGGTCCCTGCTTGGATGGCCTGCACCGTGTTCTTGCCGATGACGGTGCCCGGATCGGCGGGCTCCACCTTCATGAGCCGGGCCGCCCGAGTGGCCAAAGCCTCCAGTGAGATCTCTATCCCCGGAGCGATGGCGTGACCGAGATACTCGCCGACCCTGGACACGGCGCTGAACGTGGTGGCGGTGCCAAAGTCGACGGCGATGCAGGGACCGCCATAGATCTCAAAAGCGGCCACTGCATCCACGATGAGGTCGGGTCCCACCTGGCGAGGGTCAGAGGTGAGCACGGGCATGCCGGTCTTCACTCCCGGGCCGATGACCAAGGCCTCCAAACCGTACTTGGCGGCTGCCATGGTGGCATACTCGCCGGTCAGACGAGGCACCACTGAGGCGACGGCCACGCCGGAAAGGTCCTTGCGAGAGTACCCGTCCAGCCTGAGCAGCGAGTCCAGGAGAACGGCGACCTCGTCTCCCGTCTTACGCGTCTCGGTGGCGTACCGCCAGTGGGCGACCAGCTCGCTGCCGACGAACAGGCCCGCCGTCGTCTGGGTGTTGCCTATGTCTATGGCCAACAGCACGCGCTCTCCTCCTTTCGCCAGGCGGCCGACTCCTCACTCCGCTGCCAGCAGGGTGAGACCGACGTCGACTGGCGGCGCCCCCATGGTTATAGCACTGGTGGAAATCAGGTCTACTCCCGTCTCGGCCACGGCGCGGACCGTTTCCAAGGTGACTCCACCCGACGCTTCGAGCGCAACCTCGGGTCGCAGTTCCCGGGCTACGGCCACCAGACGCCGCAGTGACTCCAGGTCCTGGTTGTCGAGCATCACGATGTCCACCCCACAAGCGAGAGCCTCGCGCAGGTCAGCCTCGTTCTCCACCTCCACCTCCACCTTGAGGTAGCCGGCTCCATGGGCCCGCACCCGTTCCACGGCCGCCCTCACCCCTCCAGCTGCGACCAGGTGGTTGTTCTTGATCAAGACCAGGTCGAAAAGCCCGAACCGGTGGTTCAGACAGCCCCCCAGCACCACCGCCTTCTTCTCCCACCGCCGGAGTCCCGGCGTGGTCTTGCGAGTATCGACTACGACGGCACCCGTACCCTCCACCGCTTGTGCGAACCGGCGGGCTTGAGTGGCCACCCCAGACAGATGACTTAAGAAGTTGAGCATGGTGCGCTCCGCGGAAAGTATGCTACGAGCAGCTCCCTCCAACAGAGCCAAGCGATCCCTGTCGTCGACCTGCGCCCCGTCTTCCACCAGCGGTGTGAACGCCACCTGGTCGTCGACCTCCTCCATGACCGCTTGCGCCAGCTCCAGACCACAGACCACCAGCGGCATGCGAGCGGTGATGACCGCCCGGGCTTGCTGTTCCCCCGGGACCGTCCACCGGGAGGTGACATCGCCAAAGCCGGCTAGGTCCTCCGCCAGAGCCTCGCGCACCAGGTCACGATCAGCCGCCCCTAGGACCATTCTCAGCCCACCTTTCTTGTGCCCCCGAGCTCCCGTCGGAATACCGGCTCACCGCTCTCCGGATCCAGCTGGGCCAGAAGGTGGACCCGCCACTCCTGGTCGTCCCGCTCGGGGAAGTCCTCCCGTAGGTGCACGCCCCTGCTCTCCCTACGCAGCAAGGCAGCCCCCACCATGAGCCGGGCCACGGTCAACAGGTTGAACAGTTCCATCTCGGCCACACTCAAGCCCGGTAAGACCAGGCCGGCCTCCAACTCCGAGAGCCCGGTCTCGGCCTCTTCGAGGCCGCTACCGCTCCGCACGATACCGCAAAGCTCCGACATCAGCGACCGCAGGCGGCTGCGGATGTCCGCCACCACCGTCGGATCGTTCCCGGGACGGGGCTCATCAGCCAGGGCCAGGCGGACCTTGCGCACCGCTGGATCGGAGACAGACAGGTAGCGATTGAGTTCCCGCACCGTACGATCTCCAAAGACGAGGCCCTCCAGCAACGAATTGGAGGCCAGACGATTAGCCCCGTGGATGCCCGTACTGGCAGTCTCGCCGCAGGCATAAAGCCCGGGGATGTTGGTCCTGCCCCACAGGTCGGTGACCACTCCCCCGATGTAGTAGTGGGAAGCCGGAGCCACCGGTATGGGCTGGCTGCAGAGGTCGAAACCACGAGTCTGCAGGCCCCGGCACACAGTAGGGAACCTCTCCTTGAGGTAGACACAGTCGAGATGACGCGCATCCAGCCATACATGGTCCGTACGGTCCCGCTCCATCACCCGCTTCATGTGCCGCACGACCACATCCCGGGGCGCAAGCTCGGCCCGTGGATGAGCCCCCAACATGAACCGCTCCCCAGCCCCGTCGAGAAGATAGGCACCTTCTCCGCGCAGGGCTTCGGTGATGAGCAAGGTGGGATTTTCATCCGCATAAAGCGCTGTGGGGTGGAACTGCATGAATTCCATGTCTCTGAGCACGGCCCCGGCCCGGTAGGCCATGGCTTGACCGTCGCCCGTGGCCACCAGCGGGTTCGTGGTGTGAGCGAACACCTGTCCCGCCCCGCCGCAAGCCAGTACTACAGCCCGGGCCAAAGAAACCGTGAGGACACCCTCCCTGTCCAGGGAGACCGCACCCACACAGCGGCCTCCGTCGAGAAGCAGGTCGATGACGAACTCGTGCTCGTGCACCTCGACCCTGCCGCCGGAAAGACACACTTCGGCCAGGGCGCTGGCCACTACGCTACCGGTGGCATCACCACCGGCATGAACGACGCGCGGAACCGAGTGAGCCCCCTCCGCGCCCAGGATCAGCTTGCCCTCCCGGCGGTCGAACTTGGCTCCCAAATTCTCCAGCTCTTCGACCCGGGCCGGCCCCTCCTCCACCAGCACGCGTACCGCTTCCTCGTCGCAGAGACCGGCTCCCGCTTCCAGGGTGTCTTGGAGGTGAAGCTCTGGAGAGTCGTACTCCCCGAGCGCGGCCGCGATTCCGCCTTGGGCCAAAAAGGTGGTGGTCTCCTCCAGCGCACCCTTGGTGATGAGACCCACGTGCCAGCGGTTGGCTGCCCCCACTGCGGCCGTGAGTCCTGCTATGCCCCCGCCGATTACCAGGACGTCGTAGCTCGAGTAGCGGAGCTCGACCCCGCTCTTAGAAACCAAAGGGGTGGCAGTGGTGACACCCGCGCGGACCATCAGGCCCCGATCTCCACCATGCGTTGCACTGCTTGCAGGGCCTTGGCTCGGATGTCCGCCGGCACGGTGACCAGGGGGCTTTCGTCGCAAAGCGCCCGATAGACCTTCTCCAGGGTGGTCAGCTTCATGTTGGGACACACCGCTGCCCCGGTCACGGGATAGAAACGCTTGCCCGGAACATCCTTGCTCAGACGATAGAGCAGGCCGCACTCGGTGCCTATCAAGTACTCGGTGGCGTCATCCTCCCGGCAGAAGCGGATCATCCCCGTGGTGCTTTCCACCGCGTCGGCCAGCTCCACCACCTCCGATGGGCATTCTGGGTGCACGACCACCTTGGCCTGAGGGTGAGCCGCCTTGGCTGTAAGCACATCCGCTACTTCGATCAGCTCGTGCGTCGGGCAGAAACCGGGCCACACGATGACCTTCCGCCCCGCCTTCTTAGCAGCCCAGGTCCCCAGATTGCGGTCGGGAGTGAAGATGATCTCTTTGTCGGGCGGCACCCAGCGCAGCACGTCCACAGCATTGGCGCTGGTACAGCAGACGTCCGACACCGCCTTCACTGCTGCACTGGAGTTGACGTAGGTGACCACCACCGCCCCGGGATGCTCGGCCTTCAGTTCGAGCAAGCCCTCGACATCCACCATGTCGGCCATGGGGCAACCAGCGCGTTGCTCGGGGAGGATCACCCGCTTGTCGGGAGCGAGAATGGCGGCTGTCTCAGCCATGAAATGCACGCCGCAGAAAACGATGATCTTGGCGCTGGAGGCGGCCGCCCGGCGCGAAAGCCCCAGTGAATCGCCGGTGAAGTCGGCCACGTCCTGGACCTCCGGCCGCTGGTAGTTGTGGGCCAGGATCACCGCCTCCTTGGCGGCAGCCAACCTCCTGATTTCGGCATGCAGCGTCTCTCGATCCATCAGGGTCCCTCGTCGTGTTCCCGCGCTACGTCGTCCGGCTCGCTGCCCCCAAGCGGCTCCACCTGCTGGTGGTCCACGAGCAGCAGCGCTTCTTTGACCGTGCGCCCGCTGAGCAGCACCAGGTCGGGGGCCAGCTCGGCCAAGGGCTCAAGTACGAACCTCCTCTCCTCCAGCCGCGGATGCGGTAAAGTGAGGTCGGCTTCTTGAGTCGAATATCCATCGTACCAAAGGATGTCCAAGTCCAAGGTCCGCGGACCCCACCGCACCTCCCGCACTCGGCCTAGCCGGCTCTCGATGTCCTGCAGAGCGGATAGCAGTTCCCGCGGCGGAAGAGAAGTCTCGATCTCAAGGACCTGGTTGAAGTAGTCCTGCTGGGGCGGTCCTCCCACGGGGGCGGTAACGTAGACACTCGAGCAGCGTGACAACCGCGTCTGGGGTAGTTCGCGCACGCGCCGCCTGGCCTCGGTCAGGTTGCGCAGCCGGTCTCCTTGATTCGATCCGACCCCCAGGAAGACCCGGGCCAGTTTCGACGACCTTCGCTCCGCCATTCAGATGGCCTCGAGATCGGCCCGTATCAGCTCCACCGCGGCTCCCACGCTGGAAAGGGCGCAGGCTACGGGCGGATGGGGTTTCGTGACCTGTACCCACACCCCGTCTACCGGGAAGCGGCGCAGTATCGCTTCGGCCGTCGCTTGCGCCAGGCGTTCCAAGAGCGAAAAGCTGTTGGTGGTGGCGATCTCGATAATGAGATCGACTACTTCCGTGTAGTCAACGGTGCCGCTGAGGTCATCGGTGAACGCGGCCGGACAGTCCTCCATGGTAAGACGCACATCGAAAAGCAACCTCTGTCCCAGGACCTTCTCCTCGTCGGTGACCCCATGGTGACCGTACACTTCGAGCCCCTCGATGAAGACGTCCACCCTTGCGCCCCCTCTCCTTAGAAGACTGTGCTTGACCTGCTACCGACCCTGGATGGCCCGGGTCAGGCGCACCGCGTCGCGGTTCAAGTCGACGCGGTGCACGCGCACGACATGCGCGCCCGCCAGGACGGCCATCACAGTAGTGAACGCAGTGGCTTCATCCCGGGCCTTAGGCTCGGTGAGACCTAGTATCTCGCCCAAGAACCGTTTGCGCGAGGTCCCCACCACCACCGGCCTTCCCAATGACCGAAAAACTTCCAGGTTCCGGAGAAGCTCCAGGTTGTGCTCCAAGGTCTTGCCGAAGCCGATACCAGGGTCCACCAGGAGATTCTCTTCGGCCAGGCCCTGGTCTACCGCCCATTCCAAGCGCTCCAAGAGGAAGGCATACACTTCCTCCACCACGTTGGCATAAGTCGGGTGCTCCTGCATGGTCTTAGGCGTTCCTTGCATGTGCATCAGCACTACCGGACAGGCCGCGTCTCGAAGCACTGGTACCATCTCCGGGTCCATGCGCAGAGCGGAGATGTCGTTGATCATGAAGGCCCCCGCTTCCAAGGCCGCGGCCGCCACCCGAGCCTTGTAGGTGTCGACGGAGAGACGCCCAGGCATGTCGGGAGCAAGCGCCCTCACCACTGGCAACACGCGCTTGAGCTCTTCGTCCAGGGGAAGAGGGTCTGCACCCGGCCGCGTGGATTCTCCTCCTACGTCGATGAGGGTCGCCCCCTGCGCCGCCATTTCTTGAGCGGCCTGCACGGCGCGGTCGAGCTCCAAGAAGTCTCCTCCGTCCGAGAACGAATCGGGGGTCACATTGACCACCCCCATGAGAAGAGGTCCCGCCGCCAGATCCAAGGCAGGATGACAGGCGGGGATCTTCTGTTCGAAGTGGCGAAGAGCCGCCTCCAGCGACCCGGCCAGCTTGCGCAGACCGAACGGCTGCTGCTTAAGCTTCGGCAGCAGCCGTTCGAACTGAGTGATCGTGCCCAAGATCACACAGTCGGCACTGCCGCCTTCCATGGAGTAGACCTCACGCGACGTGGCCACCTCCCCACCCCGCGACAGCATCTCCTGCTTCAAGATGTTCGCGGCCCGTACGTCGAGACCAGTAACTCGCACAGCCCGGAAGAGGCCTTTGCCTTCCATGATCTCGATGCCTGGTTCGGAGACGCGTGCTTGGCGCAGAGCAGCGCGCACTTCTTCTCGATTACGAAGACAGATCACATGGGGTTTGCCGAACGCCGGGATCATTCCGCCCAGCTCCGGTCTAAGACTCGTGGGCTTCGATCAAGGCAAGCACTTCCGCCCTGGTGGCGGGGTTGGTGCGGAAGATGCCGCGTACGGCCGAAGTCACCACGCGAGAGCCAGGCACCCTCACCCCCCGCATCGCCATGCAGAGGTGCTCAGCCTCTATGAGCACAAGTACACCCTCAGGGTCGAGTGACTTGATCAGAGTGTCGGCGATGGTGGAGGTCAAGCGTTCCTGGAGCTGCAGCCGGGCAGCAGCCACCTGCACCAAGCGCACGATCTTGGAGATGCCCGTGATGCGGCCGTTGCGCGAGGGGATATAAGCCACGTGAGCCTTGCCGAAGAAAGGCGTCAAATGGTGCTCGCAAAGAGAGTGGAACACGATGTCGCGGACCAGGACCAGCTCCTGATGGGTATCGGAGCCGATGTCGACCACCAGCGAAGACAGGTCGCGGGGTTCCTCGGCGATGACCTCGGAGTAGAAATCCGCCACCCGGCGCGGGGTCTCCCGCAAGCCCTCCCGGTCGGGGTCCTCACCGATACCCTCCAGGAGGAGACGGACTGCTTGCTCTACCTTGGCCCGGTCCACGCAGCCGCCCGCCTCAGTCTTCGTTGTAGGGCGTGAGGGGAGCCACTCCGCCCGGAGCCACTCGTTCCCCGCCCTCCGGGGCGAGACCTTCCTCCCGTGGGCGCCGCTGCCGCTGTACCCGCTTGGCTTCGGCTTCCTTGCGAGCCCGGGCCTCGTCCTTGGCCTTGAAGACTTCTTCCGGGTCTTGACCCGCCAGTATCGCCTCGAACTCGTCGCGGTCGATGGTCTCCTTCTCGATAAGAAGCAGGGAGATCTTGTCCAGCTCGTCTCTGTGCTCCAGCAACACCTGGCGGGCCCGCTCGTAGGCCTCATCCACGACCCGCCGGATCTCGGCATCGATCTTCTCAGCGGTCTCATCGGAATATTCTTGACCCATGCCGTAGTCCCGCCCCACGAAAGGCTGAGCCGGATCATGGCCAAAGGTGAGAGGACCCAGGTTCTCGCTCATGCCGTACTGGGTGATCATCCGCCGCGCCGTCTCCGTGGCCCTCTGCAGGTCATTGGCTGCTCCGGTGGTGATGTCGTCGAACCTTATCTCCTCGGCCACCCTACCTGCCAACATATGGGCCAACTTGTCCATGATCTCCTTCTTCTTGACCATGAACTTGTCCTCGGTAGGCAGGGTGATGGTGTAGCCCAGAGCCTGTCCGCGGCTGATGATGGAGATCTTGTGGACGGGGTCGGCGTTAGGCAGGTAATGAGCCACCAACGCGTGACCCGTCTCATGGTAGGCGGTGATGAGTTTCTCCTCCTCCGAGAGGATGCGGGACTTCTTCTCCGGGCCGGCGATCACCCGGAGGACCGCCTCCTCCAGCTCCTCCATCTCGATGACCCGCTTGCGCCGCCTGGCCGCAAGCAGAGCCGCCTCGTTCACCAGGTTGGCAAGATCGGCCCCGGTGAAACCCGGCGTCTGAGCAGCCAAGAGTTCGAGGTCCACGCCGGGAGCGAGAGGTTTGCCTCTGGCATGGACGGCCAAAATAGCCTTGCGCCCCTCCCGGTCGGGCCGGTCGACGACGATCTGGCGGTCGAAACGCCCCGGCCGCAGGAGCGCGGGGTCGAGGATGTCGGGCCGGTTGGTGGCGGCCATCACGATGATGCTTTCGTTGGCCTCGAACCCGTCCATCTCCACCAACAGTTGGTTGAGCGTCTGCTCGCGCTCGTCATGACCGCCGCCCAGGCCGGCACCACGGTGACGCCCCACGGCATCGATCTCATCGATGAAGATGATGCAGGGCTGGTTCTGCTTGGCCTGGTCGAACAAGTCACGCACCCGGCTGGCGCCCACGCCTACGAACATCTCCACAAAATCCGAACCGGAGATGCTGAAGAAGGGCACGCCTGCCTCACCGGCTACCGCTCGGGCAAGCAAGGTCTTGCCGGTACCGGGCGGGCCGAAAAGCAGCACCCCCTTAGGAATACGCGCACCCAGGCTCTGGAAACGTCTCGGATTCTCAAGGAACTCCTTTATCTCTTGGAGTTCTTCCACCGCCTCGTCCACCCCGGCCACGTCTTTGAAGGTGATCTTGGGCTGGTCCATAGACATGCGCTTGGCCCGAGACTTGCCGAAGCTCATGACCTTGCTGCCGCCCCCCTGCATCTGGTTCATCAAGAACACGAAGAAGAGGATCATCAGCAGGATGGGCGCCACGGTTCCAAGTATGGAGACCCAGACCGAACTCTTTTGGACGTCGGTGGCAAAGTCGATGTTGTGGGAGAGGAGGTACTCCTCCATGTTGTAGGCCGCGGTGAAGCCTACTTGGAACTTGCTGCCATCGGCCAACTGCCCCTCAACCACGAGATCCTTGGTCTTGAGGGTGACCGGTTCTTTGATGGCGCCCTTCTCGACCGCCTGCTGGAATTCAAGAAAGGTGAACTCCTCCTTCTTGCCGCCTCCGTAGAAAAGGTTCTGGACGAAGAAGGCAAGCAGAATGATGAGAAGGATTGGAAAGGCCGCGCTCTTGAAGAACCTGCTCAATTAAACCCCACGAGTCGTTCCCAGGGGTGAAGATACTATCACATGGGCGCGCTCAGACGTCGTCCATCACCCCGATGTATGGGAGATTGCGATACTTCTCTGCGTAGTCCAGCCCGTAACCCACCACGAACTCGTTCTCGATCTCGAACCCCGTGTACTTGCAGGGGAGCTCGGCCACACGGCGACTCGGCTTGCTGAGCAGGGTCACGATCTCCACGCTGGCCGGGTTGCGAGACCAGAGACTTCTGGTCAGGTACTGCAGGGTGAGGCCCGAGTCTATGATGTCCTCCACGATCAGCACGTGCCGCCCTTCGACGTCGGTGTCGAGGTCCTTAAGGATCCGGACCACTCCTGAACTCTCCGTGGAGGCGCCGTAGCTGGAGACCGCCATGAACTCGATCTCCAGGTCGAAAGGTAGACGCCTGGCCAGGTCGGCCAGGAAGAAGACCGCTCCCTTGAGAACGCAGACCAGCACGGGACGCTTGTCTTGGTAGTCACGGGTTATGGCGGCCGCCAGTTCAGCGACCTTCGCTTCGAGCTCCTCGCGGGTGATGAGTACCTTCACGTAACCTCGTCATCCAGGGTGTCGTCAACAAGCTGCAACCACACCACCTGTTTTGTGTCTGGCGTGATTCTACCCTCCTCAGCCATTAGCAAGCCACCCACCCATACGATCCTCCCCTCGGCCGCCACCAAAGGTACTCCGGGCCTTGCCGCCCGGGGTACCTTGCAGTCCACCAGGATATCCTGCAGTTTCCGCGAACCGCGAGCCCCCAAGGGACGAAGGCGGTCACCAGGCTGAGGACCCCGGACCACCACTTCCCCCGCGAGAGCACGCGCGTCCAGGAAGGCCTCCCGCTTGGGGTCGGCCCGCCGATACCTCTCCGGGCCGACATTTGGCAGCAGAGTGGCTCGGATCCGTCGGCCTTTCCAGGAGACACTGCCCGGGATGGGGAGAGGAACAGCCAGGGTACCTGTGCCCACAGGTCCCGGACCACCTGCGCGGCGGGCTTTTTCCAACCAAAGAAGGTCATAGGCCTTCTTGGCCCGCCAGCCCCCGCCCAAAGCGCGCTCAGCCGAGCCGGGGACCAGCAGAAGCTCTTCCACGGCAAGGACGGAGGCGCGCGAGGCCGCAGGCCTCCCGCGCCCCTCCAGCCACGCGTGCAGCGCCACGCGGCGCAGGGCTTTCTCCAGACCGAG
>FWPV01015323.1_pt1 | contig 11046 bp, 6 predicted proteins | sample 2228371 | NCBI WGS metagenome assembly FWPV01 (sample SAMEA103939776, study PRJEB20133) | metagenome | reverse complement strand
CATAATTTTGGGGATAGATTATGGTTGAGGCTCTTCGGTTTGATTTACAGTCACCCACAACCAAAATCTGGAAATACAACCCTTATCAAAAATAGAGATGGTTTACCTTTGCCCACAACTCTTGATAATCAAATCGTAACTGAATATCTGATTGATAAGAATGAGCAAATGAAAAGACAAAATGAAATGAAAAAAATTTGCAGCAGCTGCCATAGCTCACAATGGATAGATGGACATTTTGCAAAACTTGAGAATACAATTGATGAAGTTGATAAAATGATTCTTTCAACAACAAAACTTATTTCCGAAGCCTGGAAAAAAGAAATTGAAAATAATGCCAATCCATTTGATGAATCAATTGAAAAAATGTGGATAAGACAATGGTTATTTTATGGAAACTCAATAAAGTATTCTTCAGCAATGACAGGTGCACCTGATTATGCAACTTTCAAGAATGGATGGTGGGAGATGTCGGAAAATCTTCAAAAGATTAGAGATTTAATCGAGATTAAAGAAAAGACAACGAGGAAGAAAAAATAAATCATTATCGAGCATAAATAAGAAGTAAATGGCAGAATAAGTACGAAATAATCAAAATCACAAATAGAAAAAACAAAAAGCCAGAGGTTCGATTAACTTGCAATAACTGAACCATCTGGCTTTTCAATTCTATCATTAACAACTATTAGAATGTAATAAGTCTTTAATTAAATCAGCGAAACTTCAAACTAAACTTTATCTTTTCTTATCTTCTTCCAATAAATTTTTTCCCATCTTCACTTAAGTTTTTAATGTATTTCTCTGGATTCTTGGCAAATTTCGTATCACATCCGGGACAACAAAAGCCATAAACTTTACCTTTATATTCTACAGTGGGGGTCTCTTCATCAACTGGATTCCCTTTTACAGGACATACAGCATTCCAGGGCTTTTTAACTTCCACATCTTTAACAACTTCTTGTTTCACATCTGAAGAATTTTTCAACTCTTTTGATTTTTCCTGAGAGGAAAGAATACTGGTGAAAAGAAATGTAAAACATAAAACAAAGATTATCTTTCTTAACATGTTTGTACTCCTTTTTTGTGTTTATTAATTAATTAAAGATTTAATCTAATTCCTGCATAAAATTTTCTTCCTTCAACTGGACCCCATATCATCGAAGCATCAAAGTAATCTCCAAATGGATCATCATAAGCAATAATTGCATCTGGTTGCTTGAAGTCCGTCAAATTTTCAACACCAAAATATACATCAATATAATCAAATCTTTTTGTTATCTGACCGTTTATATTCCAGAAAGGAGAAAAAGATTCTTTAAGACGATATTGAACTGGATTTGAAGAGGTATTTGGAATTCTACCAGGACCATTCAGCAAAAAGGATGAATCAAATTGCCAATCTCTTTCCACTGTTGAGTATGTCAATGTAAATAATGCTTTATATCTACTTACAAGTGGCTTGGTTAAAAATGCAGTTAAATACTGGGTCCTAACATCAGAATATTTTATTGCAGCTGTAATTTCTAATCTACTCAACAACTCATAGTATAATTCAAATTGATAATTGTTCGAATAAGATTTCCCTGATAAATCGTAGACAAGAACTTTTCTTGTATCAGTATCTATATCTATTACTGATTGCTTGAGAAAAGTTGTTCTGAAATAATCAAATGTCAATCTCAATTCTTTCTTAGAGATAGAAACATATTGAGTTATACTCAATCCATAATTCCAGGCTTCTTCGAATGTAGGTTGGTTGAAAATTTCAAACTTCCTGCTACTTGCAAGATAATTTATGTTATCCGCAAATAAGTTAACCGAACGAAATCCCTTACCAGCAGAAAGCCTGATTGCTGTATTGAAGTGAGGATTGATCTTTATGTGAATTCGTGGTGCAACTAATGTCCCGTACAAATTATGAAAATCGAGTCTAATTCCTGGTACAAGTGTCAATAAATTTGAAGGTGAATATTTGTATTCAACGAATAAGCCTGGTTTTGATTCCGCTTTATTAAAATCGATTCCATTAAATTTTTCATCATATCTATCATACGAAAAGCTTAATCCTGATTTTAATGTATTTGTTTCATCTTCATCTGAAATTTGAAAAATCAAGTTAGCATAAAAAGATTTCTGGAGAGCATCATATTTTCGAATTCCAAATAATGAATTTTGCTTATGATATTGTCCGTTTAAAATCAATCCAATACTTTTATATGAATCATCATCGAAAACATAACCTGTTTTTGTGAAAAGTTCTAATCTTTTCGTATTTATATTTATCTGATACAAATCATTCGGATTGTAATTCGATTGGTTTCGTGTAATTTGTCCACCTCTTCTTTCTTCATTTAAATATTGAGTTCCGAATTGTAATTCAAATCCATTATTAGAATGATACTTCCATCGATTGAAAAAATTGAATTGTTTTACATCTGGTTGATCTTTGAAAGTATCGTTGTTATTATCTATCGATTTAGATGTGAAATCGGTATGTGCAAAAAATACTGTGGATAGTTTATCACTCAAATTAATTGCGGAATTTACATTGAAATCTGTTCTGAAATGAGAGCTTTGAAAAGCATTGAAATAAAATCGCTCTGAATCCTCAGGTTTTTTATACTCAAAATTTATTTGACCTGTGATTGATTCAGAACCATTTATTACTGATGCTGCTCCTTTTGAAACACTAATCGAAGATAACCATGGACCAGGAACATAATTTAATCCAAAGGCATTACCAATTCCTTTTTGAGTAGGAATATTTTCGAACATAATTTGAGTATATGTGCCAGCAAGTCCGAGCAATTGAATTTGTCTCACTCCAACAACAGCATCTTGAAATTGAACATCTACTGCTGCATTTGTAGTAAAGCTTTCAGCTAAGTTACAGCATGCTGCTTTCTGTAGTTCCTTTACAGTTAGAATTTCTGTTGGTTTTATATCCGATTCCGATATGATTTTTGAAGGCGTTACTCCAATAACCATGACTTCATTCAATTCACGACTCACCCTTAAAACAATCTCTAATTCTGTGGTTTCCGATTGTATATCAATTGTATCAGGCTTATAACCGATGTAACTGACAATTAATTTTGATTTTACCAGATCTTCTGGTTTTCTCAGCTCGAAATATCCGTTTTGATTTGTTGTTGTTCCGATTTGAGTATTTAACCAGTAAACATTAACTCCCACAAGTGGAGATTTCTCATTATTTTCATTTATGTCATAGACATAACCTTTAATGGTCTGATTATATCCACTTTTTAATGCTAGAAATAGAAATACAAATGACAATAGTTTTCTCATACTTCACCTCATTATTTTGTTTGGTTAATAAATCAAAAGAAGAAATTAAGATGAGGTGAAATCAAATTAGAAGGGAGTGATTTATAATGAATTTATTCGAGGTTATTTTTGAAGGGGGAGATAAATCTTGTTTGACAATATATTGAGAGAAAAAGGAAATATCACTTTGAAAAATCTTTGGAATAAAAGCTATCAGATGAGTTGAATTTTTAAGAGTATGATCAGTTTGAGTTAAAATAAATTCATCATCTATTTTTAGTAGTACAATCTGATTCAGGCAGCATTCTTCCTCATCCGAATTAACTATAATGATTTCAGATGAATCACTTTTTTCATCACAACAAGATAAGGCATTATTCTTATGGTTGCATTCATCGCACGCATCGTATAGATATGATCTTTCAGTTATCTGACAAAAATGTACGAATTGCGGAATTCCAATAAAAGTAATTAAGAAAATTATTATGAAACTAAGTATGTAAAATTTCTCTTTCATTATTGTTTTAATTTAGTAATTCTTTACAAGCATAACAAGACCAAAGGTTTTATCCTTTTTAATTCAGTTCCTCTCTCTATTTTAAAATCAGTGATTAAATCATACAATTTTTTTAAGATAAAAATGTGCACACCTCTAGTTATTCACCAAGAATAATAATCGAATTTTCCTCACCTGTACTGTTGATATCAGGATAATACATTAATGAAACCATTGTTGGAGGAACTTTGAACATGCCCGGTATCTGTGCATAGGTGATGTAACTAAACTTCATCTCACCTTTTTTAAAATTAGTTACAAAAAATGCTGTCTTCTTATCTCTTTCCTCTTTTTGATAATTCCATCTGTTATAAAAATTTGCATCTCCAATATTATCACTTAATCTCTCAAAACCTGGAACAATTGGATCTTCTATCATAAGATATTCAAAGTCTCTTTTTGATCTAACTTTTATTTCCACAAGTATTCTATCACCTACTCTAACCTTATCTTTTAGTTTTGAAATTTTGTTGATTAGCTTATTACCTTCTTGTTCATATTTTAATAAGTAGTATGTTCTCTCCACTTCGAAATATTCATTTTTGCGTGGACTATCTCCGTAATGCTTTTCAACTATCGAGCAATACAATTTCCCTTTACCGATTTTTTCTATTTCAATAATATTTTCCCCGTAACTCAATAATTTCGAAGGAATAACATATTTTATTTCTCCGACTGTGATACTGCTTTTATCAATTTTGTAGGAATGAATTTCTTTCCCATTGATTTTTAGTTTCACTTCAAAATCACCGACAAGCTCGTCAGTTATTTTTAAATATTCAACTAACGAAAAAATTACAGACGCCGTTTGTTTGGTACTGAACCAAAAATTGCCTTTCTTTTTGTTCAATAACCATCTTATCGCATTTTCAATCAAATTTGATTTTTCCCCTGTCATGATAAGAGATTTCAATGCATGGGATGTGATTTCTACAGCGTCGTTAGAAAGTTTACTATAAAACAAGTCATTTCCCCAATAAACAAGGTTTCCAACAACATTAGCTGAACGAAGCAGTTTTTGTTTAATCTCTTTTGATTCTCTCATCATATTATTTTTATGAGCAATTTCTAAGATTAATGATAATACATAAGGATTTTTAGTACTCTGAAAAAGTTCATTAAATCTTTTTAATAATAAATCGATATCTGAATTAATTTCATCGCTAAATTCGATTGCATGACTAAATGAGTATAATAAATATGCTTTAATGTTTTCGTCGTTATCGTATTCTTTTAGAAGTTTTCTTAATGCATTAAGTCCTGAGAGAAACATTTTATTATCTGGGTTATAGCCAGCTTTTTTCGTGAGCGTTAATCCATACATCACATAAGCAGTCATATATGGGTTGGTCTGGTCTTCTTTCCACCATCCCCAGCCACCATCATCATGCTGAAAATCCCCTAATCTCTTTAATCCAGTTTGGATAATTTTAGGAAGCTCATTCAGAGTTTTTATTTTTAGACTGAGATTAAGTTCATCAATCAAATTTGCAACAATTATAGACGGAAGAAATCGACTCATTGTTTGTTCAACACAACCGTAAGGATAACCAACCAATTCATCGAGTGAACTTAAGATATTTCCCAAAAGCGTTGGACTGAGATTCAGAATGATCTTATAATTTCGTTTTTCTTTATCAAGGAAAATTCTAGTTGAATATTTTTCAAATTTTTTTGATAAACTAAAGTTATTAACAATAATTTCAGGAATACCAGATGATTCTATTGGTATCTTAACTTCCACTGCATCAGATTCTGCTTCTATATCATTTGATTTAATTGTCAAAGCTTTTGCAATGATTTTTAACGTATCACTCTCTGCACCGACTTTAATCCTACAATGGATCGTTAAGAAACTGTCTGGTTTGATTATAAATTCATCTGTATTGATTATGCGATGGTGCATCCTCTCATCTATGTCGGAAATAATTTTACCGTTTTCAAGCAAAACTTCTACTCTAATTCTCTGGTCTTTTCTCGTGTAATTATGAATCATTACAGGGATCGTCAATTCATCATTTTCATGAACATAACGAGGAGTTTCAACACGAACGAGTATATTTTTTCTAACGATGACATTCGCGGACTCTTCTCCGACCTTCGAATCGATCGTAATTGCTTTTATAGTATTTCTCCATGAAGTTAAATTATCCGGAAATTTAACCAATACCTCAGCTTCTCCATTTTCATCAGTAATTAAAACTGGATTCCAGTAAATAGCATCTCTGAAATCTTTACGAATTACTGGTTCAATAAATTCATCGGGACTAATTCCAACCAGAGACTTATCCATCTCAGTTTCAGGTATTACAAATTCTTGAGAATCTTTTTTGAGAATTCGCATTTTGTTAAAAATTGTTCGCGTTTCAATCATATTTTCATCTAAAGGGAAAATATAAATTTCCCCAAGATCCACTTTTCCGAAGATTTTCACAGATATTGATTTCAATATTTTATTCTCATATCTATAATGATTAATAATCAAATCGTATTTGCCAACTGGAACTGCAGTAAACTTAAATTGTCCATTTTTATCCGTCATTGTTCTGATTATCTCAGATTTATTAAACAAAACAATCTCAGCTTCATCAATTGGTTTTTCTGTTTTACCATTTTTTAGAATCCCTGTGACAATCGCAGAGCCTTTTGATTTTCTATCTGATTTAATTTTGTATTGGTTACTTTCGAGAGGAAATATGGGTGAATAGTTATCCAGTTCGGTATGATTGCTTATTATTTTGTAAGTAGCAGACTGTGAGAAGACATCGTAAATATTTTTCGAGCTTTCAGGTTTGATAGAAAAAATACTCTCGTCGATTATTGATGAGGATAATTCCACATTTTCAACCGGTTTACCGGCAGAATCCTTCACTTTGATTATGAACTTTCCATCATCTCCGGGTTTATATTCCTTTTTATCGGATACGATTTGAATGTTCAGTTTTTGTTGATCTTTTAAAATTCCAATCCTTTTTAATTGACTGAAGTATTGATTATCATAATAGAAACCAGCAAAAATGTGAGTGATAGCAGATAAATTATTCTTAAACCTAACTACGGCTGTATTCCCACTGAGCTTAATTATTCTATGATCATAAATTTTTGATTGTTCAAGTGTTGTAAAAATATTCACATCATTGACAGGGGAGATAATTAAAAATTCTATATCTTCATTTTCTGAAAAAATTTCTTTTGCAGGAATAATTTGAAGTCCTTCTCTAATTCCGGAAATTTTCGATAAACCATCAATTACATAGAAATTTCCTCTACTGGTAATCTTTGTATTTCCATCCTCGACAATTACCAGATATGAATAGTGACCTATATAACTTGTAGAATAACTTACATATGCAATTCCATCTTTTTGAGTTTCACCAAAGACTGTATCAATATCTTCGTAATAGTCGGTGAAGTTTATTGTATGAATTTTTTGAATCAGAATTTTAAAATTTCTTGAAACCGGTTTAAGAGCAAAATCTTTTGTACTAACCTTAATGATAACATTTGAATTCGGTGGATAAAAATATCTATCTGGAAAAGTTACGACTTGAATATTACGAACTGTCACTAAAATATTTTTACTTCCTGATACTTCACGATTGCTTTGATCTTTAACATATGCCACAACTTGATATTCAAAATTCTGATCTATTTTTGAATTATCTATAAACAAATCTTCAAAAATACCATCTTTCAGCTCACCTTCTTTCGTATAAATTAATTCTGGATTAAAAATTGGGATAATATCCAGAAAGCAACCACGATAGAAATTAACATAAGGTTCGAATTCCCACCAATATCTCACGATTGGTTTTCGATAAATTAATAATCTGACTTTCCCGCTTAAGAGAGGTTCTCCAAAAAAGTATTCAGCATTCACTTTAATTTTTATCGAATCATTGAATCCATAACTATCTTTATCAGTGAAGATATTAATTTTATATTCAGGCTTTTTGAATTCTTCCACAAAAAACGATGTATGAAAATTTAATCCATTTAATTCAATTGAGATTGTGTAGATACCAATCGGAGCCTCGTCTGGAATCTCAAAGCTACCTGCTATAGAACCAAATGACGATGGAAGAATAATTGAATCGAGTAAAAACGAGTTATCTGGCATAATTACTTTTATTCGAGGCGAGAGTAATGTAGGTATTTTTAATTCATCCCCGTCTTTTTCCCTTATAATAGATTTAAAGTGAACAATCTGTCTTGGTCTATAAACTGGTTGATTTGTGAAAGTGTACACAAGAAATTTATCGTACTCATCAGATGGTGAGTAAATTGGTTCTAAATGTAGAATAGTCGTATCATTTACATGACTCACAACAAATAGTCTTCTATTTTCCGGTCGATCATCGAGTTCAATTTTACCAATTCCATTTTTATCCGACTCCAAGACATAACTTTTTTTATCCAGGGAGAAGAGTTTTAATTTAGCATTAATTACAGGTTGCGAGGTTATTCGATTCGATAGATATATGATGACCTCTTTAGTACTTCTTTTGGCTATAATTCCATCTTCTGAACAGGTGAATAAACTATATGCTGTAAAATCATCCACTTTCCCTTTTACGACATAAGTACCTCTTGAATTAACATTTCCTATGTAAAAATTTTCGGAGAACCAATTACGGTTTTCTCGTAAAAATTTATAAGTGGAAAGAACTAATTTCAGATTGTTTGAGAGTTTGAAGAAAGCACTATCATTAAAATTGAATATATCGTATTCTGATTTCAATAACTCTTCTGGATTTTCAAATCTATAAACTTCGAGAGCTACTTTATTTGATTTTAAGTTGTATCCATTAATATACACTCTGACTGAATCGTCAGGTAGAATGTTTTTGCTTGTGTAGAGATAAAAGTTCGATTGACTAAATAAATGTTGATTGAGAATGAATACACAGAATAATAAAAATTTTGTTTTTCTCATTTTTATCACTTTTTGTACTAATACTTTTCAGGTAGAATATAGTTGCAAAGAATGAAAAGAAAAATCTGTATCAGAGGTATGAAATTGGTCAATTCAAATTTATTTTTTCATTATCTGAGTTATTCGACTTAATTAACCCATGAATTAATAATTAAGCACTTCACTTTAACGAGAAAGCATCTAAGTTCCCATAATTGACGAGTTAGATAATCTGCGAGGTTTGTTTTTTTATGATGAAAAATTAAACTTTATGGAGTCTTCAATGATCTGGATAAAATTCTTGTGATGTTTATCTTTAATCAATTTCATTCAAATTCGTTCGCTCGCCATCCACCTTCTCTTCTCAGACCAAGAACTTGTTGCAGTTTGTGAACGAAAGCTTGAATGTATTCATCAACTGATTTGGGGATAAAATACATAGGTGGCGAAATTGGCATTATAATCACCCCTTCACGGGAAAGATAGGCTAATTGTTCGAGTGTATTTGTTGCAAGAGGAGTTTCACGGACGCATAGAATCATTTTGTATCTTTCTTTCAAACAAACTTGAGCCGTCCTGGTAATTAGAGTATCTCCTATTCCTGATGCAATCTTACCAATCGTTGAAGTTGAAGCTGGAATGATTATGTAAGCATCAAGATAATTTGAACCAGATGCAGGTGGGGCGGTTAAATCATTATCTTTAAAAATATTCTTAACATATGGTCGAAGAGTATTTTCACTTTCCCCTGTTTCGTCTTGAAGAACAACTTTACCCCACTTACTTACGATTAGAAATTTATCTGCCTCTGTTTTTTTTATAAACTCTACGGCGAAAATAGAACCAGATGAACCCGTTATTCCAACAACTATTTTCATTTTAACTTTTACTTATAATTATCATTAAGAATACTACAAAGCTAACAACAGCATTCAATTTAAAGAATGAAAGTTCAACATTTTTTTCAGCATATTTTTGCTCAAGAAAATATAAAACTCCAACCATCACGAGAAAAATTACTGATAAAGAATTCCTAAGATATTGTATAAACAGTACAACAAGAATTAAGAACGAGACAATTTGCAACATCATAGAAAATCTAAGAGCCCTGGTTTTTCCAAGCTTTACTGGTAAAGATTTAAGGTTATTACTTTTATCAAATTCTTCATCAAGGGTCGAGTAAATGATATCGAAAGCTGTCGCCCAGAATAAAGTAAAAAGACTTAAAAGTGCTCCAGGCAAAATTCCATAAAAAGAATTTTTTACTGCAAACCATCCACCAAGTGGTCCCATTGAAAGTCCAAGTCCGACTCCAAAATGCGCATAATAAGTAAATCTCTTCATGTAAGGATAAAGAATGAAAATAAAAATTGGTATTGGAGAGAGATAGGAACAAAAGAAGGAAATTTGATAAGCAATCCAAAAATAAGCAGCAATCGAAATTAGAAAAATTGTAATCGCTTTAGAATATGAAATTTTACCGCTTGGTATTTCTCTATTCTGTGTACGAGGATTTCTCTTATCAATTTCTGCATCAATAATTCTATTTGCAGTCATTGCTGAAATTCTTGCAAATATGGCTGCAAACAAAACCAGAAAAATTAATTTCCATGATGGAGTCTCTTCAGATGCAAGAAAAACACCCGCATAAATAAGTGGTAGTGAAAAAAGTGTATGTTCGACTTTGATGAAATTCAAATACTTTTTAATATCCATAATTTTACAATTTTGTTATGCAATTTAATTGAATTGCTTGCTTTCTTCAATTAATAAAAAAGCTCAGTACATCTTTTTAACTCTTTTGGAATAATCTCATGTATCTCAAAAGAAAAGAATGTTATAATTTGTGTTGAATAGTGAATTAAGAAGATCGTTTCAGGGACTCGTCAAATCAAAGAAGGATCAAGTAAAAGGAATGAAGGAAAATTCGAGTTTGTCAGAATTGTTTGATTTAAATGCTGAAGGAATAAAAAATTCTTAGTAACATACCTTGTAATAACCTATCTCAGTAGAATCATTAATTAATGAATTTGCAAAAAACTGCAGTGAAATTTTACATTGCTCAATGTCACGAGTAATCTTCTTCAATCCAAATCTACTCTTCTAAAAATTCATCTCTTAGAAGAACAAGAATTGCACTATGCGGTACAATCAAATACTTCTTGTTCTCGAATTCAAACTCCACTGCTTGCTCTTTCAGAAAAATAGCATAATCACCTTCTTTCGCCTGCAATGGTAAATACTTTGGTTTGTCTTTCTTTTCTTTCCATGGCTCATCATCGGTCAC
>FWPV01015322.1_pt1 | contig 11046 bp, 7 predicted proteins | sample 2228371 | NCBI WGS metagenome assembly FWPV01 (sample SAMEA103939776, study PRJEB20133) | metagenome | reverse complement strand
GTTTGATTATCAAATAGTTTATTAATTTGTTAGATAGATAGATAGATAGATAGATAGATAGATAGTTAGTTAGTTAGTTAGTTAGTTAGTTAGTTAGTTAGTATATTTGTTTGCTTGTTTGTTAATTAGTTAGTTAGATTATTTGTTTGCTAATTAGCTAGCTAATTGGTTATTTGTTAAATTGATTGATTGATTGATTGATTGATTGATTGATTGACTGATTGACTGATTCGTTGGCTGGCTGGCTGGCTGGCTGGTTGTTTGCTTGGGTGGTTGGTTGATTGATTGCTTGGTTGAGCAAATTGTTAAGCAGACAGTTAGTTAGATAAAAAATTTAGGGAGAAAGCATGGTTGAGCCTCTTTGCCCTTATTTTCGCCGCTGCGGCGGTTGCCTTTATCAAAACGTGGATTATTCAGAACAGGTGAGAAAAAAGGAGGATCAGCTTAGATTAGCCACAGGGTGTTCTTCCCTCGAGACTTTTTTTGGTCAACCGTATTTTTATCGTTCCCGGATGGATTTTATCTTTCATCCCGCCGGCCTTGGTTTAAGGGAAAGAGGCCGTTGGTGGCGCCTGGTGGATGTCGAGCGCTGTGCTATCGCCACTGAGCCGCTTAACCTTATCTTGCAGGAGCTCAGAAATTTTTTTCAGCCCGTCGATGCTTTTGATGTCCGCCTTAAAAAAGGTACCTTCCGCTTTGCTGTTATTCGCACGCCACCTGGTGACTCATCAGTCTCGATTGTTTTGAATAAAGAATCATCTGGTCTTTCCGCTGCTTTGGAGCTAATCCAGGAATGGGCTAAAAAAACAACGGTCAGGAATGTGCTCGCCACCTTTGTCCCGCCTGACCGCGATGTTAGCGTAAGCGATGATTTTGAAGTGGTCAAAGGCTCGATCTATCTCGAAGAGGAAGTCTTAGGTCACAGATTCCGTTACCCTATCCAGGGTTTTTTCCAGAACAATCATCAGATGATGGAAAAACTCCATAGTTATTGCCGCTCCATTTTAACAAGGCATGGCGGAAGCCGCACTTATCTGCTTGACCTTTATGCCGGCGTGGGAACATTTGGCCTGCTCAACGCTGATTTGTTCCGCGAGGTTTATCTTCTCGAGAACTACCCGCCGGCTATTGAGGCGGCTAAGAATAATATAGCGCGGTTTAATTTAAAAAATGTTTCACCCATCCTCGAGGAGGCAAAAAATATCCGGTTGCTGTCCTTCCCTTCTCCGCTGGTGGTAATCGCTGACCCGCCCCGCAGCGGCCTCCATCCTCATGTCTTAAAATATATCCGGGCCGTTAAGCCAAAAGTTATCCTGTATATTTCCTGCAACATAAAGCAATTAAGGCAAGATTTGGCCGCTTTGTCTGAATACCGCGTGCGGCGATGCGCCCTTTTTGATTTTTTCCCTCACACGCCTCATTTAGAGGCGGTCGTTGAACTTAAGTTATTCTAAGGCCGTACCTGAGATTGCCATCACACCCAAGTCATTGTCTCCATCAAGAGAACTAGTCCCCGAATAAATTTCCTCGCCCAATTGCCTTTTCGGGGGACATAATCTAAAATAATGTTCACAACACTAGACGAGAGAAGCGCTCTCCCGAAGAAATTTTGCTTAGTCAACTATCACATTGAAATTTCCAGTTTATTCTAGGTTCTATTATTTTCTTCTTTTTCTTTATCGAAAAAAAAGAAATTAAATTTCTTTTTAAACCCTTTAATTGAATTCAACCTGAAAAATGATATATTAACTTTAAATTAAAGATAATTTAAGATAACTTAAGATAAAGGTGGAGTTAAAAGGAGAAAAATAAAAATTTCTAACATGAGCAATCTTCTGGTTAAAATATGGACTCGAAAGAGAAAATTAGGATGACAGAAAGGCTGCGCAAAAGAGTAGAGGTCAGGCATTTCTGGGAACTAACGGCAAAGAAAATAAAGGCTTATCACGACGCTCCTTCTACTTCAATTTATTTTCAACAGGAAAAATCTCTCCTCGAAACCTATCTCGCTCCTTTAAAAGGAAAACTTATTCTTAAGACTGACCTCTGGAATGAGGCAAAAAATACCCGCCTTCTTTGGTGGATGCAGGCGCATGGGGCACGCGTAGTGGGAATTGATATCTCTTCGGCTGTTCATCACGAAGCTAAAGAAAAATGGCCCAACCAGCAAACTCAACCTTGGTTAATTCAATCTGATTTGCGTGACCTCCCCCTAGCTGAAAATATATTTGATGCGGTTTATTCCATGGGAACAATCGAACACTTTCCCGAATATCAGCAAGCCGTGGAGGAGATTTATCGCGTCCTTCGGCCGGGTGGCAAAGCGATTATCGGGGTGCCCAATCAACACGATTTATTTCTCCGGCCACTCCAGGTCTTCATTCTTAAGCAGATAAAACTTTATGCTTTTGGTTATGAAAAATCTTTTACTCGAAAACAGTTTATTAACCTGTTAGAAAAGACAGGGTTTAAAATCCTGGCAGAGGAATCCCTTCTTTTTATGCCCGGATGGCTACGCATGATGGACCTGTTTTGCTTTCAGCATGCTCCTTATCTTCTAAGCTCAACCCAAAAATTAATTAATTTTTTTGATTTTTTGTATAAAAAGAACGGTTTTTTTCACCGCCGGGGTTACCTTTTAGCCATGATCCTGAAGAAATGATGTGGTGGTCAAATCTTTTGTTTCGGATGATAGCTCGTCTGGTCGTCGGAGAGGGGGAATTTTCAGCTTCCTTGGCCGCGCGTTATCCCCATCCGCGCCTCTGGCTTAAGGAGGGGCTAAACCAAGCCTGCCGGTTACTCCATCTTCCCGTAGCTTTTTCTTTAACAACGGTGGGCGTCGAGACAAACAACACTTGCAACCTCCGTTGCTCCCACTGCCCTGTTTCGACCCTAATGAGGCGTCCCCGTGGGGTAATGTCTTGGTCTCTTTTTCAGAGCTTGGTTAAAGATAATCCAGGAATAGAGCGCTTTTATCTTACCAACTGGGGGGAACCCCTCCTCCATCCGCAAATTATTGACATGGTGGCTTATGCTCATGAACAGAAAAAACATGTTTCTCTGACCACTAACGCCACTCTGCTATCGCCTGAACTCAACCGGCGCCTTCTCGAAGCCGGTTTAAACGTATTGAAGGTTTCCGTGGATGGTACCAAAAAAACATATGAAAAAATTCGGCGTTTTTCTTATGAAAAAATAAAAGAGAATATAAAAAATTTCATTAGTTTGCGTGACCAGATGGGGGGAAAGACATGGGTGGAAGTTTCCATGGTTATTTATGATGAAACCACGGAAGAAGTGAAGCCGTTCCTGGCGGAATGGTCTGAGCTGGTAGAGGCGGTTAATTTACAACCCCGTTTTTTTACCCTCCCGCGAAAAAAGAGGCGAGAATGTCGCGACCTATGGCGACTGCTCGTCGTTTTATGGGATGGACGGGTGGTCCCCTGCTGCCCTGATTTTGAAGGCGAAATCGTTCTTGGCCACGTCAAAGAAAATAAATTGGCGGAAATTTTTAACGGACCCCCTATGCGTTCTCTTCGCCAGCAGCATCTGAAAAAAGAATGGATGGGTTTATGCCGCCATTGCCACTCTTTTGAAGCCGATTATCATCTTTCAAGGAAGCGCTGGCTAAAAGCCCCGTTAGCTCAAATAAAAAAGAAATAAATGATGCTGTTCCCTGCTTACCCTCGCCTCCGTCAACCGGTTTATCGGCCCCAGGCGGAGTCTTTGGTCCCAGATGAGTTTGAATTTTTTTGAGGATCAGGGTTGCAGGGTTGAGTTTATTCAGACGAAAGAACCCTTCCTAGTAGCCATCTTTCACCTCGAATGTTGGTCCGATTTCTAAAGAAAAGAGATTTGTTATTATCGCCCTAAAGATAAATTAAAAATTCACTATTAATCGCTCTAAGTGAATTACGTAAATAGAGAGGAGAGCTCTATTTTCTGAAATCCCGCCTTCTAAACACAATTTCTCTTTTTGATTTGCTGAGATTTTTTAATCTTGACAATAAAATCTCTTCTGACCGGGTAAAATATATCCAGCATTACAAATTGCTCTTCACTTAAACAAGTATCGCTATGAGGAACATTTGAGGGAATACAGTAAAAATCGCCTTTCTGAACTATGCGTTCCTCCTCTCCGATACGAATATCGCCCTGCCAGAATAAACCAGCCCTACTTGCTCGTGGGGATGAGAATGTAATGGTACTGTATGACCTGGCAAGGTAACATTAAGAACCATCATCACTTTCTCACCATGAAGCCCGGTGAGAACTTTTGTTTCCAGTCCAGCCATCTGGGTAAATTTTGGCGCTTCTTCAAGGTTGATAAAATAGGGAATTTTTTTCTTCATTTAATTTACCTCCTTCCCTAAAATATTCTTTATTGATTCCATGTAACCAGAAGTCGTCTTTCTTTTTAATTTCTTTTCCTCTTAATCTACTTTTCCTCACGTTAATTGACCAAGCTTTCATTTAATGAATTAAATTTAATCATCAACAAGAATCTTTTCGTCACAATTAATTTATTAAGAGTAATAGATAATTTTTTAGCTTCAATCTATTATGCTCCGCTCCTTTATTTTGCTAAAATAATTTTAATAAACTTTCATTTCCACGCGACACTGCATTTTTCCCATAGAAATCAGCGGAGCTATTATTTATCTTGATGCAACTTCTAATTGTTTATGACTTCCGGCCATAATTATATTGTTCCAATAACTAAAATCGCTTTCTTTAGAAAAGCCTAAAAACAAAGCCGAGGCAAGATAGGTGGACAGATAGTTCATACAGAGAGCTATGGCTCTCAACTTCACCCGCTAGAAATTAGGTCCGTCATATGACAATGATACGCTTAATATAAAACCCTTGGAAAAATAAAAGCTTTGTTTCTCGGGAGGTGGCCACAAACCAAAGCAAGACCCTATGATGAAAAGGCTGGAAAGGGAAGGCAAAACGGGTTAGTTGACTTTTTTTTATCATTTATAGTAATAAATAAACGAAAAATAAAATGACCAGATGTTCACCAAGGGGGAAATATTAAAAAAGATTTTTTAAACGGTCTCCCTTTATGTTTTATTTGCTTAAAGGAGAAGTATTTTTTAATTTTTATTGCATTTTAAAAATATCTTTCTCCTTTTAAAACAGGAGGCTTAAAATGAAGCCGCCGCTAAAAAAGAAAAATCCAATTTTTTCAACATTGTTCCTTCTTTTCAATTTGTCTTTATTCGCCTTCGGTTTTTGCCTCCCAGCCTTAGCTGCCGTAGTCATTCACTATGACTTCATTCACAAAGCGCCAGAAGCAAAATGGTTTAGCCACTGGGGTCCCGGTGGAACCTTAACCGGTCTTCCCTGGAATGGAAACGACAACGATAAAAGAGGCTTCGCTCGGCAGGTGATCAACAAAGAACTGGAAAATGGACAAACTTATCCTCTTGTTCTGGAGACCCATCCAGAATGGAAAAAGAACGGAATAATTTCCGGAGTTTACTCAGATATTTCTATACCTGAAAACGCTTCCTTTAAAGCAGCCGTCGGTTTCTTAAAAGGTGCCGCGAGCTCCGATGGAGTAATTTTTCAAGTCAGGATACTCGAGCAGGCCTCGGGTACGGCCAGAACTCTGGCCACGGTAAAGGCCAGCTACGACGGAACTCTCGATGAAATGGCCATCGATTTAAAAGATTATGCGGGCAAAAAAGTTTCCTTCACTTTATATGTTTCGGCGGCTGGTCATTCTACCCAGGATTGGGCTGTTTGGGCCTATGCTAATATTAGTTCTGCAACGCCACTCCCCGCCCAGCCAACTATTTCAGATAAATCAAGCCACCCTAAAGTTCAAGCCATACCTAAAGCTCAAGCCACCTCTTCCCAACAAACTGGTCAACAAGCAACGACTATTTCCGGGCTTCAGGTATTCAAGCCGCTGGTAGTCAAACGAATACCTCTTAATCCCGCGGGTGCTCAACCCCCCCGACATAAAATTGAGGACATCGGACCACTACCGATTGAAGAACCGTTGACTATTCATAATCATGTTTATCAGGATAATGAAAAACCAAATACTTTTTATTTTCTACCCCGACAGATCAACTTGATTAGAGACCAGGCCACGGGCGGCTACCGGATTAGTGCCGTTTGGACAAAGGAGGAAAAAATTAGAACCACCCTCTCTTTGCAGGCAAATATCGACCCCCAAGACGTCAGAGTGATGGAAGAAGCCCTCAAAAAGGCTAAAGGAGCTGCTGCTACCCTGAGATCAATGCCCTATGATCAAGCAGAAATTATCGATTTGAAAGGCTGGGAAGACTGGGAGATAGAAGATATTCGCTTGCCCACTTTTGGCTCTCTCGAGGCAGAACTTCCCATCAGCATTTCCATGACGCCAGATACCTTAGCCCAGTTAAAGCCTCTTCTAGAAAAGGAAGGACTTGCCGCTGGCCTGCACCTCAAAACAGGAGATGTAGAAAGAGAAATTCCTATTAAAATCGGGCTAAAATATTTCACCGGCCGCTTATATTCAGGCATAGAGGAGCTTGGCTATTCTTTTGATGAAGCGAGCTCAATCCTGACTTTACACTGGGTCAGGAACTTAACCGATTTCCCCCTTAAGGTCTCGACGGTGAGTCTACGGTTCCGCCTCCCCAACGGAGAAGAAACATACAAAGGTCTTAATTGTGTGGAAGAAACGGTAATTCCACCTGGGGAAGCTCGCGACTTAAAGGTTAGGTTCGTGCCTCGCGGCTTGCTCCTGGCCGAGTACCGCCAGGTTTTTCCCAGTTCTCCACAGCCGCCCCAGAAAAAAAGCACCTTATTGGATAAGGGGCTGGAAATTTTAAAAGAACAAATAGATAAGAAAAGGAAGGAAGAGACAGGCAAGGAAGAAGAACCACCCGCCAAAACCCGCCGAAGCGAGCCAGTTGACCCCCGCCTGGATACCTTCTTTAAAAACTATGCTTACAGCTTCTGGATGGAAGTGGTTCCCGATTTTGATTGCCAGCCCTGCTTAGAAAAAGTCTGGAACAACATTGAAGTCGTTTCTTACATTAACCGAATGAGAAGAATTTCAGTCGAAATTTTGGCTAACGTTTTCGAACCCTCAGATTCCGACCCACCCCTGGAAGTAGAAAAAATCCATCTTGATATTCGTTCTCCTTACCTCAGTCCTCAGCCCCAGAGCGGCTTACTTACCGGACTCGATTTCAACAAGGATAAATTAAAAGAGACGGTGTTAGTTTATCTTCCTAGCTCCAGCGAAGAACAGTTTTCTTTTGAATACAAAATCAAGGTTGTCCTGAAATCAGGAGAGTCTGCTGCGTCAGATACCTGGGAAGTGATAACAGATTCTCTCGACGTGACTATCGGCACTTTTCATATAAAAATTATTTTAGGCAAATAAAAAAACGGCTAAGAGCGGAGAACCAACTTTGCCGCGTGAAGGAAAGGAGGAAACGAATGGAAAAGAAACTAATTAAACCAAGGTTCCTTTTATTTCTTTTATTTTTATTCTCCGTTATACCCTCTTTCCTTTTGAGTGAGATTTTACTGGACCAAGAACCTATTCAAGTAAGTAATGCCTTGCTTTTCCGGGACCATGCTGACCCTCACGCTTATCATTACATGCCGCTCAGCCCAAGAATATCTACCTGGCCGGACGGTACGCCGAAGTTTAGCTTCATCCAATATGTTCGTACGGGAAAAGATATTACTGGAGGCATTCTTCATTTCCTGTGCACTTTCGGTCTGACCGAAGAAGAACTTGAACAAGCAAGAAAAGAACTGCTCAAGGTAGATAAAAAAGGGAAAATCATCGGTCCCGTGATGTTCATTAAGGGCGATTTTCACATCATTTCTGCTTCAGCGGGTGAAGGTGGAATTTTCAGCCGCCGCGTGGTGGGCACAGGGAAAGCCCCTCTCCTGGCCGGTTCAGAGGCCGCGGTCTCGATTGCCTTGACCGAGGAAGGCTCGACTTTACTCATGGAGTCTTTCAAGAAGCCTACCTCTGATATTTCCGTTCAATTTGTCATGACTTATTCCGGTCTGACCCCTGCTTATAAAGCTCTGCTTACGGTTGATTGGGATAAAGTTTACAATCATAAGGAGTTTAAAGCCAATGTGGGCAATTATTTTACCAGTATCAAGCTCCATCAAATTTATGCTCAACTGCGAGAACAAGGATCTATTAAGCTTGAAGTCCTGGGAGAAGATACGAAGATGGATGAACTGCTTGATACCGCTTACAATACTATAACCAGGATGATGTTCGAAGCCAAGCCGGTTAAGCCAGAAGATATTGGCAAAGAACAAGCATCGACGGGAAGTAATTGGCTAGGCAAGCTCTTCGGTCAGGCACATTTTGCCTTTTATCAAAAGGCCGTCAGGCTTACTGGCAAGTATACGGTGGACCTTACTCGGCGCAAGCGTGACCAGCGCGAAGTACCTCTTACGGGAAATATCGGTGATTTTTATAAAAAATTTGGCCAGAATCAGCAGCTATTCAGTGTCGTCGATTTGGATGACCCAACCTTTGAGGAAAGAACCGTGCATGTCATCCTGGATGGAGAAGATTTAGAAACATTTCAGCAGTATCTGAATTTTGCGGGTATTACTTTTAAGAAAGAATATGAAAACGCGGAGATGAAATCTATTACCGAAGACCTCATTTTCGACCGGACAAAATTCGGCCAGAATGGGAATAAATTATCGCTTAAGTATCGCCGAAAGGGCGACCCAACGGAGAAATGGCTGGAGTATGAATATAAGCCAATCTGGAGTTACATAGGTGGCTTGGAAGTTGCCGGAGAATGGATAAAAACTAATCAGCCGGTAATCACCCTTACACCGCCCCACAAGTACCGAAACATTGAGGTTCTGGCTGAAGAAGAAAATATGAATAATCATGGCATTATTAGGATCGCCGTTCAGTTCCGGCATAAAAATTTTGGCCGCGAATTACAAAAAGAAGTAGTCTTGCGTCGCGGCGAACCATTGAATATTAACTATGTCTATTTTCACGAGCCGAATAATCTCGATTACGAATACAACATTACCTGGCTTTTCAAAGACAATACTAAAGTCTCATCCGGCTGGAAGAGAGCCACGGATCCATTCATCTATGCATATTACGAAAAAACGTTATGAGCTAAATTAAGGTGAGCTAAATTAAGGCTAACTCATGAAATTTTTGACCGCTCTTTTGGTCTCGTTATTTATAGCGGTGATTAGCCTGATGGCTGACCCCGTTTTATCCAAACCAGAAACGGTCGATGGGAAAATTATTATTTATCCTGACCATAGGACGCCCCAGCTTTTTTATTATGTTCCCGTCAGCTTAATCCTCAGCCAAACATTTGGCCAACCCCAGTTTTTTTTCTATAAATATATTCATGTAAAAAGCGATGCCCCTGAAGGACCACAGACCACCGCGGGCGGCGTATTGACTCTTTCTGTTGAATTTGGAGATGAAACCGAGACCCTGCGATCCAGAAAAGGCCAGAATTTTGAATATCGCGCCGTGCCCATTGAGACGCTGGTTGTAACTCTTAGCTATACGGGAGTAGAAGAACAGGTTGGTAAGGAAAAGAAAGAGCTTGCTTCCAACAAAATCATCTGGACAAAAAAGAGTTTCACTTTGCCCCTTAGCCGAGAGTCAGCCTCTTTTTTATGGAAAATCTTTGAAGAGAAAAAATCTACCGGGCTAAGTGTGGAAGCGACTTTCTCTTATGGGGGGTATGAGCTGGATGAAACAGGTAAACTCCAGCCAGGCGAAAGAAGCGCTCGTCTTAGCTTACCCATTCCGGTCACCATGGAAAAAGATCCTGATTTATTCAAAGTAATAAACCTGGCTGAAAAATTTTCTTTTAATTTCCGTCGGATGAGCGTGTTGTGCTTTGATTTTATTAATGGGACAAATGGAGATGTAGTCAAGCTAATAGTAGAAGTAGAGATAATTACTGCTCGTCGTCAACGTGATTTCAAGACGATAACCTTTTCCTCCGAAACTGAGCCTCAGCAAACCGTGGAGTTCAACATCCCCGAGGTAAAAGGCGCTAAATACCGCTGGCGAGTAACCAAATATTATGCTGATGGCCAGTCAGAAAGGAACAACTGGCAGGAAAGCAACAACGCCTTCCTCGACCTCACAACGTACGAACTCACTATCAAGGGGAATAAATAATAGATAAAAGATGGAAAAATTAAAGTGACAAAAATGGCCTTTTTAAAATTATAAATTAAGACAGGCGAAGAAGGAGGGCAAGATGAAGAAAAAAATAATTTTATTTTGGGGAATAAGTATCTTATTTCTTTTCCCCACTGGATGTTATCTAATGGCCGAAGTTGCTTTAGACGAAGTGGTACAAGCGGGCAGATATGTCTTCCATCGCGACCATGCTGACCCCCATAAATATTACTACGTACCCGATGAGCCGCGCTTGGCTTACAAAAGAGATGGAACACCGGAATTCAGTTTTATTAAATACACAAAAACTGACGGTACCACCAAAGGAGGAATTGTTCATTTTCTGGTTACCTGGGGTTTTACCAGCGGGGAGTTGAGTGCTGCTGAGGCGGCCTTGAAAGCCATTGACCCCCAGGCTAAACTGGCTGGTCCTGTCCCTTTCAAAGAAGGAACCTTTCGCTTGATTTCCGCTACCGCCGGAGAAGGCGGCCTTTTTACCCGAAGGATTGTGGGCGAGGGGAAGGCGCCGATAATGCCCGGTCAAAAGGCGGCTGTCTCCATCGCCCTGACGGAAGAAGGTGCCTCTCTTCTTTGGGAATCATTTAAGAACCCAACCTCTGACATATCAGTGCAATTCATTCTCAAATATGCCGGTGTCACCCCCGCCTTTCAAGCCAAGCTGAAAGTAGACTGGGACAAGGTATACACTCATCACGACGTGAAGTTGGGAGCGGAGGGAACAATCAAAGTAGTGAAGCTGAAAGCAGACGTGAGAGCAATATTAGATGAGCTTCGTCAAAAAGGGGCCATTCAACTGGAAGTGGTGGGAGAAAACGAAAATATGCAGAGGATGCTGGATACAGCCTATAACC
>FWPV01015319.1_pt1 | contig 11047 bp, 8 predicted proteins | sample 2228371 | NCBI WGS metagenome assembly FWPV01 (sample SAMEA103939776, study PRJEB20133) | metagenome | reverse complement strand
TCCATGCTAGGGTCAGTTTACAGGGCGGCGTATCTTCGCCTGCCAGCTCCCGGCCACGGGTAGCCCGTACGCCGGACTCATGAGACCATACCGTCGCTTATCGGCGCCGGACAGAGGGCCACGGCCCCCTGTCCGGCTTTTTCATTACGGCCCATAAGGGCCGGAGCCTGTTAAGTTTCTCCGCGGGCGCTGAGCGCCTCAGGCGTCAGCGGTCTCCGCCTGCTCAACTTCTTCCTGAGCGTCGGTCGTGCTTTCAGCCGTCTCGCCGGTTTCCGCCGCGACCTCACCCTGCTGCCGGGCGCGCCATTCGGCTTTTTCTTCCTCGGTCACTTCCTTGAGGCTCAGGCCCAGGCGCTGGCGATGGCTTTCGATGCTGATGACGCGCATGAGCAGTTTGTCGCCTTCCCGGATGAGTTCCGATGGATCGGCAGGGGCCGGGTCAGCCATCTGGCTGGTGTGCAGCAGGGCCTCGATGCCCGGCTCCAGGCTGACGAATGCGCCAAACTGAGTCACGCGGGAGACCTCGCCCTCGACCAACTGGCCGACATGGTACATTTCATCAACCAGGGCCCAGGGGTTGGGCTGCAGACGCTTGAGGCTGAGACCGATTCGCTTGCCTTCGGCGTCCAGACGCAGGACGTACACTTCCACTTCGTCGCCGACGCTGAGCAGTTCGCGCGGGTGACGCACGCGGTGCCAGGCCAGTTCCGAGATATGGATCAGACCGTCAGCGCCGCCGAGATCGACAAACGCGCCGAAGTCACGCAGGCCGCTGACAATACCGCGCCGCACTTCGCCTTCCTTCAGTTCTTCCAGGAGGGCTTCCTTGCGCTGGGCACGGCGGCCGCTCTGCGCTTCGCGCTGGCTCAGAACCAACCGACGCCGCTTACGGTTCACCTCAATGACCTTGACGGAGATCTTGCGGCCAATGAGGTCAGCCATGTGGTTCTTACGCTCGCCCTCGTCCAGTCCGCGCGGCAGATCCAGGACATGGCTGGCGGGCACAAAACCACGCAGATTGCCAAAGGGCACGATCAAACCACCCCGGTTGGCTTCTGTAATAATGCCTTCGAAGATAGTCTCGTTGGCCAGGGCTTCTTCCGCTTTGGTCCAGTCTTCGATCTGGCGTGCCTGAGCAACCGAAACCACCAGGTTGCCTTCGCTATCTTCCGGGCGAATCACCATGACCGGGATTTCGTCGCCCACGGCGCAATGGAAGTCATCGCCCAGTCGCTCCAGATCACTGCGCGGCACTACGGCGTCACGCTTGAGGCCGACATCCACGATCAGGCCCTGGTTGTCCATGGCCAGAACGGTGCCCGTCAGGATGTCCCCACGCTCCGGCTGCTCGATATCGAACGAGGCCTCCAGTAGTGTGGCGAAGTCGACGCTATCCTGAGCGTCCCAGGTTGTTACATCACTCATATTCGTTGTTTTCCCCCGCGGGTAGATTTTTGTTGATCCTCAGGCGAGACAAAACAAATACCCGGCGTTGAACAAACGCCGAGTGCGGAGAGGCAGCGCGCCAGTCGGTTATGCAGGGCTGGAAAACCTGGGTAGGATGTCCGGCCAGGCCAAACTGCATCTGGGTTGCGTTCCGTCCCGCGCTCAGATCGACGCAGAGTATAACCGTTTGGATTTCAGTTTGTCAACCTTGAATACGGGATTTCGGCAAGGCGTCCAAACCCGCTATACAGGCCGGCGCCCCGGCGCAGGGGCCGGGGCGCACAGGGTGAGCATCAACAGGCAGGCAGCCATCAGGCAGCGTCAGGCTCATCCTCCGCTTGCGGCGGTGTGGATGCCTGATCCCCTTCGGGCACGGTGGGTTCGTCGGCGGGCTTCTCTGCAGGTGGTGTTTCGCCTTCTTCCGTGCCCACACCCCAGCGCTGGGTAAAGCCCACCCGGCGACGCTCCGGCTCCAGATGGCTGATGCATAGCGTCAGGCGGTCGCCCTTTTTGACGTAAGAATAGGGTTCTTTGAGCGTCCCGTCGCCCATTTCGGAAAGGTGTAACAGTCCTTCCAGACCATCATCCAGGGCGATGAACGCGCCGAAGTCAACAACGTTAGTGACTGTGCCTTCGACCTGCTGGCCCTCGTGGTACGTCTCCATGACTGACAGCCATGGATCGGGTAGCAGGCGCTTACGACTGAGGGCGATACGGTTGGTGTTGCGATCCAGGCTGAGGATGTAGACGTCAATCTCCTCCCCAATCCGCAAGACGTCACGCGGATGGTCAACGCGATGCCAGGCCAGCTCGCTGACATGGATCAGGCCGTCGGCCCCACCCAGGTTGACAAAAGCGCCAAAGTCACGCAGGCCGGTGACGGTGCCCCGGACAACCTGCCCTTCGGTTAGCTCGGAGAGCAGGCGGGCCTTCTGTTGCAGCCGCCATTCCTTTTGCGCCTCGCGCTCAGAGAAGATCAGGCGGCGGCGGTTCGGTTCGACTTCGATCACTTTGACATGCAATACCTGCCCGATCAGATCCTGCAGCGTTTCACGGCGGTCATTGCCGGAGAGGCCGGGGCTGACCGAGACCATATGCGAGGTGGGGATGAACCCTTCCAGCCGCCGCCAGCGAACCAGCACACCGCCGCGATTGTGGCCAGAAACGGTGACTTCGACGACTTCCTGCGACTCCAGCAAGGCCTGTGCCTCGTCCCAATCGTGCTTCTGCAGGCCCATGTTGATCGAGACGATGACATTGCCGTCGGCGTCATAGGGATTCATGATGTAGACCGGGACTTCCTGGCCGACGCGTAACTCAGCACGGAGTTCCGGCTCCAGGCGTTCAATATCCTGCGCAGGCACCAGGCCATCCTGCTTGACGCCCAGGTCTACGATGATCTCGTTATTGCGGATTTGCTGGATAGTACCGACCCGGATCTGCCCGCGCTCAAGCGGGGCAAAGCCGGGCGAAGATTCCAGTAACTGTTCAAACTCGCTTTCCGACGAATTCGGGTCGACATGAGCTTTTTTATTATCCATACGGACGATTTAACCTGCCTTTGACGTAGAGTTTAGCTGCCCAGAATAACCCGCCTGGTTTAGCGAACCGCCTCCATCTGAGCCATAAGGCGACCCAACCAGTTCAACCACGCTCAGCCTGACCATATGCCCGATTACAGGAAGAGCAGTGCAGGGGGGGGCCGGAGATACCGGCCCGAGGGAAATAGCCGCGTGTACGCCGCCAGCCTGTTACCGGATCTGGTAGCCCGTCACGGGCATTTGAGCTACCACCCCTAATAGTAAACAACAACGCACCATTGCCCTGTTTTGGTGACCGCCTTAGCCTCCTGTAGTATATCCCGGTAAGAAGCAATATTCAAGACAACTGATTACAAAATTACGCGCACCTTCAACCCGGCAGAGAAGGAGTCTGACGTCAGGTTGCGACACACATACGCCAGAGGAGCTAACGTCCTCCCAGCTCAATATTGTGCATGCCCCGCGCCAGTTCCCAGGGGTAGACAATGAAGGCGTCTGTCACTGCCCCGTAAAAGTCCGGCTCGACCTTGGTGAAGAGCGAGCGGTAGGGGTTGAAATGAAAGACACACGTCGCCGCTTCACCGCCGGCAGCTTCCACCCGGCCCCGCACTGCCGTGCTCGTGCGCCCGCTACCCCAGACATCGTCCACAATCAGGACACGTCGGTCGGCCAGCAGGACATCGCTGGGGAATTGCAGGAATTTGGGGAGGGCAAGCAGTTTGGTGGAACTGGTTTCCTCCGGGAAGTACACGGCGGCGGTCAACACGTCGCGGATATCCAGCGCTTCCGCCAGCAGGCCGCCGGGGATGATGCCGCCGCGGGTGACCATGATCATGGCGTCGAAATGGGCGACGCTCTGAATCTGAGGGACAAGGACATCCACCAGCTTGTCCACGTCAGCCCAGGTCAATACTTCGTGACGAACAGGTCCTGTTGAGGTCATGTGTTCCCGTGTCCTTGCCCTCCTGCAGGGCGGCCCCCATCCTGGCCGGTAGGGTCAGGGCGGATCATTCTCGCTCCGGGGAAAGGCCCTGGCGCCGGTAGTTCAGGCCGACCATTGCGGGTCAAAGCGGCAGTTGCACTTGGCCGCTGATTCAGGTTGGTGGACGACGCGACTCTCCGTGATGCGCCAATGCCCCGACCATCTCAAGCCGCTCGCTTACGACTTCATATTTGCTACCGAGGCGACGGTGTGGTGGGTACGGAACAGGCTGTACTGGCCGATTCGTCCCGGCACCGCATTGAGCACGTTTTCATCCTGCATGATAGACAACCAGAGCTGGAGCCGGTCAGGCGACATGCCGGTCTCCGCCTGGACCGTGACCTCGGAGATGGCCTCATGGCGGTCATAGAGGGCCAGGAGCGCCCGGACGAAGCTATCGCGTTCGGCCAGGATTTCCGCCACCAGCGGCGATGACTCAACCAGGGAAATGCCTTTGGTGCGGAACTCGCTCTGGGGGTTGTCATATTCCTGGACACGCACGGCATTCTGTTCCAGCAGATATTCGATGGCCTGCTGGAAGACCGTGCCGGGATCATGGGCGCGCAGGCGACGATGCAGGCTGCCCAGCGGGCACCACAGGAAGCCGCGGAAGCTGGTGAACTGCTCCACGCTGACCACGATCCGTTTGCTCATGGCCTGCAGCATGGACTCGTCCACTTTGCCGAAGAGAAAGCTATGTCCCTCAGCGACATCAGCATGTTCCAGGCGGTGCAGGGTGGCATCGGAGAGCTTGATCACCGGCACAAGGTCATCCGGATTGTGGCGGTGTGGCACCAGTTCGCGGTGCAGAATGCCTTCCCGCACCAGGCAGTCCACCCATTCCGATCGCCACTGATCGTTGAGGTTCAGGCCAGGCCGATCCAGTTCCCGATCCATAGCGATGCCCTTGAGGAGGAAGCCGTAGTTCACGTACTCCCAGCCACGCACGTCCAGGGTATTGGCTACGCGGGCGACGATCCGGTCGCGCACCAGGCGTGTCTGCTCCACCAGGGGGTGGGCGGGGTGGAGTTGTAGCGGGGCGGGGTTTTCGGGGCGGGCACGGAGTAGCCCCATGGCCATCGCCTGGGTGATCAGGTTCTCGGCCCGGCTTTCGTTGACGACCGCATTGACGTTGACCAGCTGGGCGACCAGATCGTCGCGGCGGATGGCGTATTCGCGGCCCGCCATGTTGTCGTACTGCAGGATGATGCTGACCCACTGGGAGGGGCGAACCTCAATCGCTGTGGAGGTGAATTCCTGCGGGCCGGGGCCGGTTGCGCCGTACAGGCGGCCAAGCGCTTCATGAGGTTGCATGGAGGTGAAGTCTTCGATGTACTCGACGATCACACCGGGATTGGTCTCCACCTGGCGGCTGATGCTCCCCCGCACGCCCCACACAATCACCTGTTTGTTATGGGCACGCAGGGTATTGATGATCTCGTTGAAGTCGCGGTCGCCGCTGGCCAGGATGAACACAAGTGGGCTTTCGGGCCGCATCAGATCGGCCAGCAGGTCGCGGGCGATGCGCATATCGGCGCTGTTTTTGCCGGGCAGGTTGAAGACGGGGTCGATATTGCTCATAGCCAGGCGGCTGGGCGCTTCGTCTGTGATCTCCCGTCCCAGGTTATCAACCAGGGGTGGCAGGCTGCCACGCTGGCCCCAGGGGGCGTAGGCGGCCATCTTGACGACCTGGCCATGCGCACGCGCCTGGCTGACAAAGCGGGAGATCAGATGCTCCAGGTTGACCGTCAGGCCCTGTTTGTCCAGACTGATGGCGATGTTCTCAAAATCGATATAAAGGGCCACCTGCGTGCCAGGGACCCCCAGGATCGCTTCCAGCGGCTGGACGATCACGTTTTGTTTTTCGGTTCTGAGGATGCCGGTATCTCCCCACAGGCGGACACGCGCGCCGGGGGTGAGCTGCAATTCATCAGCCAGGGTGATCACCGCCGGATCGTGGGTGACGATGATCAGTTCGTTGATGGCCGGGTCATGGCGCAGGTAGGTATCCAGCAGCAGAGTATTCAGACCGGCGCGGTCGGTGAGCGTGGCAAGCTGGTATCCGGAGGCCTGGAAAGCCTGACGCGGGCTGACGGTTCCGCTATGAATACCATCCTGCACATCCCAGTCGGCGATGGCCACGGCAGTCAGTTCGCTGACACTGGACAGCCCGGCAGCCAGCGCCGCGCCATTGCGCAGCGTGGCGCCCAGTTCATAGAGATCGATAGCTGTCCCGCGCTGGCGCAGCCGCGCGAGGAGCGTGTCCACATCAACGAATAAGTAGGAACCCATGCCGTATCCTGCTGTCCACCCAACAAGCTCACGTATGCTACACAGTGGGGTTAGAGTGGGGACTTCCGTTAAGGGCGCAGGGAGAGAGGCGGACGCTAACGCCTGGCCAATCGGCGCGGTTGGAACCATCTTGCGTGCGCCGGGGCTGGCTGTTGACCCGGATAGCTCTCTATTTCTGGCGGTAATCTGTCCGCCGGTGCCACATGCCAACAAAAGGCACCGGCTTACTTTCCCGCCAGTCACTCTTGCAACAGGTCACCCAAAATCTCTTTGTCACTGAAAACCCACTTAAAGAAATTCTAACAAATCCCTTGCCTCTCAGCAAGGCTGAGGTTTTGCCCCCCTGATCGGCTGGGAAGTCGGACTCGCCGGGCCGGGAGAGGCCCCTCCTGGCGATCAAACAGGGAAGCGCAGGGGAAAAGCAGAGCGTCCGGTTGCTGGCGCAGCCGGACGCTCCAGTCGGACGCTTCGTCACTCAGTAGGCGCGGGCGAAGTAAGCCATTGCGGCGGCCTGCTGGCCGCAGACGATACACGAGCCATGCTCACCGGGGTGGGGTTGATCCAGAGGGAAGCAACGTGAGACCACCTGGTGATCGTCCTTGATGCGGTCTTCGCATGCTTTTGCGCCGCAGAACCAGGTTAACGCCCAGCCGCCGCTTTCCACTATTTCCCCAAAGCGCTCGTAGTCGCCAACGACCTCAAACAGGTTAGAGTCGCGGAACTCAGTCGCCTGGCGGAGCATGTTAGCCTGGATATCCTCCAGCAGGGTCCGGATTGTCTCCACCAGGCCGGTTTGCGGCACGATCTGCTTACCGGCCTTGCCGGGTATATCGCGGCGAGCCAGGGCAACCGTCCCTTTTTCGATATCGCGCGGGCCGACTTCCAGGCGCACGGGCACGCCGCGCATCTCCCAGTCGTTGAACTTGAAGCCGGGCGTCTGATCGTCCCGATCATCAACATGGACGCGGATGCCGGCGCCCTTGAGCAGGGCCTTGAGCCGCCAGACTGTCTCCATTACGGGGGTGATTTCCGCCTCCTGGCGGTAGATGGGCACAATCACGACCTGGATGGGAGCCATACGCGGCGGCAGCCGCAGGCCCTTGTCGTCGCCATGGGTCATAACAATCGCGCCAACGAAGCGGGTGCTGACCCCCCAGCTGGTCGTCCAGCAATATTGCAGTTCGTTGTTGACATCCAGGTACTGGATGTTGAAGGCTCTGGCAAAGTTCTGGCCCAGGTTGTGGCTGGTGCCGGATTGCAGGGCGCGCCGGTCCCCCATCATGGCTTCGATGGTATAGCTGTGCAGCGCCCCGGCGAACTTTTCCTGGTTGCTCTTGCGACCCTTGATAACCGGGATGGCCGCGTCGTTGATGGCGAAATCCGCATAGAGATCCAGAATGCGCAGCGTTTCTTCTTCCGCTTCCTCGTAAGTGGCGTGGGCGGTGTGGCCCTCCTGCCACAGAAACTCCATCGTACGCAGGAAAAGCCGGGTGCGCATCTCCCAGCGGACAACGTTCGCCCACTGATTGATCAGGACAGGCAGGTCGCGGTAGGACTGGATCCACTTGGCGTAAGCCCAGCCGATGATCGTTTCCGAGGTCGGACGCACGATCAGCGGTTCTTCCAGTTCCTTGCCGCCGCCGATGGTTACCACGGCCAGTTCCGGCGAGAAGCCTTCTACATGCTCGGCTTCTTTCTTCAGGAAGCTTTCCGGGATGAAGAGGGGGAAATAGGCGTTTTGATGACCGGTTTCCTTGAAGCGGCGATCCAGGCCGTTCCGGACAGCCTCCCAGAGTTCATAGCCGTAGGGCAGGATGATCATACAGCCGCGCACCGGGGCGTAATCAGCCAGGCGGGCCATTTGCACCACATCGGTATACCAGCGACTGAAGTCCTCGCTGCGGGGGGTGACGCCTTTCTCAGATGCCATAAAGACGGATACTCCTTGTCGGTGCAGGATGATGGGCAGGGTGACGGCAGGCAGCCCCTCAATCGCGGCCCTGACCGGCCAGGCGGGCCACATAATGGGCGTAAGCCTCCCGGAAAGCCGCGTCAAGTTGCTGATGGTAAACCTGGATCAGCAATTTTGCCAGTGGCAGCTCGGTCTGTTCCCGCACAAAGGTAAGCTGGGTGGCCTGATCCCACTGTTGCCACATCTCGCGGAAGTCGGGCTGACGCAGCAGGGGGACGATCAGAGGAACGACCACACTCTTCTGCAGCCGCGCCAGATCAGCCGGGTCCAGCGATCGCTTGAAGCGCAGGTAGGCCGGTACAAAAACGCTCTGGGTGAGGGGGCCAAGATCGATCAGGCTGACGCCCTGACGGTGGAAGTGCTCGCGGAAGCCCTCGCTTTGCCAGAGCGTATCCAGGATATAGCTTGCCGCGGTGGTATAGGCGCTCATTGGCAATTGCCTGTCCGTCCAGGATGAACCGGCGCAGGGCAGCGCCCGGACGCGCGTCCCGCTCCCCCCAATTGTGCCACATTTCATGCCGGCCTGCCTGCAACCGCGCAAGTGGTAGCTGCGCCGCCCGGCGATTCCCGGATGGCGGCGACCCGGCAGGAAGTTGACACCCCGCTCAGCGGTCCTGAACCTGAGGCAGGACGGTCGCGGCAAAAGCTTCCAGCCGGTCGATATCGTCCAGGTCCAGCCACTGGAGCATGACGCGCTGCACACCGGCTTCGGCCAGACGACCAAGCTGCTCCACGACCGCGCCCGGCGTCCCGGCGATGATCCCGCGGGCGATCAGGTCATCCGGATCGCGATTCTGCAGGGTGGGCAGCGCGCGGAATTCGGCCTCGTCGCGGCCAAACTGGATGTTGGTCATCAGCGAGCGGCGTACGTCGCCCGCTGCGCGCCCGGTGGCTGCCAGTAGCTCGTCCAAGCGGGTGTTCAGCTCGGCGAAGCGCCGGGCGGGGAGGTAGACGCCGTTCCATTCGTCGGCGTAGCGGGCGACCAGGGGCAATGTCCGCTGTGGGCCGTTGCCGCCGATCAGTATGGGCGGGCCGCCGGGCCGCGCCGGGCGGGGCAGCAGAATCGCCTCCTGCAGGTGATAGTACTGCCCGGCGAAGGTAAGCCGGCTGCCACGCAGCAGCCCGCTGATCACCTGCAGTCCTTCCTCAAAGCGGGCAAAACGAGCTTCCACATCGAGCAGGTCATAGCCGAACATTGTATGCTCGCGTTCCTGCCAGCCTGCACCGACGCCCAGCGTCAACCGCCCGCCGCTCAGATCATCCACCTGAGCAGCAATGCGAGCAGTGAACACCGGGTCACGGAAGGAAACCGGTGAGACCAGCGGGCCAAATTCGATCCGGCTGGTATGGCTTGCCAGCCAGGTCAGGGAAACCCACAGTTCCAGCGAGTCTTTGTCCGGAGGGGTGGCGTTGGTGAAATGGTCGGAGCGATACAGGCCGACAAACCCCAGGTCTTCAACGGCGCGAGCCAGACGCTGCCAGCGCGGCCAGTTCAGCCCGTCCTGACCTTCAATCATGATCGCCAGTTCAAGCATGACCGGTTTCCTCCGAGGATCCAGCGTGGCCGTTCAGGGCCGCGATAGCTGCCTCCGGGCTGTCCACGCACTGCCAGAGACGCATGTCTTCGTCGCGGATATACTCGCCGTTCCCGTAGAACTGGCGCAGCAGCGTTCCCCAAGTGGCGCCGACCAGGATCAGGGGGCGGACAGGAAGTTCGCCGACCTGCATCAGGCTCCAGGCCAGGGAGACTTCGCTCAGGGTGCCGATCCCGCCGCGCAGTGCGATCAGGGCGTCGCTGAAGCTGATCAGGTGGATCAGCCGCTCGCGCAGGGTGGGGAAGCGGATCTCCTCCCGTACCCAGGGGTTGGGGTGGGTGGCCCGTGTTTCCCAGCGGTTGAGCCGGTCGGTGGTTACACCAATGACGTGCCCGCCAGCTTCCGCCGCGCCGCGGCTGACGGCTTCCATCGTGCCGCTGTAGCCGCCGCTGGCGACGATATAACCGGCCTCAGCCAGCAACCTGCCCAGCGCGTAGGCCTCCTGGTAAGCCGGGGAACCGGGCGCGGGCGCCGATCCCCCCAGCACGCTGACGATTCTTCCCTGCTTCATGCTGCCTGTCCTTCCTGCGGAGTGAATGAGCGGAAACGATCCTTCTGGGGGATCACAGCTGACCTGTCCCGATAGCGGACGGTATGACGACGCGGATGGCTTCCGCCAGCACTGCGACGACCTGCCTCATCTCGTCGTCAGTGATGATGGCCGGCGGGCCGACCATGACGCAGTCGCCGATGGCGCCGTCGGCGGCGCCCTGCGCCGGGTAAAGCATTAACCCACGTTCGCGGGCAGCGTCAAAGATACGCCCGGCGATCCCCAGACCCGGCGGGAAGGGCGCCCGGGTGGCTTTGTCCTGGACGAACTCCACGCCCCACATCAGGCCCAGGCCGCGCACATCGCCGACGCCGGGCAGGTGATCCAGTGCTTCGTGCAGCATTTCACCCAGGATGCTCCCTTTACGTGCCGCCGCAGTGACCAGATCGTGTTCCTGAAGGTAGCGCAGCGTGGCCAGACCGGCAGCGGCGCCGACCGGGTGGTGGGAGAAGGTCCCGGCATGAGCGATGTCCTGCCGGGCGGCGGCCAGTTCGTCGACCAGCGTGCCGCTGACGGCCAGCATCGACAGCGGGAAGACCCCGCCCGCCAGCCCTTTGCCCATGGTCAGGATGTCCGGGATGAAGCCGAAGTGCTCAAACGCGCACCAGCGCCCGGTGCGTCCAAAACCGCACATCACTTCATCAGCGATGAGCAGGATACCGTAGTGAT
>FWPV01015308.1_pt1 | contig 11050 bp, 10 predicted proteins | sample 2228371 | NCBI WGS metagenome assembly FWPV01 (sample SAMEA103939776, study PRJEB20133) | metagenome | reverse complement strand
AGACTTAAAGGAGGAGAACCACTTATTTTTGGAAGAGCTCAAGAAGAGATAGACTATTTACTTAGAAGATTTATAAATGTAGAAATTATTTTTACTCTTATTTAACAATTTTATTGATATAAAAATTGAATTAATTAATTCATTTGTATTTTTTTCTTTAAAATAAATACCATTTCTTTTATTTATAATAATTTCCTTGATTCCTTCTAAATTACTTACAATTAACCAGCAGCCGCACATCCCGGCTTCAACAAAAGCAACAGGTGAGCCTTCTCTATCCCCATACTTTGTTATTATACTTGGTCCTATAAATATATCCGCTGTTGCATAATACTTAGGCAAATCTTTATTTTGTATAGCTCCCATAAATATTATATTATCATTAACATTCAATTTTATTGCAAGTTCTTTTAATTCTTTTTCCAGTTCTCCTGTCCCTATAATCATTAATTTGGCTTCAGGATATCTTTTTATAACTTCCGGCATTGCTTCAATCAAATATCTTACTCCTTTTTTCTCTGTCAATCTCCCAACAAAAAGTAAAAAAGGACCTTTAATCCCATATTTTTTCTTTATACTTAAATCTCTTTTTTTAGGATTAAAAAGTTTTGAATCTACCCCCATGGGTATTACTGAAACTTCTATTTCAGGAACTAGTTTTAATATCTCATCTTTTATCGCATTACTTACACCTGTTATATGTTTTGCTTCTTTTAATACTTTTCTCTTTAAATCAATCAGAAATTTCTGTTGTAATCCAAAGATATCACTACCATGCGAAGTTACTACATAAGGAATATTAAATTTCTTCTTTATGAAATACGCAATTAAGCCCTGCGGGATTATCCAGTGTGCGTGGATAATATCAGGTCTTTCTTTTTCAACCAGTTTTTTTGCAGCTAAATACTCACCTAAAAGAAAAAATGGGACAACAAAATAATAAAACGGATTTTTACTTAAAACCGGTAATATCCCCCCGCTTCCAGCGAGCTTTTCAAATTGCCTTATAAAATAATGAAACCGATAAACTTTCATCTTATCCATTATTTCAAAATCCTTTGCTCCAGGATAAGAAGGAGCAAGCACTGTTACATCAAATTTATCGGTTAATCTTTTTGACAATTCATATACAAAAGGCGGTAAAGTATCGTTCTTCCACCTTGGAAAAGTTGAAGTCAAAACAAGTAATTTCTTTCTCTCCATCACCTCACCCCATCAGAAATCATACCATAAAACACATTTGCAGTCTTAAATTTAAAACTAATCTCATTTATCACCTTTTCTGTATATCCCATCGCTTCACCTGAATTAAAATTTACTGTATGAAAAATTATATATACTATTTTTATTCCTCTGTCAAGAAATTTTTGTATTCTGTTTTTCATATAATTTATATCCCCATCTGTAATATTCACCCTGTTTGGTATGTTTATATAGCATTTGGATGCTGTTATTGTATCATAATTTTCTATTAAATTATTGCTCTTTATATTCTCCTGTATTATTAACCTGTATCCATAATTTTTTGCAATCTGTATTGTATTTTCATCTCCTGCATAATATGGCACTAAAAATATCTGTGTGCCTGTTTTTATGCCTTCTTTTTCAAATATCTCCTTCATATTCCTTATCTTTTCTTCCTGCATATTTGCCGGAATTTCTTTTTTAATACTTATATCATAAAACTCGCCTGTGCGTTTTGGCTCCAATGGATTTGTATAATTATATCCATTTGCAATAATTTCAAATATATCCTGATTATCCTGATATATTTTAAATGCCTCTTTATTCCTTTTGGGTAAATGAGCAGCAACCACAGCCAGATCAAAAGTTAAATTATAGCGCCTCGCTATTTTAGCTGCGTTTTCAAGTGTTGTTTTCTGCCATTTTCCAAAATTAATACCGTCTATGACAAAAGAAACAAGTGTATCAGAGGGCATTAAATACAATAGCTGTCTGGTTTTAACTGCTGACTGGCTGCCTGTATCAGGTGTGATGCCAGCGCAGGAGACAAGTATGATTACTGTTAGTATAATGAAAATAATACGCATATTAATTTCAAATCTCCAAATCTATCTAATCTACCAAATCTTCCTAATTTACCTAATCTACTAAATTTTCCTAATCTACCATATCTACCAAATATACTTAATTTAATTAATCTTCTAAATTCTGTAAATCTATTTCTCTCTTTCTTTTATTTTTTCTTGCAGTTATTGTTGTTGCAGTAAAAATAGCAGCTAATTCACGTGCTTCTTTTATTAAATTTTCAAGAATCTACTCGTTGCGTTCTTTATATATATCTTTTATTAATTCCAACCAATATATCGTCTCGTCCGATTCTTCTTCTACTATGCTAATTTTTGAAACAAAATGAGAAAATGATTGTGCTTTACAAGCGGCTCTATAATTAGGCTCCAATTGCTGTAGCAGACCTTAATAATTGTATTGCAAGAACATTTAATAATTTTTGACTTAGGCAAATTTTCTATAAAATGAATAACTTGTAATGCAAATCTTTTTGTTCTTTCCTTTAATTCCTGTCTGTTCATTCTTCACCCCTCCATATTTTGATTTCAAATCTTGAAATTTCAAATCTTCAAATTTTTTAATATTCAAATTTCAAATTTTTCAAATCTTAAGGCTTTAAAATTTCCAGATTTGAAATTCTAAAATTTGAAATCTTTATTTATATATCTTTTTCCTTGCCAGATACAGCATCTCTTCGTGTAATTTTCTATTCGTGCCTAAGAGTTCTGCGATGATACCCAAAACAAACATGAGTCCGGAAAGAGTAAAAAGAATAGCAGCTAAAATAAGTGATTGAATGTGAGCACCACCTGTTTTTGTAAAAAAATTATAATATAAAAAACGCACGCCTAAGAAAAATGCCGGCAGGAAGAATAGAGTCGCAAACGTCATAAATGTCTTAAAAGGTTCGTAAATCATATAACAACGAAGCACATTCACAAAAGATTTTGTCATATGCTGGAAAATATTCCTGAAAAGTCGTGATTTTCGCGTTGGTGGATTTGTAGTAATAGGTATGGAAACTATCACAAGCCCTTTTCTCTCTGCCTGCACAATAGTATCTAAAACATAAGAAAACCGTGTTGTAATATTCAAACGTAACATTGCTTCCCGTGAATAAGCGCGAAAACCAGATACAGTATCAGGAACATCAGAACCAGCTATCCATCGCACAAGTATATTTCCCCAGTATTGAAAAAATTTCTTTATTGCAGAAAAATGACCTATTTTCCACGGCGTCCTGTTTCCTATTACCATGTCTGCTTCGTGTTTTAAAATTGGCTGGATAAGCTGTTTTATGTATTTTCCAGGATATTGATTATCACCATCAGTATTTACAAAAATATCAGCGCCTGCTTCAAGCGCTGCTTCTATGCCGTGCTTAAATGCAACCCCTAAACCTAAATTTTGCTTGTGTCTTATAATTCTATGCACCCCTAATTTTTTAGCAACTTCTACAGTTCTGTCAGTGGAACCATCATCAACTATTTGAATTTCAATCTTTGAAATGCCCTTTATTTTTTTAGGGATTTCCCGCAAAACAAGGGGCAATGTCTTTTCTTCGTTATAACAGGGAATATTAATTACAAGTTTCATTGTCGCCACCCAAATTTTTATTTTGTTACCTGCTATTGAAGTTAATTATAACAAAGAGAGAGACTGGAAGCAAGGAAATAATTTAAGATTTAAAATTTAAAAACAAAAATATATATACATTCAATTTTATTTATGTCTTAAAAACTTTTTGTTATGTATGATAAAATAAGACAGTATAAAATTTAAGATTTTAAATTCAAGATTTAAAAGTTGGCATTTTGATTTTGCTTTTTTGTAATCTATTTTTAGCTGTTTTTGTTATGGAAGAAAATATAGCGGTTAATTCATTTGCTTCTTTTAATAATAAAGATATATTTTCATTTTTAATAACGCCTGATTTTTTTATTAAATCCAACCAGTAAATGGTTTCATCTGCTTCTTCTAAAACAATACTTATTTTTGATATAAAATGTGTATATGATTGAGCACGGCAATCTGATCTATAATTAGCTCCAATAGATGTTCCAGATTTTAATAATTGTTGTCCAAAAATTTTTCCTATATAATTTAAAGGTAATTGCATTGTAAATTTTATTATTTCTAATGCAATTTTACTGGTTCTTTCAATAATTTCTATTTTATTCATAAAAACACCCTCTATATTTTTTTAATAATTATACAAAACTTACAAACATTTTCAATTTAATTTTATAAAAAATTTTTTCAAATCTTAAATTCAATTGCATTCTTCCACATACTCCCTCTCTTTAACCCTTTTCACCAGTTTATAAATTCTTACCTCGTCAAGGACATATAAAAGTTCGAATTCAAAATCTGACAGGAGTTTTTCTATGCAGAGTTTCTGGTTTTCCAGGGCGGGTCTATCAAGGACTAAATATTTATTTTGTTTATCCCCTGCTGTCTTCATCTCTTCACTTAAAAAGAAATCTTTAAAAACTTTACCGGACGCAAAAGATATTACAGGTGCCTGCCACCATTTAAATCCAAAAAATTCAGAATCAGATGGAAAAGTAGTCATATATCGTGCGACCTGCATTATTTGCCTCTTCTCTTCTGTATCATTAAAACTTATTCTAATATTTTCACCTGCTATAAGATAATATCCTGACAGGCAGATTAAGAAAATAGAAGCAGATAAACTGAACGTTTTAATAAATTTTTTATTTTTTATCCTTTTTTTAATATAAAACTCATAAATAAGAAACAACAAAACAACAAAACAAATTTCATACAAAATAATCCCCGGCATTATGCGCCTGTGCCATGCCCTGTCTGTCGGTGATATAAAAATCCACCATATAAAATATGTGAGCGTTACAGAGGTTAAAAATAAAAAATCAAGTGTTATGATATGCTTTAACTCTTTTTTATTAATTTTTTTGATCATATAACTGAGAATCAGATAAAATAAAAACATACCTGCAAGAAGCAGGAAAATAAGAATAATTTTATCTACACCTGTATATTGCGATAATAAATCTGTATGCTTTACAAATTTAATAAATAAATCCGGAGCATCCTTTATACGTTCTGTTTGCTGTTTTACAGTTCCACCCTGCACCCCTGCTGCATATAAAAACCATCCCCAATGAAAAAAGAAATTTTTTATTCCAACATTTGCCAGTTTATACATTTCGAATAATAAATTTGGCAAAACAAATGCAAATAGCCAAATAAAATAATCAGTTGCTATTTTTTTTATTTTTACTTTTGTATTTATAAAAAAATCAGCTGCCATAGTGAGTAAAAATGCGGGTATTATAATAAGGAAAATAAACTTGGTAAGAAATCCGAGCCCTAAAAATAATCCAGCAAGAAAAATCTCAATTGTTTTTCTACTGGTAAAATACCTGTACAGAAAAATAACTCCTGCAATAAAATAAAAAATCATTGGAAATTCGCCGTATAAGCCATAACCATACTCAAATAATTTATTTGTAGAATAAAAAATAATTATCCATAATAAAATAAAAAAATTATTTAATTTTATGCAGTATTTAAGATAATAAATAACAAATAAAAAAAGAAGAATCATATATATGGCATTTACCATTAAACCGCTTGCAAATGATTTACCAAATAACTTGAAAAAAATTGCAACAGGGAAAATAACAGTTGCACCAATAGCCGGCACATAAAATTCTTCATTCCAGTAATCTGTTTTAAATTTTAATTTATCAGCTAAATTTTTCGCAACCTGGGATATTATTGCGCCGTCAAAGGAAAAAGTTGAGGTGAGTGCAATAGATATGCACTTTATAATAAACAGCGCACAAAAAAGCAAAATCAATAACTGTGCAATCTTTTCTGAATATTTTAAAATTTTATGATTTAACATTTTAAACCTTCTAGATTTCAAATCTTCAAATTAATAAAAAATGTTCTAACATAGTTCTAACTTAGTTCGTAAATAGTTCTAAAGTAGAGTAAAAGATTTTTGCGATTTTCAATTTCCACTTTACAATTTATTTTTTAAACCGTAAATGTCTTTAAATCGCAAATCGTAAACCGTGAATCGTAAATTTCTTTTATTGAATTGTAAATGTCCTTTTTAAAATCTTAAATTAATAAAAATGTTTCAACTACGTTCTAAAATAGTTCAAAAGTAGCTAAAAACTATTTACGAACTATTTTTGAACTATCTTTGAACATCTTTTGCGAACATCTGTAGAGAACATTTTTAGAGAACATTTCTAACGAACAATATTTAAACTCTTTACGAACTATTTTTGCACATCTTTTAAATAAATTTCAATTTTCAATTTTCAAATTTTAAATTTTAATTCCCTCCTCCTCTCCCATAAAAAAACTCTCTGCATCAATGTAAGTTATATCTTCAATATTATTTTTTATTTTACCTTCCTTTTTTAATGAAATTACAATCTTTTTAACATCTTTATATCTTTTTGAAAAAACATTAAATGCAGCTGGTTTTTTATCCGGATATCCTGATTTTACTTCAATTGCATATAAATTATGCCCTGATTTTAAAATATAATCTATCTCATAATCTCTGTCTCGCCAGTAAAATAATTCTCCGCCTTTCTCCTGAGCTATCCAGAACAATTTAGCACCAATCGCATTTTCAAATAATCCGCCCCGGAATATTTTTGCTTTTAATGCTTGTTTGAAATCAATATTTGAATTAGCAGTGATTATAGAGTTATCAAGAAATAATATTTTAGGGGATGAACTCTTTTGTTTTATTTTGCTTCCGCTATATTTTTCCAGAGGTATTAGAAAAAAAGCATTTGCAAGTAATTTCAAATAAAAAGCAATAGTGGATGCATTACCTGCCTCCTGCAATTGCCCTAACATACTTTGATAACTGATTATTTGTGCTGGATATTGTAAACAAAGAGCAAAAGCCTGCCTCAATAAAGCAGGCTTTGAAACAGGATTCATTAATAGAACGTCTTTAGAAATAACTGTTTCAATTAAAGATTCCCTGATATAATCTCTCCACCTTATATAATTTTTTCTCAAAGTCAATGCCGCAGGATAACCACCATAATATAAGTATTCATTTAAATTTAATTTAAAAAATTCTTTACATTCTTTATATGTCCACTGGCTCACTTTATGCATTTCAAAACGTCCCATTAAACTTTCTGTCAATCCCCTTTGCATCAAAAGAGAAGACGAACCCAAAATAACTACCCTGACATTTGCGCCTGAATATTTATCATCATCATATAACTTTTTTATGACCGGACTCCAACCATAAACCTTTTGTATTTCATCAAAAATAAGTAAAGTTCTTTTACGTTGCCTTTTTGCTAATTCTCTGGCTTTCATCCAGTTTTCTATTATCCATTTTGTATCAATTACTCCAGGCAAATCTGCAGTTTGATATATTTTAGGTCCCTGCCAAAAATCATAGATTTGTTTAATTAGTGTTGTTTTGCCAACCTGCCTGGGTCCTACAACAACCTGAATAAAATTAATTTTCCCCTGTAAATATTCTTTAAGACGTAAGTAATAATTTTTTCTTATATATTTTCTCATAGTATTAAAAGTATAACAGAAAAAAGATGATGTGTCAACAATTTGTTCAATCCACTGAACAAATTGTAAAGGAGGTTTTATGAATCTTCACATCTTCACATCTTTAGATTTTTTTTAAATCCGGAGATCTCCAAATTTTCTTCCCCCTCACCCCTACCCTCTCCCCTCTGGAAAGAGGGAAATTTCAAATCTTTTCAATTCTCAAATTTAATTTGTCACCTGGCATCTGGCATCTGGCATTTGGCACTTGCCACCTGCCACCTGTCACTTGCTTTTTATACACCTTCCACATCTTTGTCTCTTTTATAACTGTAAAACCCGTAAATTCTCCTGCATTATCTTTCTTATCAATGATATAATCCGCCCAATCATAATTTTTTATATGATATAAATATCTCCTTGCTGATAGGTGCGGTGCAATGAAATTATCCGCAGCAATTTTTGCATCTTTCGGTATAGTTTTTATAAAATCTTTTATCTCATTATCCTTATCACCTTTTAATTCCTTATAAAACCCCTGCCATTTTTTGTGAATATAATCAGGTTTAACAGGTGCAATTTCAGGATTGACAAATACAAGACGTAAAGATTTTGAAAATATATTACCATAAAAATAATTCATAAAAAGAACAATTATCAACATTAATAACAGTATATGGTTTTTATCACCTGCTTTTTCCTTTAAATAATAAACAATTCCACAAAAAGCAGCGCATATAAATATAATACTGTATTGATAACCAATAAGATAATGCGGTAAGTGTTTTGAAAATACAGTAAACAATAAAGCAGGTATTAAAATTATCCAGCATAATCTATGTAAATAAAAAAGAAATAAAAATGGCAATGAAAAAATAAGAATAAAGTTTAACTTATCAGCATCAAATAATTTTGTAAATATAAATAAAGGATTTACAAATAATAAAGATACGACTCCCAGGAATTTATTGGAAATAATATAAAATCTCTCATAATCAGGAGCAACACTCCCGGATAATCTCATAGTAAAATATGAAATTATAAATATTATGAATATCAAACCAGATAAATATAAAAATCTTTTTAAATCAATTTTTTTGCTGATAATTAGATATAAAACAATAAAAAATGAAAAAAATATAAAATCTTCTCTTACCAGAGATAAAAGTAAAATAAAAACAAATGTTGCTTTAAAATTATTTTTTTCTGCAAAATATAATGCAAGAAAAAATAAAGGTAAAGCAAGGGTGGATGGATGAAAATCAAAAAGTAAAACTCCCTGAACAGAAGGATGCAATAAAAATATAAAACTTATAATCAAAGAATAAAATTTATTATTTAAGATATAATTTGAAAATAAAAATATAAAAATAGAAGCAAGGCAAACAGACAGAACCTGTAAAACAAGTATAAATTTTACATCTGGAAATAATCTATAAAAAGGTGCTATTAGATAATAAATAAAAGAAGTATGGTCAGCCCAGTTTATTACTCCATCCTTTGATTCTATGGTGCTATAAGGCATACCTGTTGTAGCAAGATTATGCAAAACCTGATGTTCCCATGCAAGGTCATACATTTGAGAATAAAATCTATCATGTCTTTCCATTGATAGAAAACAAAAATAGATAAAATATAACAGAACTGATACAATCAAAATATAAAATGAATATTTATCTACAAAATCAAAAATTTTTAAAATCTTTAATTTATTTATAAACCACACTATATAAAGTGATAAAAGAAAAATAGAGGTAATTATGTATAATGTATTTTCATATTCAAGCCAGTTATTTTTATTAATATTTATAAATAAAAAACAGAGAACCAAAACAGTAAAAAAATGCAATATTAAAACAGATAATCTTTTTTTATCAAAAATTAAAACCAGAAAACTCAATATCAGAAATATAAAAAAACTAAGAAAAACAAATAAATCAGGATGTTTAACAGGGATATTTTCTGATACAAAGTCAAATATCCTGAATTCATAAGAAATAAAACCATAAATCATATATAAAAATAAAAGGGATGACAAATAAATAATAAAAAGGGATGAATGCAGAGAATATAATGTCTCTATATTTTTTTTCTGGTTTAATCTTTTTATTGTCATAAAACCTCTTTAAATTTCAAATCTTGAAATTTCAAATCTTCAAATCTTCAAATTTCAAATTCCTATTAAATTTCAAATTTCAAATTTAATTTGGCACCTGCCACTTGCCATCTGCCACCTATCAGTATATTTAAATTCTAAACATCTTTCCCTGCGGATTTAATTTATTTACCACATTTTTAATTTCTTTCAACAACTCTTTGGCAGTTTCAATCGCTGAATTTGCTTCTTCTAAAGTAACTCCATTTTCAGACTCATAAATAAAGTTATGTCTTTGTTTTCTCAACCTGTTAAATTTACTTATAAGTGTATCATATTTTTGCCCTAATATCACACCCGTAAAATCAACTATGGTTTTATGTGTGTTTTTTGTGGTTGGTAAAAATCCTTTTGCATACATCATTGCCCTGCCTGCTCTTATCATAGAATGATATGCAATTGTTATTGCCCATACAGAGTCAGATCATATATTGATTTTTGCCGTTTCTATGTCTTTTTCGCTTCTTTTAATCTGCTTATCTATCTGTTTGAAATCTGGTTTTTGTTTTTTTATGAGATTGTCCTTCAACAATCTTTCTAAACTCATTTTCATCTCCTGTTATAAAAACTTTTTTACCATTAATCACATTCAAAATAAACGGGTCTTTTTGCCTTAAATACACCTTTAACTTTTCTTCGCTTAAAATTTTATAATTTATTTCCCTACCTGATGTTTTTTCAATTTTATCCGTAAGTTTAAGAATTTCATTTTCATCAACATTACCTATTATAAACAAATCAACATCTGATAATGAATTAAAACTGTCATTTGCAAATGAACCATATATAAAAGCGAATATTATACCATTTATCTCCTGCAATTGCTGTTTTATGATATTCAATAATCCTGTTGTTTTATAAATTATTGATTTTAATTCGTTATAAAAAATATAATTTTTATTTAACCAGAAATACCGCTGATTTCCCCTGTATTCGCTTTCTAAAATTCCCTCAGCAACAAGTTTATCAAGGGTTTTTTGAAATACCCCGGGTTTTTTATTCAGTATTCTACCTATTTCCCCTGTATAATAAGATCTATCGGGAGCGCTAAAAAAAATCCCGAGTATCTCGCTTTTGTTTTTACCTAACATATCTTTCTCCTTTTATATGCTATTTGCATATAAAAGTAAAGTTACAAATTATTAATTTCAAACCTTGTGAATCTACCAAATTGAATTTCAAATCTTCAAATTTCAAATCTTCACATCTAAAAAATGTTCTTACATAGTTCTTACTTAGTTCGTAAATAGTTCTAAAGTAGAGTAAAAAATTTTTACGATTTTCAATTTTCACTTTACGATTTATTTTTTTAATTCTTAA
>FWPV01015307.1_pt1 | contig 11050 bp, 10 predicted proteins | sample 2228371 | NCBI WGS metagenome assembly FWPV01 (sample SAMEA103939776, study PRJEB20133) | metagenome | reverse complement strand
TTCAGGGAGTCATCCCGGCTCGGGGCCGGGGTCCTAAGCTCCGGGGTCGCCGGTTTGCTCCCCCGGATGGCGGGTTCCTTGGCTGGCGGCGTGAGCCGGGCGGGCTCCTCCGGGCTGCCGCAGCCCCACAGCAGGGCCCACAGTCCCAGGGCCAGCGTGACAGTCGGCCGATTCATGCAGCGCCTACCCCCTTTGCGGTCATGCGGTCCGGCCCTCATTTGTGAAAAAGGGCACAGGTGGAGCATAGTCCATATCCGGGCATTTTGCAAGCCACGGCGCCGCCGGGGCCGGTGAGCCGCCGGCCCGGTGGCCAGGCTGCCCATTGACAATGGGCGGTGGATGTGGCAGGCATGGAGCACGCCCCCTTCCGAGGAACCGTCGGCCATGCGTCTGTTCGAGGACATCAAGGAAAACTATCGCTTCGGCCCCGAGGACATCGAGGTCCTGAAGGCCGCCTGGACGGTGCTGGAGCCCCAGGCCGATCAGGTGGTGGAACATTTTTACCGCCGACTCCAGGACCACCCGGAAACCGCCCGGTATCTGGAAGACCCCGAAGTCCTGGCCCGCCTGAAGCGCTCCCACCGGGACTGGCTGACCGCCGCCTTCCTCGGCCCCTTTGACGAGCGCTGCTTCCAGCGCCTCAAGCGGGTGGGCAACGCCCATGTGCGCATCGGGCTGTCGGCCCACTTCGTCTATGTGGGGATGAACGTCATCCGGGAGGAGCTGAAAAACCTGGTGGCGGTGCTGGTGGAGCCCAACCGGCAGCGGCGCACCCAGGAAGCCATTGACAAGGTCCTGGACCTCAACCTGGACGTCATTGCCCGGGCTTACCACGAGGAGTCCATGCGCCGGGTCTTTTTAAGTTACCGGTTCGACGATTTTCTCATCCGCCTTGCCCGGCGCTTCACCTTCGGGCTGAACCTTGTCCTCCTGGTGGGCCTGGTGGGTCTGGCCGCCGGCATGGTGTATGTCCTGGTCATGGACGTCAGTCACATCTTCCGGGGGCAGCTGGAGAAGGGCTTGGTGGCGGCCCTGGGGTCATTGCTGATCCTGTGGCTGGCCATCGAACTGCTGGAGGGGGAGGTGGAACGCCTGCAGGGGGGAGCGCTGCCCTTAAGCCTGTTTGTGGGCGTGGCCCTGGTGGCCTTCCTGCGCAAGATTCTCATCGCCACCATCACCCACGAAAGCCTGCAGGTGGAAATCCTCTATCTGGGCGGCATCCTGGTGCTGGGCTTGGTGTATTGGCTCATCCAGCGCACCGAGCTGGCCCGGAAGCGGTGAGGCAGGGGACGGAGCGCGTCGCGGCGAGGCGGCGCGCCGCCTCCGGGTGACCTCCGCCATGCGGCCCGCCCCACCTGCTGGCTGCTGACCACCGGATCAGCCCAGCAGGTCGGGCGGGGGACCGATTTCCTGGGAGACTCCCGGGGCTTCGGCGAAGAGGAGGGCCAGCCGGATGGTCACCGTGGTGCCCACCCCCACCTGGCTGTCCAGGGTGATGATGCCCCGGTGCTCGTCCACGATCTGCCGCACAAAGACCATGCCCAGTCCGGTGCCGCCGATCTTGGTGGTGTAGAAAGGCACAAAGACCTTGTCCACCACGTCCGGCGGCATGCCCCTGCCGGTGTCCTTGATGACGATGACGGCAAACTGTTTTTCCAGGTAGGTGCGCACCGTGATGACCCCGTGGGGGCTGGTGGCCTCCACCGCGTTGCGCAGGAGGTGAGACAGGGCCACCTTCAGCAGGTGGGCATTGAGCCGCCCTACGATGGGCTCCGGATGGAGGTCGGTCACCAGGCGCACCCGCTTGGCCCGCATCTCCGGGTTGATGAGCTCCAGGGTGGCGCGCACGATGTCGTTCAAATCCACCTGGCTGAAGAAAGACGATTTGCGTTTGGCCAGGTTCTCGAAGCGCTCCACCATCTGCTCGATGCGCTTGGCCTCCTGGGCGATGGCCTGGAGCCAGGCCCGGGTGGGGTCATCTTCGTCCGTCTTTTTCAGCAGCCGGTGGCTGAAGCCGCCGATGACGTGCAGGGGGTTGCGGATGCCGTGGGCCATCCCCAGGGCCATCTCGCTCATGGTGCGCTCCATCACCAGGGCTTCCATCTCCCGGTTCAGGGCCAGGATTTCATGGCTGGTTTCCGCCAACTGGTGATGGTCTGCTTCCATGCGCCGATACAGGCGCTGCACGCGGTGAAAAAACAGGGTGATGGTGGCGATGGCCACGTAGATGATGCTGTCGAAGCCGCCAAAGATGCGCCGCAGCTGGCCAAGAAGCAGCGTGGACCCGTGAAAGCTGATGATGTCCTGAATAATGTGGGAGACGGCGTGGGTCCAGGCGAACAGGAAAAAGGCCAGGGCCAGCCAGTTCAGAAAGAGCCACAGCGCATTTTCCGGGTCCAGGTCCATCAGCCGCCGGCTGTAGCGAAAGGCCAAGCCGGTGAACAGCAGCACCGACAGGGCGCTGAGGCTTTCCACCAGCCAGATGGGCCACAGGGGCAGGCTGATCATGAGGTCTTTCCCGGCGGGTGCTCGGCAAAAGCCCGGAGACCCCGGTAAAAGAGGTAAAAGGCCGGCATCAGCCAGAAGAAGTGGTTGAATTTAAAGATATAAAACAGCCAGGTGTGCAGGTCCTCCATGAGGAGGCGCCGGGACAGACCCTCCCCCATGATCACGGGGTTGGCCAGGGACCACTCCAGGCTGTGGCCCACCACGGCGTCCAGGTTCCAGAAGACCAGGATCCAGCAGGACCACCAGAGGGAGCGGAATCCGGGCTTGCCTGCCAGTTCCCCCCAGTACAGTTCCCGCAGGAAAAAGAGCATGGCCCCGGCAAACAGGAGGTGGGAGAATTGATGGACGTAAGAGCCTTGGGTGCCCCATTGGAACCAGCCCACCCAAGCCTCGGCCCGGGCCGGCGCCGGGGTGAGCGTCACGGCGGCAAGCACGGCAAGGCGGAAGAAGAGAGGCAGGCCTGACATTACCGGTTCTCAGCTTCCATTATGGCAAATGGGGCGAGCCCTTGTCAATCGGCTCCCCGGCCCGGAGCGACGGCCGCCTCGGGCCGGGCTCAATACCCCAACAGCTTCACGGCCTTGGGGTCCCGGCGCCAGTTCTTCCAGACCTTGACCCACAACTGCAAAAAGACCTTGCTCCCCAGCAGGCGCTCGATGTCGGCCCGGGCCTCCTGGCCGATAAGCTTCAGGAGCCGGCCGTCCTTGCCGATGACGATGCCTTTCTGAGAGGGCTTCTCCACATAAATCACGGCCCGGATGCGGACGATTTCGGGCCGCTGGCTTTCATCGAATTCCTCCACGGCCACGGCCGTGGCGTAGGGAATCTCTTCCCCGGTATGGTGAAAGAGGCGCTCCCGGATGAGCTCGGCCACCAGGAAGCGCTCGTGCTGATCGGTGAGCTGATCCTCGGGAAACAGGGGGGGCGACTCCGGCAGGAGCCGGACGATCTCCTCCATGAGGGCCTGGACGCCGTCCCCAGTGAGGGCGCTCACCGGCACGATGGGGGCCTGGGGAAAGGCCTCGTGCAGCGCCGCCATGAGGGGCAGCAGCCGGGGCTTGTCGATTTGGTCCACCTTGTTCACCGCCACCACCAAGGGGCGGGTGAGGGCCTTCAAGTGCGGCAGCAGCAGCCGGTCCTGGGGGTCGAAGGGGCGGGGTTCGGTGAGCCAGACCACCACGTCGGCATCGGCCAGCGCCGACCGGGCCGCCTCCAGCAGCGCCGCGTTCAGCGGGCCCTTGGGCTCCAGCACCCCCGGCGTGTCCAGCAGGAGGAGTTGGGCCCCCGGAATAGTCACCATCCCCAGGAGGCGGTGCCGGGTGGTCTGGGGCTTGGGCGAGGTGATGGTGAGCTTCTCCCCCACCAGCCGATTGAGCAGGGTGGACTTGCCGACGTTGGGAAAGCCGATCAAGGCCACATAGCCGCAGCGAAACGGCCCGTTCTTCATGCACCTATTATAAGCCAGGGGTGGCCGAAGTGCCATGCGGGGGAGGGGACCTCAGGTTCCCGGCCCCTTCCGGTCTTTCGGTGCCCCTACCGCCGCCGCCGACGGCGGGCCAGGAGGGGGGTGAGCATGACGCCGGCCAGGCAGACCCAGGCGAAGAGGTCGCCGATGGTGGTGTAGAGGCTGCCCCCGGGCATCCACGGGAGTTCCAGGGTGTGGGCCGCGGGGACGTTCAGGTCCGAGGTCCAGAGGATCTTGCCGTCCGGGCCGATGAAGGCGGAGATGCCGGTGTTGGCGGCCCGGGCCATGGCCACCCGCCCTTCCACACAGCGGAACACCGCCAGGGAGAGGTGCTGGTACGGGGCGCTGGTTTCCCCGAACCAGGCGTCGTTGGTGATGGTGACCAACAGGCGCGCCCCGTTGCGCACCTGGGCCCGGGAGAGATACGCAAAGATGGACTCAAAACAGATGAGCGGCCCCACATTGCCCTCGGGGAGGCTGACCACGCCGCCCACCGGCCCCTCGGCGAAGTCGCCGATCATGGTCACCATCTTGGGGATGAAAAAGAAAATGCGCTGTAAGGGGACGTATTCGCCGTAGGGCACCAGGTGGGCCTTGTCGTAGGAGCCGGCCACCCTGCCCTCGGGGTCCAGGAGATAGGCGCGATTGAAATAGCGCTCGCCCTTGGGGGTGAGCTCATAGGCCGGGGCCCCGAAAAAGAGGTAGCCCCCGTTTTTCTTGCCGATTTCCTGCACCCGGGCCGAAAAGTCCGGGGTTCTCAGGAACAGAAAGGGGGCGGCGGTTTCGGGCCAGATGATGAGCCGGGCCCCCTGGGACTTGCCGGTGAGTTCGGCGTAGCGGTCCAGGGTGGCGGTGACCATCTGGGGATTCCACTTCTCCCCCTGCTTGACGTTCCCCTGGGTGACGGCCACCTGGATTTTGGGACTGGCCGCGGCCAGTTTGGCCACCGCGTCCAGGCGGTAGGCGCCGTAGCCGGCCCAGGCCATGAGGAGCAGGAGGACCAGGGCCTCCCGGCGGCGCTGGTGGCGCACCCGCTGGAAATGGGGGAAGGCGGCCAGGAAGAGCCAGGTGCCGGCCAGGGCCAGCAGGAAGGAAATGCCATAGACCCCGGCCAAGTCCGCCACCTGGATGAACAGCAGGTATTTGTAGAGCCCGGTGCCCAAAAGCGCCCAGGGGAAGCCGCTGAACAGATAGGTCTGCACGTATTCCAGGGCCACCCACAGGGCCGGCCCGAACCACAGGGGGCTGAGACCGGCGGCTCCGGCCCGCACCACCCCCCAGGCCCACAGGGCCCGGTAGAGGGCCAGGTAGCCGGCCAACAGGAGCATCACCCCGAGGGCCAGAGGCAGGGGCAGCCTGCCGAACACGTGGGTGACGTAGACGATCCAGTAGAGGATGCCGGCGTAGGCCGCCAAGCCCGCCAGGAAGCCCAGCCAGAAGGCCTGCCGGGGAGTGGCGTCTTTGATGGCCCAATACAGCAGCGGCAGGGCCAGGGGCAAAAGGAAGGTCAGGTCCCATTTGGGGAAGGCAGCCGCCAGAAACAGGCCGGAAACGCCGGCAGCCGCCACCGGACCCCAAGCCACCCGGGGGGAGGCGGAGGAAAAGCGGGATAGGTTCAAGAAGCTCCTCATCGAGGGCACCGGGAGCGGGGGCCGGGCCTTCGGGTCAGGACTCCGGCTCCTTGGGGGCGGCGGGCCGGATGAGCACCTGTTTGGCCCGGCGCTCGTCCGCGGCCACCACCACCAGCTCCAGGCCGTCCAGGACCACGGTGTCGTTCACCTGGGGCACCCGCCCCAGCAGGTGGATGAGCAGACCGCCCACGGACTCAAACTTGCCTTCGGGCCGGGGCAGGTTGAAATGCTCCAGGAGCTCCTCCACGTCCAGGCGGGCGTCCACCAGCACGGTGCCGTCTTCCTGGGGCACCAGGCGGGGTTCCAGGCGGTCGTATTCGTCGTAAATTTCGCCGACGATCTCTTCTAAAATGTCCTCCAGAGTAATGAGGCCGGCAGTGCCGCCGTATTCGTCGATGACGATGGCGATCTGGGCCTTGCGTTCCACGAAGTCCCTAAGCAGATCACTGATCTTTTTGCTTTCCGGGATGAAGTAGGGGGGCCGGAGCACCTGGTTCAGGTCGCACTGCTCGGGGGGGGTCTGCCAGAAGACCAGGAGGTCCTTGGCCAACAGAATCCCCACGATATGGTCGATGCTGCCCTCGTAAACCGGCAGGCGGGAGTGGCCCTTTTCCAGGACCAGGGCGATGACCTGGTCCAGAGGCATGCCGCGCTCCACCCCCACCATCTCCAGCCGCGGCACCATGATCTCCCGCACCAAGGTGTCCCGGAATTCGAAGATGGACTCGATGAGCTCGCCTTCCTCGCGGCTGAGAAGGCCCCGCTCCTCGGAGATGGTGAGGATGTTCTGGATTTCCCGCTCGAGGTCTTCCGGTTGGGAAATGGTGCGGTGGGAGAGCCGCCGCCAGAGACGCTTGAGCAGGCCTGGCCGGGGACTATCGCCCTCGCCCATCAATCAGCCTCGCAGAGTTTTCCGCTCTTCTCGCAGGAAACGTTCCACCGTGCGGACGTTTCGGGGAAATTCCAGGCCCCGGTCCAGGAGGTGGATTTCGTGCCGGCCGATGCCGAAGGCCTCGGTGGCAAAGGCCGCGGCTTTCTCGTGGTCGAAGTCTTTGCAGGAGAAGATGTCCAGGCTCAGGTAGGAGCGTTCCGGATAGGTATGGACGCTGATATGACTCTCGGCGATGAGGACAAACCCCGACACCCCCCAGTCTTCCGGGACCTTGGCGTGATACTTGAAGACGTAGGGCGGCATGATCTTGGTCATCTGGATGAGGTCCGGACAGCGGTCCAGGAACTCGTAAATGACGTCCAGGTTCGCCAGACGCTGGGGATCGCAGTCGTACCCGTCCAGGGTCAGGTGCAATCCATAGCCGAGAGCAAGGTTTTTCAAGTTCCCATCCTCCTCCTAACCAGGCATGCCGGATTTCCGGGGCGACTTGACCCGCCGGTGGGCTTCAGGGGGCTGCCCGCCCCTGGCCGCACACCCGGTGGGAGCCTGGCGGCGCTGGCCGGTGCTCTCGCCCTGAACAGAAATCGCCCCTTCCCTCCGGGAAAGGGTCTCCTCACGGCCAACACCCCGCCACAAGCGGTGACTCAAGTCAAACTTATATAACTCTTGTCACCCCGGGGGTCAATAGCTTTTTTGAAATTTCCCCGGGGCCGGCCCGAGTTTTCTGGGAGCGGCCCTTGACGGGAGAAACCGAGGTGGTAAATTAACGGGATATGCGTTGTTAAGGAGGAGACCTCGTGGCCTACGTCGCCCCTTTTCGGGGGCTCTATTACAACCCCGCCAAAGTCACCAACCTGACCGAGGTGGTGACCCCGCCGTACGACGTCATCCGCCCGGAGGAGCGGGAGATTTTCGCCGGCTCCCACCCTTACAACATGGTGCACCTCATCTTACCTGAGTCCCACCCCGGGGACGGCCCCCTGGAAAACCGCTACACCCGGGCCGCGGCCCGCTTTCGCCAATGGCTGACGGAGCAGGTCTTTCAGCGCGACGCCCAGCCCGCCTTTTATTATTGGGAAACCCGTTTTGAGATCCAGGGTCGGACCTACAACCGCCGGGGGGTGGCCGCCCTGGTCAGGCTGGAACCCTTCAGCCAAGGCACCATTCTCCCCCACGAGCAGACCTTCTCGGCCCACAAGGCCGACCGCCTGGAGCTCTTCAAACACTGCCGGGCCCACTTCTCCCCCATCTTCTCCCTCTTTCCCGACCAGGAGGGCAGGATCATGGACCTGATCCAGGCCGCCGCCCCCCCGGAACCCCTCCTGGACTTCACCGATGTGGAGGGCCGGCGGCAAACGCTCTACCGGGTCACGGAGGCGGACGTCCTGAAGGCGGCGCACCAGGCCCTGTTGCCCCTGAAACTTTACATCGCCGACGGCCACCACCGCTACGAAACCGCCCTGGCCTTTCAGAAGTGGATGAAGGAGCGCTACCCCCAGGCCTCCCCCCAGGCGCCCTTCAATTTCATGCTCATGTACCTGGCCAACCTTCACGATCCGGAGCTGGTCATCCTCATGGCCCACCGCATGCTGGGCGGCCCCCGCCTCAAGCGCCTGGACGAAGCCAGGTTCCTGGGCCGGCTGGAGGACTTCTTCGAGGTGACCCCGCTGGAGCGGCCCGGCGGCGATCTGGACGCCTATGCCGCCTTCCTCCAGGGACAGCTCTCCCTGGCCCGGCCCGGCCAGACTGTGTTCATCATGGTGGGCGCGGGCTTAAGGAGCTGGCGCCTGGAACTGCGCCAAGGGGTGCGGGAAAAGCTGTTGGCCCGGGAAATGCACCCGGCCCTGGCGCAATTGGACGTGTCGGTGCTCAACTACCTGGTGTTTGACAAGAACCTGGGGCTGGACGCCAAGGCCCAGGACGACCCGGAGACCTGCTTCTATTCCAGCCAGGTGGAGGAGGTCCTGCAAAAGGTGGCCCAGGGGCGGGCCCGCCTGGCCTTCATCCTCAACCCCACCAGGATCGAGCAGGTGCGCGAGGTGGCCGGCCAGGGGCTCATCATGCCCCGGAAGTCCACCTATTTCTTCCCCAAGGTGATGACCGGCCTTGTCCTCCACCCCATCTCTCCGGAGGAGCGCATCACCGTTCCGGGCCTGGAGGATTGAAGTCCTGGAGAGAGGGAAAGGCCAAGCGTTCCCTGACCCTTGAAGCGCCGGAGCTTCGCTGGGGCATCGCCTCCCAAACCGACCAGCGCCCCGCCGGTTCAACCTCAGCGTCCCCTCTTGCCAGGGCGGCCTGCCTTGAGATAAAATAGTCATGGCTAACCTCCTTCCCGCGCACCCCACCCCTTAAGGGAGACAGCCGCATGGAAAGCAGGAACCCGAATCTGAGGGGCCGCATTCTGGTGGTGGACCCGGATGACTGGTGCCGGGAATTCCTCACCCAGGTCTTCAAACTGGTGGGCATCGAGGAATTCCGCCTGGCTTCGTCGGTGGCCGAGGCCCTGGAGGCCATCCAGGCCGAGGCCTTCGACCTCCTCATTAGCGACCTGAAATTTCCGGATTATCAGCAGCTTTTGGAAAACTGCCGCCAACGCTTTCCCGGCATCCGCTTCATCCTCATGCTTAACCAACGGGCCCAACCCGTTACCGTCAGCTACTACGAGCAGACCGAAGTGGTGGTCAAACCCCTGAGCCTGGACGAAATGGCCCGCAAAATCCGGGAAGCCTTCCAACGGCGGCAACGCCATCTCATGGAAGAGCAGCTGCGCCGCTTCAAACAGGACATCTCCCGGTTCATCGGCTGAGTCTCAGAAAGAGCGGTTGCGGGCGGGCCGGGAGAACGGTGGCTCCCCCGCCCTCCCCTGAACCTTTCCTCCCTACCCCGGATATGGGTGTGGGGGCGGGGCCGAAATTCTGCGACCTTTCGCCCCTGCCCCGATCCACCTCCCCCAATTTCACCCCCGCCGGGCGGCCAGCAGCAGGCCCAGGCCCATCCAGGAGGCTTCCCGGAAGCGTCGCAGGATGCTGAAGGCGGCGCCCAGGGGCGCGCCCAAGTGAAACCCGATGGCAAGGAGGAGATTGCCGCCTTCCTGCAGGCCCACGGCCATGGGCAGGAAAAATCCCAGGCCGGTGAAGATCATGCCCAGGGAGTCCAGGGCCAGGGCTTGGACCACACTGATGGGGGTTCCCAGGAGCCGGAAAATGAGAAAAACCTCCACGGCGTTGGCCGCCCAGGCGCATACCTGGAGCCCCAGGAGGCCGGCCGCCAAGCCCCGGTGCTCCGCATAGAAGGCGGCCAGCCGGGCGTCCACCTGGATGAGCTCCGCTTCCCGGGCCCGCAAGGCCGCGGGGCAGAGGTTGAGGCGTTTCAGGAGGTTCAGGGCCTTCTGGCAGGGCTGGCGCCGCTGCACCACCACAAACACCAGGGCCCCCAGCCCCAGGGCCAGGCCTCCCAGGAACAGCCCCTGCAGGTGGGGGGAGATTTCCGGCAGGAACCAGGCGGCCACCGCCAGGCCCGCCAGGACGTAGAGGACCAGGCCGATGACCCGCAGGGCCTTGTGCAGCACCAGGCTGGCCGTGGCCGCCTCGAAGGAGTAACCCGCGGCCATGAGCCCCGCGGCTTTGAAGGGCTCGCCGCCCAGGGTGGCGGTGGGCGTCAGGACGTTCAGGGCCTCCCCCGAAAGACGCAGGCGGGCCAGGCGGAGGAGGCCCAGCCGGGCCCCGCCGTCCGGCAGGAGGCGGCCCCAGGCATAGGCCTCCAACCCGTTGGTCAGCGCATAGGGCACCAGGAGCAAAGGAAAGCCCCAGCCCACCCGGCGGAGGTTCCCGGCCAGGGGCTCCCAGCCCATCTCGGCCAGCATCCAGAAGAGAAAGACGCCGGCGATGAGAAGCAAGACCACCGTCACCCGCCGCACCGCGGCCTCCCTGAGTGCAGTGGTCAGTAGTCAGTGGTCAGCAAAAGATAGGGGTTTATGATTAATCCGAACTGACTACTGGCTCCTGATCACTGACCACTCCTCCCCTTACCTCTCGGCCCGGGGCAGGCGGCGCATGAGGAGGACCAGGGGGAGGAGGAAAAAGCACATGAGGGTGAAGAGCCGGTAATCGTCGCAGAAGGCCAGCATCTGGGCCTGGCGCTGTACCTCCAGGTAGAGGCCGGCCAGGGGCTGCCGGTTCTCCCACCACTGCCAGTTGGGGCCCAGCCCCGGCAGAATCTGCCCCAAGCGGTGCTGCCATTCGGTGAAGGGCAGGGAAAAGGGCGTCAGGTGCTCCACCAGGCGGCTCTGGTGGAACTGGGCCCGCTGGGAGAGCAGCGTGGTGGCGGTGGCGATGCCGAAGCTCCCCCCCAGGTTGCGCATCAGATTGAAAATGCCGGTGGCGTTGCCCATCTTCTCCTGGGGCACCCGGGACATGGTGAGGGTGGTCAGGGACACGAAGGTGGTGCCCAGCCCGAAGCCCTGAATAAACCGGGGCCACCAGGCGGTGGCAAAGTCAATTTGGGTATTGTAGAGGCTCATGAGATACACGGCCACGGCGTTGATCAGGAGCCCCA
>FWPV01015306.1_pt1 | contig 11050 bp, 9 predicted proteins | sample 2228371 | NCBI WGS metagenome assembly FWPV01 (sample SAMEA103939776, study PRJEB20133) | metagenome | reverse complement strand
GGAGGGCGTAGAGGCGCGGCGGCGCCGCGCCTCTACGCCCAAACCCTCCCGCGGGCGGGCTATGTTCACCTCAGCCGTCCATGCGACTGCGCCGCACACCACAGGAAGGAAAAGCATGCTCCTGGGAGGGCTTCGCCCTCCCAAACTCTCCCGACATGGAAGGCTTGCCGTCCTCCACAGACGGGGGGTTGGGCAAAGCCGGTGTCTCCGCTCCTCACTTCACGAAGCGCCCGGCAGGGTTACGCCTTTCTATTATTGTAACACGAAAACGTGTAAATTGCTATCTCTGCGAGTGCTGCCGGGGCTGTGGAGCGAGACGGTAACGTTCAAACGCCCGCTTTTGAACCTTGCCTTAGAATACTGCTACGCCATTTAACTCCTGGCAATGTTGACGCGGCGATGGGTGCGGGTGTAGTAGCGGATCTGGCGGGGGAGGTTGCTGTCGAGGGGGGTTTCGCGCACAGCGGTGACAATCGCCACGGCGGCCTCAGCCACACAGGCGCCAATCGCCGCCTGCGGCGCGCCTTCGGCCCGCAGGCGCCGTAACGTCGCCTCCCAGGGCACACTGCACGCGCCGCGGGCAGCAATGCCGACGACGTCGGGCAACACCTTGGTGTGACGGGTCCAGTTGAGACCCAGGCAGAAGGCCGTGACGGGGCAGGGCAGCCGTTCGACGGTGAGCAGCAGCAGTTCGACCTCCCGCGCCACGGCGAAGACCAGCAAGGCCCGGTCATCGGCGGCAAGTTCCTCGGCGCTGCGCAGGGGGATCTGCAGCAGTTCGGCGAGCGCGGCGGCCAGGGGCCGGGCGAGGCCGTCGGCGGCGACGACAGCGCTGAAGCGCCACTCGCTGCTGGCGACCAGAGCGATCAGGCGTTGCAGGGTCGTGCCGATGTTAGGATAGGTGAAGTGGTAATCCTGGGTTTCGCGGAGTTGCAGCCCGTCGTCGCCGGTTGAGCCGAGGTAGATCACGCCATCTTCGGCGTACAACTGATCCTTGATGCTGACCAGGCTGCGGAACTCGCGGTGGCGTTCGACGCTGTTGAGGTTGTCAACCGCCTCGGCTATTGCCGCTGGCGAATCGGCCAGCAGCAGCGCGCGCCCGAAGGCAGCAGTAGCCTCGTCGTAGCGCCGCAGGCCGAGCAGGCAGCGGCCGTGCAGATTGTGGACCTCCCAATCCTGCGGGTAGCTCTGCAACGGCAGGTCAAGATGGGCCAGCGCCTGGGCGTGCTCGTTGCGCGCGAGGTGGATCAGCACCAGTTCGAAGTGGGCTGCCGGGTCATCGGGGGCAAGTTTGAGGCAGTGCTCAAAGGCGTCGAGCGCTTCGTCGTAGCGTTCAAGCTCGACCAGCACATAGCCGAGGTTGAAGAAGGCCAGGAAGCTACCCTCAAGACTGGCGACCAGGCGAAACTCCTCGACGGCTTTGGCGAAAAGCCCCGCGCGCTGGTAGTAGAACCCGAGGGCATTGTGCGCCTCCGGTTGCAGCGGGTCGGCGGCAATGGCCTGGCGATAGTGGGCAACGGCCTCATCGAGCCGGTTGGCCCGCTCCAGGGCCATGCCAAGCTGAAGGTGACGCAGCGCTTCTGAGCGGTTGTGCGGTTCGTTCATCGCTCATTCCTGCGTTTCCCTATTTTCATACCAGCCGTCCATGCGGCTGCGCCGCATAAAACCAGAATGAAAATATGTGTTCTTGGGAGGGCTGAGCCCTCCCAGAGCCTCCCGCGGGCGGGTTGTTTGCTGGGAGGGCTACGCCCTCCCCAACCCTCCCCGCGGGCGGGTTGTTTGCTGGGAGGGCTACGCCCTCCCCAACCCTCCCGTGGACGGGTTGTTTCCTGGGAGGGAGCAGCCCTCCCAGACCCTCCCCGCGGGCGGGTTGTTTCCCGGGAGGGCTGAGCCCTCCCAGAGCCTCCCGCGGGCGGGTTGTTTGCTGGGAGGGCTACGCCCTCCCAAACTCTCCCGCGGGCGGGTTGTTTCCTGGGAGGGCTGAGCCCTCCCAGACCCTCCCCACAGGGAGGGGCGAGGGGAAACCCGGTTTCCCCATATGTGCAATCCAGGATCTTATGTAGCAGCCCTCCCGCGCGCGGGCCAGTTCACTTCAGGCCCAGCGCGCGCTGCTGGACCACCAGCAGCTCGCCGATACCCCCCGCAGCCAGATCGATCAGAGCGTTGAGGCGCTGCCGGGAGACCGGGGCTCCCTCGGCGGTGCCCTGCACCTCAACAAACTCGCCGCTGTCGGTCATCACCACGTTGCAATCCATATCGGCGCGGCTATCCTCGCTATAATCTAGATCGAGGAGCAGGGCGCCGTCAACGCTGCCTACGCTCACGGCTGCTACGGCGCGGATCAGCGGCGAGTGGGCCAGGACCCCGTCGGCAACCAGGCGCCGGCAGGCAAGGGCCAGGGCCACGTAGCCACCGGTGATCGCCGCGGTGCGGGTTCCCCCGTCGGCCTGTAGCACGTCGCAGTCAACAGTGATCAGCCGTTCGCCGAGTTCCTCCAGCGCCACGGCGGCGCGCAGTGCGCGCCCGATCAGGCGCTGGATCTCCTGGGTGCGTCCGCTTGCCCCGCTGCGCTCGCGGCGCGTGCGGGTCAGCGTTGAACGCGGCAGTAGGGCGTACTCGGCAGTTACCCAGCCGCGGCCCTGCCCGCGCAGCCAGGCCGGAAGGCTCTCCTCGACGCTTGCGGCGCACAGCACCCTGGTGTCGCCACACACGATCAGCGCCGATCCTTCGGCATAGGGAGCCGCGTTGGGAATAATCTCTACCGGCCGCAACTGGTCTGGCCGGCGCCCGTCCTGGCGTAGCATGGCCTGCTCCTGGCAATTGTGGCTGTATCATAGCATGAGCCTTTCACTCTGGACAAGGTTCATGGCGATGAAAACTCTTCCTGAGGGGAGAGTTCGTGAGGGCTTCGCCCTCCCAGGAACAGGTGTGTTCAAGCTGGCGGTGTGCGGCGCAGCCGCATGGACAGTTGATATGAACAGATGGGGAAACCGGGTTTCCCCGTGTCCCCCGCCGGGAAGGGGTTAGGGGAAACCCGGTTTCCCCTACCTTCCAGTATCACCACGATGAGAAAGCTATGTATGTGATAGGCACAGCCGGCCATGTTGACCACGGAAAGTCAACCCTGGTGAAAGCGTTGACCGGGATCGACCCGGATCGTCTGGAGGAGGAGCGGCGCCGGGAGATGACCATCGATCTCGGCTTCGCCTGGTTGACCCTGCCCTCCGGGCGCAATGTCAGCCTGATCGACGTGCCCGGTCATGAGCGGTTCATCAAGAACATGCTGGCCGGCGTGGGCGGCCTCGACGCCGCCTTGCTGGTCGTTGCCGCCGATGAGGCGGTGATGCCGCAGACGGTTGAGCACCTGGCCATCCTCGATTTGCTCGAGGTGCGTCACGGTGTCGTTGCGCTGACCAGGGCCGACCTGGTGGATGCGGACTGGCTGGCGCTGGTGGAAGAGGAGGTGCGCGCCCGTCTGAAGGGCACCAGCCTGGAGGACGCGCCGATCGTCGCTGTTTCGGCGCGTACCGGCGCGGGCCTCGACGCGCTCGTGGCCGCGCTCGACCGGGTGCTCGATGCCACCCCTTCGCGCGCGGCTGCGACCGGCGCGCCACGGCTGCCTGTGGATCGGTCCTTCACCATCGGCGGCTTCGGCACGGTGGTGACCGGCACCTTGCTCGATGGGCCACTGCGGGTCGGCCAGGAGGTGGTGATCCTGCCTGCGGGGCGCCCGGCCCGTGTGCGGGGCTTGCAGACGCACAAGCAGCGCTGCGAGATAGCGCTGCCCGGCACGCGGGTGGCGGTGAACCTGGCCGGGGTGCACCACAGCGAGGTGACCCGCGGCGATGTGCTTGCGCTTCCCGGCGCCCTGCGCCCGACCAGCTTGCTCGATATGTATCTGCGGGTGCTGCCCGATGCCCCGGCGCCCCTGGAGCAGAACACGGCCCTGGATCTGTTTCTGGGCGCGGCTGAGGTGTGCTGCCGCCTGACGCTGCTCGATGCTGAAACGCTGGAGCCGGGCGGGCGCGGCTGGGCGCAACTGCGCCTGGAACGGCCCCTGGCCGCCATGCCTGGCGACCGCGGCATCCTGCGCGTGGCCTCGCCGGGCCGCACCGTAGCCGGCGGCGTCGTGGTCGATCCGCACCCGCCCCGGCACCGGCGCTTCCGCCCCGAGGTGATCGCTGCCCTCGAGACGCGCCGACAGGGTGATCCGCTCCAGTTGCTGCTGCAGGCCCTGGGGCAGGGCCTGCCCCGTCCCTGGGCCGAGGTGCGTCTTGAGGCCGGCCGTGGCGCGATGCTCGACCAGCACACCCTTGCCCCCCTGATCGCCGCGGGGCAGGTGCTCTGGCTGGGGGCGCCGCTGGAGCAGGCGGACCCGGGGGACGGCGGATGGCTGATTTCGGCGGCCGGTTGGGCGCAACTGGAGGCGCAACTGCTCCCGGCCTTGCGCGCCTACCACAAACGCTATCCCCTGCGGCGCGGTATGCCGCGCGAAGAGGTGCGCCAGAAGCTGCGCCTGCCGGCGCGAGCGCTGGACGTGGCGCTCGACGAAGCCAGACGCCGCGGCCTGGTGGCGTTCGATGAGACGCGCGTCTGGCTGGCCGGCCACGACCCGCAGCCAGCACCCGACGAACTGGCAGCGGTTGATGCGGCCCTGGCAGCGATGCGACGGGCGCCCTACGGCCCACCGTCGCCCGACCTCGATGAGGAACTCCTGGCCTGGACCCTGGAGCGTGGCCTCATCGTGCGCCTGGCCGCGGATGTCTTTCTGCTGCCGGAGACCTACGCCGAACTCCTGGCGTGGGTGCGCGCCACGGCCGCCGTCGAGGGCAGCGTGAGCGTTGGCATGCTACGCGATCGCTTTGGAAGCAGCCGCAAGTATGCCGTAGCCTTTCTCGAACACCTCGACGAACGCAAGATCACCCGCCGTGAAGGTGAGGGCAGGGTGCTGCGGTGAAACTATGGGCCAACCGGGTTTTCCCAGACCCCTCCCTGATGGGAGAGTCTGGGAGGGCGCAGCCCTCCCAGGAAAAAAGAACCTGTTTTCATCGTGTCGTTGTGGGGCCCAGGCCCACAGAGCCTCCCTGTGGGAAGGGTTTGGGAGCAGGGGCACGGCATACCGTGCTCCCCACCCCCGCAGCTCTCCCAGCCGCTTGTGTGGAGGTGCAGAGCCGTAGAGATGTGGTACACTGCAACCGTTTTCGCCAGTATCTGACTCGCCGCCCCGGTGGAGCCGGCTATGCTCGATGTTCACCAGTTGCACGATGCTTTCGCAGCCCGTTTCGGCGCGCCCCCGCAGTTGGTTGTGCGCGCGCCCGGGCGCGTTAATCTGATCGGCGAGCACACCGACTATAACGAGGGCTTCGTGCTGCCCATCGCTATCGATCGCGCTACCTTCGTCGCGGCGCGGGCGCGTCTGGACCGCACCGTCCGCGTCTACAGCGTTCAGTTCAACGCCGACGATGCGTTCTCGCTCGATCAGATCGGGCGTAACCCTCATCAACCCTGGAGCAACTATGTGCGTGGGGTGGCAAAGGGTGTCCTGGCGCGCGATTTGCCCCTTGCCGGCGCAGATCTGCTGATCGATAGCGAGGTGCCTCCCGGCGCCGGTCTCTCCTCGTCGGCCGCGCTGGAGGTGGCGGTGGCTTACGCGCTGCAGTTGCTCAATCGTCTTGATCTGCTGGGTGAGGAGCTCGCCTTGCTGGCCCAGGGCGCCGAGCAGAGCTTTGTTGGCATGCAGTGCGGGATTATGGACCAGTTTATGGCCGCGCTGGGCCGCGCCGGGTATGCCCTGCTCCTCGATTGCCGCGACCTGAGTTACCGACCCATCCCCGTTTCACCGCAGGCGCGGGTGGTGGTGTGCGACAGCGGCGTGCGTCACAGCCTGGTGGGTTCGGAGTATAATGAGCGCCGCGCCGCCTGCGAGGAGGCGGTTCGCCTGCTCCGCGCGCGTCTGCCGCGCATTGCGGCCCTGCGCGATGTTGCGCCCGCGCAGCTCGAAGCCAATGCTGATCTTCTGCCGCCGGTGATCCTTCGGCGCGCGCGCCACGTGGTAACCGAAATCGAGCGTACCCTGGCGGCTGCCACGGCCCTGGAGCGCGGCGATCTGCCCCGCTTCGGGGCGCTGATGGATGCCTCGCATGCCAGTCTCCGCGATGACTATCAGGTGAGCACCCCGGAGCTTGACACGCTGGTGGAGATCGCCCGAAGTTTGCCTGGCTGCTATGGCTCGCGCCTCACCGGTGGCGGCTTTGGCGGCAGTACGGTGAGCCTGGTGGCCGAAGGGTCCGTCGAGCGCTTTGCCGCCGATCTGGTTGCCGGCTACCACAAGCGTCTGGGGCGCGAGGCCCACGTGTTGATCTGTACCCCTTCAGAGGGCGCGCGCCTGGTGGCGACGTTCTGAGCGAGATGCGAGCCCTGGGGAGCGACCGGGCGCCCCCCCGTGGAAGGGTTTAAGGGTGGAGAGAACATCCGAGCTACCATGGCTTGTACCGCACTGGAACGCCCCCGCACGCGGCTCCGGTCTCCCCGCTTCGACAGGCTCAGTGCAGGCGCTCCAGCGAAGCTGGAGCGGCCCGCCCCTTCGGGCTGAGCCTCAGGGCGAAGCCTGAGCCTGTCGAAGGGGGCCAGGGGTGAGGACCAACCAGCGCATCCTGACGCCATACCGCCCGTCGGCCCATACGTTCTGTCCGCCCTTAAACCGCGGAAGGGTCCGGGCGGGCGCAGCCCTCCTGCCTCCGCTCCGCGGGAGTGGCGGGGCGGGCGTAGTCCCCCCCGGGTACAATGCGTGGGGCGCACAATGCCAGCATGAAACATAATTGTTCCTGGGAGAGCGAAACCCTCCCAAACTCTTCGGGTGCGGGGGGCGTGCCACCCCGGCGGGCAGCGGGTTGGGGAAACCTGGTTTCCCCGATTTCATCCCCGGGGAGCGTGGCGAAACCGCACAGACGATTGGAAACGAGCGATCTATGAGCGAAGAGGCGCTTCGACGGCAACTCGATCTGGGGGGCCCGCTGTCACCGGTGCTGATCCCCCTGGTTCTGGGTCTGCGGCGAAAGATGTTGTTGCGCGCCGGCGCCGTGAGCGTAGAGCGCCGACTGGCCGGCATCCGCACCCACTGGTACTATGTTCCCGGGCGTTCGGGTAGCGACCCGGAGTTGCCGCTGGTGCTCATCCACGGCATCGCCGACAGCGCCCTGACCTGGGCCTTCACGATGCGCGGTCTGGCCCGCATCGGTCCGGTCTATGCGCTTGACCTGCCGGGCTTCGGGCTGAGCGGCTTCCCGCCCGGCCGGCGCTATACCACCATCGCCGAGCACACGCAGGTGATTGCTGCGCTGCTGCGCGAGGAGATCGGGCATCCCGCCTTGCTCGTGGGCAACTCGATGGGCGGCTGGATCTCCCTCCGTCTCGCGCAGACGCAGCCCGCCCTCGTGCGGGGCCTGGTGCTGCTCGATCCTGGCGGCGCGCTCCTGAACGGGCGCGACTCCTGGCAACCGTTCGTCGAAGTCGTCACGGCGCCCGACCTGGGCGCCGTGCGGCGCATCTATCGCCAGATGTACGGACGTGTGCCTCTGCCGTTGTACTTCAGCCAGCGCGCCTTCCAGTCGCTCTTCTTGCGCGATCCAGTCCAGCAGTTCGTGGCGCTGGCCAGCGAGGACGACTTCTTTACCGCCGAGGAGTTGCGCCAGATCAGCGTGCCGGTAGGCCTCGTCTGGGGTGACCGCGATCGCTTTTTGCCCGATGGCTCGTTCGAGTTCTTCCGCGATAATCTGCCAGGGGCCGACGTGCTGGTGCTCAGGCGCTGCGGTCACCTGCCGCAGTACGAGCGCCCCCGCGCCGTTGTGCGCTTCGTGCGACGCTTCGCGCGGCGCCTGCGTGCTCCGGCGCAGGCCCCGCCGGCAGGACGTGGGGCAACCAGGTTTTCCCTGTTTTCATATCAGCCTTCCATGCGGCTGCGCCGCACAACGCCAGAATGAAACGTGTAGAGACGCAGCGCCGCTGCGTCTCTACGCCCAAACCCTCCCCTCAGGGAAGGGGTTGGGGAAACCCGGTTTCCCCGTATTTTCACATCAGGGAGACCTATGTCAACACCTGTCCAGGCCCATACCCTCTCCAACGGCTTGCTGGTGCTCACCAGGGAGGTCCACAGCGCCCCGGTGGCCACGAGCTGGATCTGGTATCGCGTGGGGAGCCGCAATGAACCGAGTGGCGAGACCGGTATCAGCCACTGGGTCGAGCACATGCTCTTCAAAGGCACTCCGAGTATGCCCCGCGGCGAGCTGGACCGGCTGATCGCGCGCAATGGCGGGGTCTTCAATGGCTTTACCTGGATTGACTATACTGCGTACTATGAGACGTTGCCCGCCGATCGCATCGAACTGGGCCTGCGGATCGAATCCGACCGCATGGTCAACTCGCTGTTCGACCCGGCCGAGGTGGAGAGTGAGCGGACGGTGATTATTTCTGAGCTTGAGGGCTACGCCAATTACCCTGAGACCTGGCTCGATGAGGCGGTCAAGGCTATGGCCTTTACCGTGCATCCCTACCACCACCCGGTCATTGGCTACAAGAGCGATCTGCTGGCGATCACACGTGATGAGTTGTACGCCTACTACCACACCTTCTACACCCCGAACAACGCTGTGCTGGTGCTGGTGGGCGACTTCGCTACCGACACGTTGCTGCGACAGGTGGAGCAGTACTTCGGCCCCCTGCCGAGCGGCCCGACCGTGCCCGCGGTGCGCGCTGTGGAGCCGGATCCCCAGGGCGAGCGCCGGGTGACCATCCGCAGGCCCGGGCCGGCCCAGTATGTGCAGATCGCCTACCTGGCGCCTGATTGCCGCAGCCCGGACTTCGCGCCGCTGGCGGTGCTCGACGCCGTGCTGAGCGGCGCCAGGTCGCTCAGTTTTATGGGCGGCGGCGCGCAGACCAACCGGAGCGCGCGGATCTACAAGGCTCTGGTGGAAACGGAACTGGCCGCAGCCGCCTGGAGTACCTACGCGCCCACCCGCGACCCCTTTCTCTTTGAACTGAGCGCTACCGTGCGCGAAGGACGCGATGCGGCCACCGTCGAGGCGGCCCTGCTCACCGAAATCGAAAAAATCCAGCAGGACGGTGTCAGCCCCGAGGAACTGGCCAGGGTGCTCAAACAGGTGCGCGCGCAGATCGCCTACAACAACGAGAGCGTGACCGATCAGGCCCTGCAGATCGGGATGTGGGAAATGCTCGATAGCTACCGGCGGGTCGAGACGCTGCCGCAGGAACTGGCCGCGGTCACTGCTGAGGATGTCCGACGGGTGGCGCAGACCTATCTCACCGAACGGCGCCGGGTGGTGGGCCATTTTATTCCAACCGAGGAGCAGGACGATGGCGCCTGAGTCGCGTGGCATCGCCGGGGCGACACGCTATGTTGCCGCAAACGGCCTGGTGGCGTTGATCCAGCGCAATCCGAGCGCGCCGACGGTGAGCGTGCGCGGGGAGGTGCGGGTGGGCGCGGTCCACGAGACGGCATCTCAGAATGGCCTGGCTGCCTTTACCGGCGCGGCCCTGATCCGCGGGGCCGGGGAGCGTACCTTTCAGCAGATCGTTGCCGAGACCGAGGAGCGCGGCTGTAGCGTGAACGCTGGCGGCGGGCTGCACACCACCGGCTTTGCCGGCAAGGCCCTGGTGGAAGATCTGCCGCTGATCCTCGCCATTCTGGCCGATATGCTGGCCCGGCCAACCTTTCCACCCCACGAGGTTGAGAAGTTGCGCGGCCAGTTTCTCACCGCCCTGCGCGAGAGCGAACAGGAGACCAGTACGCAGGCCTGGCGCGCCGCCCGCGCTTTGCTCTACCCCTCCGAGCATCCCTACAGTCGCCTCACCAGCGGTACCATTGAGACCGTGCAGGCCCTGATGCGCGAGGATCTGCTGCGTTTCCACCAGCTTTACCATCCCGCCGCCACGACCGTAGCGATCGTGGGCGATGTTGAGCCGGAGGCGGTTATCGCTACCCTGGAGTCCTCCCTGGGCGCCTGGCCGCCGGTGGGTCCACCGCCTGGCCTGGATCTGCCGCCGGTTCCCCCGCTGAACGCCGCGCTGCGCCGCGATGTGCCCATGAGCGGCAAGATCCAATCCGATGTCGTCTGGGCCGTGCATGGCCTGCGCCGTACCGATCCGGACTACTACCCGGCTATGATGGCAAACATGATCCTCGGGCGCCTGGGGATCGGGGGCCGCCTCGGCGAGAACGTGCGCGAGGAGCAGGGGATGGCCTACTACTGCTACAGCAACCTCGACGCCGATGTGGGCGCCGGCCCCTGGTCGGCGGTGGCGGGCGTCAATCCGGCCAATGTGGAACGGGCAATCGAGGCCCTGTTGCACGAAGTGGCGCGCTTCGTGGCGGAAGGCCCCACAGAACAGGAGGTCTCCGACGCTCGGGACTATCTCACCGGCAGCCTGGTGTTGAGCCTGGAAACGAACGACGGCATCGCTGCGGCGCTGCTGGCGATTGAGCGCTTCGGGCTGGGCCTCGATTTTATCGAGCGCTATCCGGCGATCATCGGCGCCGTCACCGGCGATCAGATTGCCAACGCCGCCCGTCGCTACCTGTCTACCGAGCGATACGTGCTGGCAGTAGCCGGTCCCCCGGCGGAGAACTCGTGACCTGATTATCTACACGGGAAGCGATGATGATTGTCAGCGGCACAGCAGACGCCATTCTGAACGCCGTTCAGCCCATCAGCATTCACGGTACGATTCTGTATGATCTGGTCTACACCCACGTGGGCGAGTCGCAACCACGCCAGGCGCGGATCGGCGCCGAGAGCATCTATGCCGAACCGCGTCCTGGCGATGCCGTGCGTGTGACGTACCTGATGAATGTGGCAACCACCGTGGAGCGGCGCTAAACCCCCACGCGGCAGGTCAGCGGAGCCGGCGCATCGTAACGCCAACCACATACCCCCCTCTCCCTGAGCGGGCATACCCGTACCCAAAACAGTTAGTCTGGGTGTGGCCGATCGGGAGAATCGGGAGCGGGGGGCGGGTGCTGCATAATCCGGTACAT
>FWPV01015305.1_pt1 | contig 11051 bp, 11 predicted proteins | sample 2228371 | NCBI WGS metagenome assembly FWPV01 (sample SAMEA103939776, study PRJEB20133) | metagenome | reverse complement strand
AAATAATAAATTATTTATAACTCCATTATTTAAGTAATTTATGAACGAATTACATCTGGTATTATTTTTAACAATTTCAATAAATAATGTTATTCTAGTTTATTTTTTAGGTAAATATTTTTATCCTTTAACTTGTTCTTTTTTAATAAAAATAATTAGTTTAAATGGTTTATAACCCTTTTGAAATAATTTTTTTATAAATTCATTACTTTGTAATTTAATCATATAGGTAAAAAATCATAATTCTTAACATTTTCTCTATCATAAAAATAAGGAATTTATAACATTTTTTATTGAAAAATATACTTTTGCTCTATTGAGTCCACCCAATTCATTATTACGTTTTTTTGAAAAAAGCTACTGATATATTGCTAATAAAAAATGACATTGAAGGTGTTATCTTATTCCTTTTCCAATTAGAGTAATATTCAATTTCTACCTCGCAAACTCAATTTTATATAAAAAATTGCATCCTTTGCAATAGAGTTTTAATTCAAAAAAAGAATTAATTCATAAATTTAAATCGATACTTAAGAATTATTTGTTAATGATTAAAAAAATATGCTGCATAATATATCTATTTAATGTAAAAATCAAGCAGTAATTGGTCTTCAATATAAGCCTGAAGGTGATCGCCTATTTTAACAGGTCCCACACCAGGAGGAGTACCCATAAAAAGTAAATCGCCTGTTCTTAATGTAATATATCTTGATATATGGGCTATGGCTTTATTAATAGAGAAAATCATCTGTCCTGAATTTCCTTTTTGAACAGTTGTGCCATTTATATCCAACCTAAAGTGGATATCATTAATATTTTTAAACCTTTCAATGGGTAAAAAAACAGGGCTAACAGAGGCTGAATAATCAAAGGCTTTGGCAACTTCCCAGGGTAATCCTTTTTGTACACATTCGCGTTGAATGTCACGAGCGGTAAAATCAATTCCTATTCCAATACTCGAATAATAGCGGGAGGCAAATTTTTCTTGGATTCCTTTGCCAAGTTTTGAAATTTTTATAACCAGCTCAGTTTCATAATGTATTTCATTTGAAAAATCGGGTAAGAAAAATGGCCTATTATTTCGTAATAGGGCAGTATCGGGTTTTAAAAAAAATATTGGTACCTCAGGAACAGGATGTTGTATCTCCCTTGCATGTTCTTTATAATTGTTTGCTAAGCATATTATTTTCATAAAGATACATTTTTTATTGATATTCTATAATTTGAGGCGATTTTAAATTCATATCAGGAGGTCTAAATCGCCATTCATCGGATATTGTAATAATATCACCAAAAGTAAAGGGATTATTGCCCGGATAATAGGTGAATCGTATTTGAAAAGTTTTAAATACTAATCGTTCATTTCGAAAACGAATACCAATTCCAATACCACTAAAAGGATTATTCGCAAATAATTTTGAATATCGATAATCGATCCATGCAATATCTGCAAAGGTAAAGATAGCAAAACGAAAATCAGCCAATTTAAGGGGAGTAAAAATGACCGATTCAAAATTTATTATAAATTTTTTAGTACCTATTGCTGAATCATTAAAATAACCACGTATTCCTGAAAAATTATTAATGTTAATTTTTTCATCCAGCGTTCTTTTCTCTCCTGCTACCCATCCTATGTTTAAAAAGTTCCTAACTTTATAGGACCCTATAACAAGAAGGTTTGAAAAGTAATTTAATTTGATTTTATATGTCCCCTGTTCTCTTGTATTTTGATTTAGAAAACTTCCTGCCGATAAGTTAAAATAAATAAATCCTAAATTACTTAAATTATTACCTCCTGTAATTGTAACGCTATGATATTGTCTTTCTTTATATTCACTGAATTCAATTCCTGTTGTGTAATTTATTAATATGCCATATGGTAAATCTTCAGTTCTACCAAAACTGTAAATTAAATTGGTACGATAATGTCCTATTGACGATAATGAAATGCTGTTTAATAAAAAAAATCTATTATGTAAAAAGTATCTATAATTAATATTGTTGTATGGCTTATCATAAAAATATCTATAATTCGAACCTATAGTATAAGATATATTGGTATGGGTTGTAAATAAATTTTTTGACAATGTAAAAGCTCTACCAATCCATGTATTTAACTGCCTGTATTTCAATGGATAATAATACCATTGCTTTAGAGTATCATTGAATATCTTTGAATACTCTGTATTATAATTTTCTAGAAATAATTCACCTGCATACTTTGTGTTTTGTGTGAAAAAATTTCGCCAGAGTTTTACCTTGTATCCCTTATTCCCGAATGCATTATATGATATTCTACAATTAATAAAACTACCACCAATGTTATTGATGTTATAATAACCATTTAATCCCCATTGAGGCATTTTGTCATAATCCTCAAAATACTCATTCTCAACTGTTTGTTCTGTGCCTAAAATATTGTTGTCAGTAGAATTAATATATATATTTTGTAGATTATTTGTATTAAAACTTATTCCTTTTCCAAAATTATCTTTTACCATAACTTCCAGATCAACAGAGTCGTTACCTGGAATGGGTAAAATGTTTATTTTAACATCTTCAATATAGGTTTCTTCGCGGAGTAATCTTTCACTCTCAGAAAGCTTATATGCATCAAGTTTATCACCTTCTTTAAAAAGGAAAAATTTTTGAATTATTTTATCTCTAGTATATATATGTATTTTGTTCCCCAATTTCCCAAGGATTCGAGGTTCGGCATCGGGATCATTAAAGGTTGCTCCAAAAACTTTCAATTTTCTAATTTTAATTTTTCTTATTATTTTATTGTCATATGGCATGTATATAGCCTCTGAATTTCTAGTTTGTGAGAGAGGAATGTTTTTGTTGTTTTGATCTTTGGGAGAAAGTAAAATTAAATTGTGTATTTCTTTTGTCCATTTTTTTTTGTATGCTTTTGCTCTTAAATAATCAAAAAAATTACTGTCATTATTGGCTTTTTGTATATAATAATCTTCATTGCTGGATATTTTTATAACCGTATCATTTATAGCTATTATTTCAATTTGAGAGGTTACTAATTTTTGTCCTTCTTTTAGAAAAATTGTATTTTGTTTTTCCGAACCAGTTTGTGAGAAAAGTTCTGAAAAAACAAAAAGTATTATAATCAAGATAATATGTTTTAAATAGTCTATAATAGGTATTTTATTTAGAGCAAAATTAATGAATGTCAATGAAACACTAAGTGTAATTTTTTACTAAAAATGTTTGTATATTTACTTTTTCAATGCTTTTTCATGAAAAAGTACTATATTTCAAAAAAAATGTAAATGGAAGATAATATTAAACAATATATTCCTATTATTGAAGAAGAATACCGACGTTTGGGTTTATTTTATAATGTTTATGCTGCGGGTATTGCACTTCAAGTTATAGAATTTTATAAAGAAAGTAAGACCTTTAATTATCATTTTGTTGAAGCTGATGATCATTTTAAAAGGCTTTTAAATATTACAAATATTGAGAATTTTAAATACGAACAATTTTTTCCAATTGAGGGTTCAGGAAAATTTGACTGGAATGTAGTACTTGGACATTCAGGAGTATTTTATTCTACATCTTATTTTTATTGCTATTCTGAAGTTTTAAGTAAATGGTTTCGTTTTTTAGTAATTTGTCCTAAAAAAAATTATGTTCTTACCGTTGTGGAAGATATAACACAACAAATACAGGTAAATTCTGTTCCTATAAGTTCTAATTCCTAATTGTGTCATTTTAATATCCATATTTTTCCTTCCATAAAATTTTTAAGTAGGTTCGAAATTCTTTTTCACGAGCATTCTCAGCAGGGTAATAAAAGTTAGTGCCCACTAAACCTTCGGGTAAGTATTCCTGGTTTACAAAATGTTGATTGTAGTCGTGGGCATAGGCATAATTTTTCCCATAGCCCTGTTGATGCATCAGTGGAGTAGGTGCGTTTCTTAAATGAAGCGGAACAGGTAAATCACCTTTTTCTCTTACAGTAGATATTGCTTTATCTATGGCAAGATAAGCACTATTACTTTTGGGAGAACATGCTAGATATATGGTAGTTTCTGATAAAATGATACGTGCCTCTGGCATTCCAATATTATGAATAGCTTGAAAACATGAATTGGCTAACATCAATGCGCTGGGATTAGCTAATCCTATATCTTCCGCAGCAAGAATGATTAATCTTCTTGCAATAAATTCTATATCTTCTCCTCCTTCAAGCATCCGTGCCAGATAGTATATCGCAGCATTGGGGTCACTCCCCCTTACCGATTTTATAAATGCCGAAATTAAATTATAATGTTGTTCCCCTTGTTTGTCGTATAATACAATGTTTTTTTGTATCGTCTCAAGTACTAAAGTATCTGTAATAACTATTTCATCCTGAGAATTAGATTCTATAACTATTTCTAACGCGTTTAATAATTTTCGGGCATCCCCTTCTGAAATTCTTAAAAGTGCTTCTTTTTCTTCTACCTTTATCTTACGTTGTTTTAATATATAATCTTTTTCTAAGGCTCTTTGTAATAACAACTCTAGTTGTTTCCTTGTAAGCGGATTTAATATTAACACCTGACAACGAGAAAGTAAAGGTGAAATAACCTCAAAGGAAGGATTCTCTGTTGTAGCACCAATTAATATGATAGTTCCTTTCTCAACTGCATGAAGTAAGCTGTCCTGTTGGGATTTGCTGAAACGATGTATTTCATCAATAAATAAAATTGGAGGACCTTCAAGGTATGGTAATGAACCTGCTTTTTCAATTACCTCTCTTATCTCTTTTACTCCCGAATGTACTGCACTTAAAGTATATATTATTCTCTTTGTCTCTTTTGCTATAAGATGGGCAAGGGTGGTTTTTCCTACACCCGGTGGTCCCCAAAATATCATGGAGGGTATATATTTGGTCTCAATTATTTTTCTTAAAGGAGCATTTTTACTAATTAAATGTTCCTGTCCAACAAACTCTTCGAGACTTTTGGGTCGCATTCTTTCTGCTAAGGGTTGCATTTTGTTTTTTTTTATACCTACATTTTTTGTATTTATTTTTTATTATTATTATTGTAAGGAAATTTAAATTTCGATTTTTTAAAGTAATAATAAATTATAAATTTTCTAATTATAGAAGTTTTCAATAATTTTATATGCAAAAATAAACCAAATTAATCTGCTTTAAAACATACTATTTAAGATGGAGAAATTTTATAATTTAAGATATCTTGAAGAACTTGCTGCAGGAGATAATGAATTTATGATGTCTATGATATACGATTTTGTGACCCAAACTCCTGAAACACTTAACCAAATAGCTCTTTCTATTGATAATTCTGATTATAAAAATATTTACAGTATTGTTCATCGTTTTATACCTACGCTCGAATATATAGGCGTTTCTTTTATAGTAAGAAAATTTCGTGACATAGAACAGCTCGCTAAATCCGAAGCAGAAATAAGCACTATAAAAGAAATTTTCAATCAGGCATCAAAAGAAACTTCAATAATAATTGAAACCCTAAAAAAAGATTTTTTAATAAATACTTCAAACCCATGAGAGTGCTAATAGTAGAAGATGATAATATGACCCGCAAAGCTTTAGAGCATCGTATGCGGCTCGATGGTTATGATGTTTTTTCTGCTCATGATGGAAAGCAGGCTATGGAATTATTAAAAAATGCTGCTTTTGATATTTTGCTTACCGACTTACACATGCCCAATTTTAGTGGTCTCGATCTTATCCGTTATATTAGAAATGATCTTAAGTTGAATATTCCCATTATTATGGTAACCAGGGTTGGTCTTGAAGAAACGGTTTTATCCGCTTTTGAGTTGGGAGCCGACGATTATATTACTAAACCTTTTAGTCCCGAGGAACTATCTTTAAGGGTTAAAAAATCTATTATACGTAACAAACAAAAATTAACCTAATTTTTTCATAAAATATTAATCAATTATTACCATTATTTCTTTACAATCATTAATTTCGCCAAAATTTTTAAAAAATTAATCTTAAAATTTTAGCGCATAGTAAGAAATGAGAAAATGGCGAATTGAAGATTCTGCAGAACTTTATAACATTGCAGGGTGGGGGATAAATTATTTTTCCATCAATGAAAAAGGGCATGTTGTGGTCACACCCAAGAAAAATGGAGTAGCAGTAGATTTAAGAGAATTAGTTGATGAATTAGCTCTTCGTGATGTTTCTGCTCCAATACTCATTCGTTTTCCCGATATCCTTGACAACCGTATTGAAAAAATGGCCAATTGTTTTAAAATTGCCGCAGAAGAATATAATTACAAGGCTCAAAATTTTATCATTTATCCTATTAAAGTAAATCAAATGCGTCCCGTTGTTGAAGAAATTGTCAATCACGGGAAAAAATTTAATATTGGACTTGAAGCGGGTTCAAAACCAGAACTTCATGCCGTAATTGCCATAAATACAGATAGCGATTCTCTTATAATCTGTAATGGCTACAAAGATGAAGACTATATTGAACTTGCTCTATTAGCCCAAAAAATGGGCAAACGCATCTTTATTGTTATTGAAAAACTTAATGAACTTAAACTCATTTCCACTATAGCAAAACGACTTAAAATTAAACCCAATTTGGGTGTACGAATTAAACTTGCTAGTACTGGGAGCGGCAAATGGGAGGAATCGGGAGGCGATGTAAGTAAATTTGGACTTACTTCAAGTGAATTGCTTGAAGCTATTGACTTCCTTGAAAAAAATAAAATGAAAGATAGCCTGAAATTAATTCATTTTCATATTGGAAGTCAGGTTACTAAAATACGACGCATTAAAATTGCTCTTCGTGAGGCTTCGCAATTTTATGTCCAACTTCACAAGCAAGGTTTTAATATCGAATTTGTTGATATTGGCGGTGGACTTGGAGTTGATTACGATGGAACCCGTTCGTCCTATAGTGAAAGTAGCGTAAATTATAGTATTCAGGAATATGTTAATGACTCTGTTTCAACTTTTGTCGATGTAAGCGATAAAAACGGTATACCCCATCCCAATATTGTTACAGAATCGGGTCGTTCTCTTACAGCCCATCATTCGGTATTAGTTTTTCAGGTACTCGAAACAACCAGCTTACCCAACTGGAGTGAGGAAGATAAAATAAGCGAGAACGATCATGAATTGGTGAAAGAAATTTATAGCCTGTGGGACAATCTCAATCAAACTCGAATGATCGAATCTTGGCATGATGCCCAGCAAATTCGAGAAGAAGCTCTCGACCGATTTAGTCTGGGACTTATCGATCTTAAAACTCGTGCCATGGTTGAAAAACTTTTTTGGTCTATCGCTAGAGAAATACATTTTATGACTTTAGAAATTAAACATGTTCCCGATGAATTAAGAATGTTACCAAAATTATTGTCCGATAAATATTTCTGCAATTTTTCCCTTTTTCAATCTCTTCCCGATTCCTGGGCTATCGATCAGGTCTTTCCAATAATGCCCCTACAACGTCTCGATGAAAAACCCGATCGTTCGGCTACCATTCAGGATATTACCTGTGATTCCGATGGAAAAATTGATAATTTTATTGCAACCAAAAATATATCCTACTATTTACCTGTACATAGTATTAAACCCAAAGAAACCTATTATATGGGAGTATTTCTGGTTGGTGCCTATCAGGAAATTCTTGGCGATTTGCATAATCTCTTTGGCGATACTAATGCAGTTCATGTTACTGTCAATGAAGATGGTTATCAAATTGATCAAATCATTGATGGAGAGTCTGTTGCCGAAGTTTTAGATTATGTGCAATATAACCCCAAAAAAATGGTAAGAGCTGTTGAAACCTGGGTAACATCTTCCGTAAAAGCCGGTATACTCTCGGCCGAAGAAGGTAAAGAATTTCTATCTAATTATCGATCTGGTTTATACGGCTATACCTATCTCGAATAGTGTATAAAGATGTTGTTAGAAAAAATGAATATAAGGTAAAAATACTATTGTTATATTCAATAGAACCTTTTACCTTTGCGCTCTTAAATTTTTTTAAATGATAAAGATTACTTTTCCCGATAATACAGTTCGTGAATACCCTGAGGGAGTTACACCCTTAGAAGTAGCTAAAAGTATTAGTAACTCATTAGCTAATGAAGTTATTGCTGCTACTGTAAATGGCAATATTTGGGATGTGATGCGTCCAATTTACTCTGATGCTTCCTTAAAATTACATAAATTTGATGATGAGGAAGGCAAACATGCCTTTTGGCATTCATCGGCTCACCTTATGGCCGAAGCATTAGAAAGTTTGTATCCTGGAGTAAAGTTTGGTATTGGACCTGCTTTGGAGAATGGCTTTTATTACGATGTTGATTTGGGCGACCGTACCATTTCCGATGAAGACTTGCCAAAGATTGAGCAAAAAATGCTCGAACTTGCTCGCCAGAAAAACCCTTACATTCGTAAAGAGGTTTCTAAAAAAGAAGCACTTGAGTTTTTTAACCAAAAGGGTGACCCTTATAAAATTGAACTAATCAATGAACTCGAAGATGGAACCATTTCTTTTTATCAACAGGGTAACTTTGTCGATTTATGTAGAGGTCCACACTTACCCAATACAGGTTTCATAAAAGCTGTTAAGCTTACAGCTATTGCTGGAGCATACTGGAGGGGTAATGAAAAAAATAAACAGCTTACCAGAATATATGGTATTACTTTCCCCAAACAAAACATGCTCGACGAATATCTTCAAATGCTTGAGCAGGCTAAACAACGTGATCATCGTAAAATAGGCAAAGAACTTGAACTATTTATGTTCTCCGATAAGGTAGGCCAGGGCCTACCCATTTGGCTACCTAAAGGGGCTGAGCTCAGACAAAGACTTGAAAATTTTTTAAGAAAAATTCAAAAACAACATGGTTATCAGCAAGTAATTACCCCCCATATTGGACAGAAGGAACTTTATGTTACTTCGGGGCATTATGCCAAATACGGTAAAGATTCTTTTCAACCCATTCATACGCCTGCCGAAGGAGAAGAGTTTCTTTTAAAACCAATGAACTGTCCCCATCATTGCGAAATATATAAATCCAAACCTCGTTCCTATAAGGAATTACCATTGCGTCTTGCAGAGTTTGGAACCGTATACCGCTACGAACAGAGTGGTGAACTACATGGGTTAACACGTGTGCGTGGATTTACGCAAGACGATGCCCATATTTTCTGTCGTCCCGACCAACTTAAAGAGGAATTCTGTAAAGTTATTGATATCATCCTCTATATTTTTCGTATACTTGATTTTAAAGATTATACCGCCCAAATCTCACTGCGCGATAAAAGAGATAAGGAAAAATATATTGGCAGTGACGAAAATTGGGAAAAAGCCGAAAAAGCCATTATTGAGGCTGCTCAAGAAAAGGGCTTAAAAACAACAATTGAGGAAGGTGAGGCTGCTTTTTATGGTCCTAAACTCGATTTTATGGTACGCGATGCATTAGGAAGAAAATGGCAGTTAGGAACAATTCAGGTCGATTACAATTTACCCGAACGATTCGAACTCGAATATATTGGTAGCGATGACAAACGTTATCGTCCTGTTATGATTCATAGAGCTCCCTTTGGCTCACTCGAACGTTTTGTGGCACTTCTTATAGAACATACGGGTGGAAAATTTCCCCTCTGGCTTGCTCCCGACCAGGCGGTAGTTATCCCTATTAGTGAAAAATATTATAATTACGCAGAAAATGTTTTAAATTTCCTAAATAATTACGATATTCGCACCCAAATTGATAACCGAAACGAAAAAATTGGTAAAAAAATAAGGGATAATGAACTAAAGAAAATTCCTTATATCCTGGTAGTTGGAGAAAAAGAAGAAGCTTCAAATACCGTCGCTGTTCGACGTCAGGGTGAAGGAGATAAAGGTATTATGAAATTGGAAGAATTTGTTAATTTTATAAAAAACGAGATTAATCAACAATTAGCATAAAATTTAAAATAAAACAAATATTAATTAAAAGATAGGAGGACAAAGCTATAGCAGAGAATTTTCAACAACAGCGGACACGTAATAATCAATCCCCCAGGGGGAATGAAAAACAACACCGAATCAATGAAGAAATTCGGTCATCAGAGGTACGTGTCGTAGGTGAAGGCCTTGAAAAACAAGGTATTATGAGCCTTCGGGAAGCCTTACAGCTTGCTGATGAAATGGGACTTGATTTAGTCGAAATTTCCCCACAAGCCAGTCCGCCGGTTTGTAAAATTATCGACTATCAAAAATTCCTCTATCAGCAAAAAAAGAAACAAAAGGAAATGAAGGCCAAAGCTGCCAAAGTTGTCGTTAAAGAAATTCGTTTTGGCCCCAATACCGATGAACACGATTATAATTTTAAACTTAAGCACGCTCAAAATTTTATTAATGAAGGTGCTAAAGTAAGGGCTTTCGTGCTTTTCAAGGGTAGAGCAATTTTATATAAAGAGCAAGGTGAAATTTTGTTACTACGTTTGGCTAATGATCTAGAAGAAATTGCTAAAGTAGAACAACTTCCTAAGCTTGAAGGTAAAAAAATGAGTATACTTTTAGCCCCTAAAGGTAAAAAATAATAATTGTTAATTTAAAAATTATAGAACAATGCCAAAAATGAAGACTAATTCCGGTGCTTCAAAAAGGTTCTCCCTTACCGGAACTGGAAAGATCAGACGTAAACACGCTTATAAGCGTCATATCTTAACAAAAAAAGCTAAGAAAAGAAAAAGAAATTTGGGTTACTATACATTAGTAAGTAAACCCGACTTAAACAATGTAAAACTTTTACTAGCTTTAAAGTAATTGAATATTAACCGAAAATTAGCCATAAGTTTCTGTTTATCAGAACGCTAATTTTCATAAAAATGTAAAATTATGCCACGTAGTGTAAATGCTGTTGCATCAAGGGCTCGTAGAAAAAAAATTTTAGCCCTTACTAAAGGAAATTTTGGCGCAAGAGCCAATGTTTGGACCGTTGCTAAAAATACATGGGAAAAAGGTCAACAATATGCTTATCGCGATCGCAGAAAGAAAAAAAGTGAATTCCGTGCATTATGGACTCAA
>FWPV01006285.1_pt1 | contig 11052 bp, 8 predicted proteins | sample 2228371 | NCBI WGS metagenome assembly FWPV01 (sample SAMEA103939776, study PRJEB20133) | metagenome | reverse complement strand
GTGCGCCTCTTTGTCATGCTAATTTTTTCGAATATCATGCATTTTCGAATCAGAGAAATTTCCTATCGGCAAATTTGGGGGGAACGCTCCCCTTGAATAATTTCTATTAAACCTATAGAATATATATATTAAATAGGAAATAACGGCCGGCTGGCCATAAGAAAGGAAGGAATCATGAGCCGAGGGAGCAAGTTTTCATCGAACCTGACGAGGCGGGACTTTTTTCGTCATCTGGCGGGTGGTTTGTTCGCGCCCTATTTTGTTTCTTTTAACCCCAAAAAAACTGTTTCCGCAGCCACGCTGAACGACCTTTTCTGGGTCAAGAACGTCCCTGATTTTCCGTTCTATGACCCTTCCCGGCCGAACTTGCACCTCGGAATTGATTCCCTTCTTTATCAGATGGCAGATGCCGGGCTGAAGTTTTATCGTTCCCAGGCCGCCCACTCCCTGGCCGGGCCGCAGGGGTTGATTGCTCCAGACGATGTTGTCCTCATCAAGGTCAACGCCCAGTGGAAATACCGAGGGGCGACCAACAGCGACCTCATCCGCGGCCTCATCCAGCGCATCCTCGACCATCCGGACGGGTTCGCCGGCGAGGTTGTCATCTTCGAGAATGGCCAGGGACGGGGAAGCCTGGCCTGCGATACAAGCGCCGCCTATGGCGATTCCAGCGTTCACGCCAACGCGAACGATGAAAGCCACAATTTCCTGTATCTCGTGAATCACATTTTTCACGACCCTCGAGTCTCGGCCTTCTTGCTCGACCCTGTCCGAGCACGGTTCATCGCTGCCAACGACCATTTGACCAACGGCTATCGCCGCTACGAGAACGTTTCCTATCCCTGCTTTACTACCGCCGGCGGCCGCCGCGTCGAGCTCCGCGAGGGAATCTGGAATGGAAACGGCTATACCCAGAACCTCAAGCTCATCAACGTTCCCGTCCTCAAACATCATGATACTGGAGGCTCTGAAATCACCGTCAGCCTGAAGCATTACTACGGCATTGTCTCCATGGACGACGGGTACAGCGGATATCGCCATTATGCCGGGCTGGGCGAGACATGCGGGAAGATGATGGCTTCGGTGGCCCGGCCGGTGCTCAACATTGTCGACGCCATCTGGGTTTCCCATGGCTCCTTGACGGGTTATCCGGCCAGCACGACTTTCCGGGCCAACCAGATTCTGGCCAGCCAGGACCCGGTGGCCTTAGACTATTGGGCAGCGAAATATATTCTTTATCCTATCGATGGCAATTTCCGTCATCATCCGGATTATCCCGGAATCGAGAGATGGCTCGCTTCTGCCCGGGATACAATCAACACCCTGGGCGGGCTCAAAGATCCAGCCCGGGGAATTATCGTCGATAAGGTGACCAAGAATGAGGCTGAGATGAACGTCCGCACCTGCTCGGCCGGGGATTTTCTGAGTCAGGCGAGGATCAGCCTGTCGAGCCCGGCGCTCAGTTTTGTTGTCTCATCCTCGCGAGAAGGAAGCGTCAGACAAAAAACGGTCTCCCTCCATATTCGAGAAGGTTATCCCTTTGCCTGGAGGGTGGAAAAAGACAGCGATTGGCTTGAGTTCAAGCCAGCTTCAGGATCGGGAGATGGAACCATCACGGTCTCAGTTGACCCGTCCGGGCTTTCCCCTGGAAGATACACTGGTCGTCTGCTTATCCACTGCCAGGAAGCGGTCAACTCGCCGCTTTCTCTTCCTGTCACGCTCACCGTTTTGGAAGGCCCGAGGCAAACCCACCGCCGCCACTTCTAACTCGGGAAGTAATTCGGGGCACGCCATAGGGAATTCACTTAATTCGCGGCAGAACTCCCAAAATTGCCAATTGCCAATTTTTGCTGCCGCTCGGATTGACAAGCGATACCCTGAGAATTATCATCCTTTCCCATTGTGACAGCGAAGATTATTGCGACTGCCGAAATCGATTCATGTCCTTGGCTTTATCAACCAAAAACTCGGTCATCAGGAGGTGAAATTCGATGAAAGTCAATCACCTAATAAGGACGATTGCCATGAATTTGACGAAAACCCGGTATGAAAAAGTCATCGTTGCGGTGTTACTTGCCACCGCGCTTTCGGCATGCGCTCGGAGTCCTGAGACCTCAGGCGTTATCATCGACCATGGTGTTGCCTCGCCGGTGGGGACGGCCGCCTGGGGTGGTTCAGTGGCCACGGCCGACGCTAATGGCCGCCGCCTTGTCTTCATTAAGCTTTGGGGCGGAGGCCAAATATCGTCGTACCTTTTTATTGATGCCGAGACGGGGCAAACGGAACAAATCGACCCTGGCATCGAAGGACTCGGCGCTTACCTCGTCTTCCTCTCGCCGGAAAACAAGGTCTACGATACCATGGGCGATTGGTTGCTGGAGATTGATGTCCCCACCCGCCAAATCCGCCGTATCGGCAAAATTCCCTCCGGGATGGCCCTTTCCTTCGCCATGGATAAGGATGGCGTCATCTATGCGGGCATTTATCCCAGCGCCACGCTAATCTCTTTTAATCCGCGCACGGGGAAATACACCAACCATGGTCAGATGAATAAGGAGGATTGGCCGCAATACCTGCGTCCTCTGGTGGTCGGCGACGACGGCTGGATTTACGGTGGAATTGCCATCAAGGCGGCACAGGTGGTGGGTTATCATCTCGCCACAGGCGAAACCCGGGCTTATGTCCCGGAGACTGACCGGGTCAATGGCGCGGGCGAGGTTTATCGAGGGAAAGACGGAAAAATTTATGCCAACGCGCCCGGATGGGCCTGGCATGTGCTGGAAGGGGGGAATGCGGTGCCTGTCAAGAATCCGGCCGAACCCGCCCCAGCCCAAGCGACGGACATCTTCCCCGACGGCTCACGCTGCATCGATTTTGATGTCCATAACCGTGTTCTCCGCATCCTCGATAAAGACGCGACTTCGCCCCGCGAGGTCAAGTTTGATTACCAATGCATCGGCCCTAATATTTACAGCATGGTCGCCGGCCCGGACGGCAAAATCTACGGCGCCACGGGATTGCCCCTCCGCATCTGGAGGTTCGATCCAGCAACAGGTGAAATGAAGGACTGGGGGCTGGGCCGCCACGGCGGACATGCCAACCAATTTGTTCGTCAGGGCCAACGGTTGTATGGGGCTGTGTATAGCTCCGGGTCGCTCATCGAGCTTGACCCCTGGCAACCGGTTGACGACGCGCCAATTGAGAAAAGCACCAACCCACGCCAGTTGCATGGATATAAGTACGGTTACGGCGGCGACCCCGATATCTTTGGCCGGCCGCACGCGATGCTCGCCCATCCTGACGGCGAACATGTGGTCCTGGGAGGAAACCCGGCGCGGGCGCGGGTGGGAGGCGGCCTGTTGATTTACAATGTAAAAACAGGAGAGGAAATTGTGCTCAAGCCCGAGCAACTCGTGCCAGACCAGGGAGTGTATGCGATGGCGGCTCTTCCGGACGGCGACCTAATCATCGGCAGCACTACAGAAGCCGGTACCGGCGGCAGCGCCACGGCGCAAGCGGCCTTGCTCTACCGCCTGGACTGGGAAAGTAAACGGGTGACCTCTCGCTGGATACTGGATCCGCCCGCAGAAGCAGTTGTCGATTTGGTTGTCGCGGGGGACGGATTGGTTTATGGGTTGGCGAGCGGCGAGCGTCTGTTTGTTTTTGACCCGAAGAACGGCAAGTTTGTCCATGAAGAGGTGCTGAGTAGCTATGGCCAGCTTCCGCACGCTCAGGCGCCCAGGACGATGGCCGTTGGACCTGACGGGGGTATCTACGTGCTGTTCGATCGAGCTATTGTCCGCATCGAACCCGGAACGTATGCCCACCGCCAAATCGCGCGCTCGGACAGGAAGATTACCGCCGGAATTGTCATCCACCAAAAGCGCCTCTATTTTGCCTGCAGCTCTCACCTCTGTAGCTGCAGCCTATAAATTAAAAGCAAAAGCAAGAGAAAAATAAAGGAGAAGAGAAGCACTGGAAAAAAAGGGGAGTTCGTGATAATTTTTTCGTTCTCGCGAGGTCCGGATGGTCAGGGTTGGCATCGACACTGGAGGCACTTTTACCGATTTTGTTTTCGTCAGCCCGAATCGCTTCTGGATTTATAAAGTCCTTTCCACCCCCCGAAACCCTGGTCAGGCGATTACGCGCGGTCTCCAGGAGGCCGGCGTGGCCCAAGCAAAAGAAAAGCTCGACGTCATCCATGGCTCGACGGTGGCCACCAACGCCCTTCTCGAACGGAAAGGAGCCAGGCTCGCCCTCCTGGCCACAGCCGGTTTTGAAGATATTCTCGAGATTGGCCGTCAGACGCGGCGTGAGCTTTATAATATCCTGGTTGAAAAAAGAAACCCGCTCATCCCGCGAGCGCTGTGTTTCGGCGTGAAAGAAAGGACTCTGGCCGACGGACGAGTCCTCGAGGGAATAAAAGATAGCCAAATCGACACCATCGTCCAGAGGCTGAAGAGAGCAGGTATTGAATCCGTCGCCATCTGCCTCCTTCATTCCTACGTCAACCCGGCTAACGAGGAAGCCCTTTATCGAAGGCTCAAGCCACACGGTTTTTCCCTCTCTGTTTCCCACCGCGTTCTTCGAGAATACCGCGAGTTTGAGAGGGCCAGCACGACCGCCATCAATGCTTATGTCGCCCCGCTCATGGACCGCTATCTCCAGCGATTAGCCCGGGAGCTTGGAGAAAACTCGCTCCGGATCATGCAATCGAACGGGGGCTCCATTTCTGCTGAAGGGGCGAGAAAAAACCCCATCTGCACGATTCTATCCGGGCCAGCGGGCGGGGTTGTCGGTGCTAAAGAAGTGGCTCGCGCGGCCGGTTTTTCACGCATCATTTCCTTTGACATGGGCGGGACATCGACCGACGTTTCCCTCTGCGACGGTGCCATGGCCATGACCACCGAGTCCGTTATCAGCGACCTGCCCCTCAAATTCCCGATTATCGACATCCATACGGTTGGCTCGGGCGGCGGCTCCATCGCCTTCATCGACCGGGGAGGAGCGCTCCGGGTGGGTCCCCAGAGCGCCGGTGCCGACCCTGGCCCAGCTTGCTACGGCCGCGGGCAAGAAGCCACGGTCACGGATGCTAACCTCCTTCTCGGCCGTCTCGACCCGGACCGATTTCTGGGAGGAGCGATGAAACTCCACCCGGACCGGGCGCGCCAGGCAATCGAGAAATTGTCCCGCCGCCTCGGCAGGGACGCCGAGGACCTGGCCGAAGGTATCATCCGCGTCGCCGATGCGACCATGGAGCGAGCCATCCGGGTGATCTCGGTCGAACGGGGCTTTGACCCTCGCGACTTTGCCCTTGTTTCCTTTGGTGGGGCGGGTGGGATGCACGCCTGCAGCCTCGCCCAGAAGCTCCGCATCCCGACCGTTATCGTCCCCAGGAACGCCGGCGTCCTGTCTGCCCTCGGCATGCTCCTCTCTGACACCATCAAGGATTATTCTCATTCGGTCCTCAAACCCGCCGCTTCTGTTTCCATGGCCGAGCTCGGCCGACTATTTCGGCCGCTTCTCGAGCAAGCCCGTCAGGACCTCAAGAAGGAGGGTTTCCCCGGCCCGCGGAGCCAGCTTCTCTGTTTTCTCGACGTCCGCTACATCGGCCAATCCTATGAGCTGACTGTCCCTTTTAGCCCTTCCTACCGCCGGGAATTTGACAGGCTCCATCAGCGTCAATACGGGTATTCAGACGAAACAAGGCCAGTAGAAGTGGTCAACCTCCGGGTGAAAGCGATTGGCCTGACCGAAAAGCCACGGCTGCCTGAAGTTGAGCCCGGAGGCCGGAGCGCGCAGCAGGCTCGAATCGACAGCCGGTCGATGCGGTTTGATGGTCGAAAGAATAAGGCCGGAGTGTATGCCCGGGAACTCTTGCGCTCCGGAAACATCCTCCGCGGCCCTGCTCTCATCCTGGATTACGAATCAACGGCCGTTGTCCCGCCCGGCTTTGTCTGCCTGGTGGATAGATACGGAAACCTCATCATCACGGCAATCGCACCCGGAAAAAAGAGACGATGAAGAAGAAAGACGTCCCTGTTGACCCTGTCGAGCTCGAAATCTTCAAGAGCATTTTTGTCTCGATTGCCGAGGAAATGGGGGTAGCCCTCTGCCGGTCGTCTTTTTCTCCGAACATCAAGGAGAGGAAGGATTTTTCCTGCGCTATCTTCGACGAAAAAGGGGCGACCGTGGCCCAGGGAGACCATCTGCCCGTCCACCTGGGAGCGATGCCCTTATCGGTGCTGAGCGTCATCGAAAATGTCGAGCTTGAGCCTGGAGACACAGCTATCCTCAACGACCCATTCCGCGGCGGCACCCATCTTCCCGATATCACGCTTGTTTCGCCTGTTTATGTCCGGGGTTGTGACAGGCCGGCTTACTATGTCGCCAATCGCGCCCATCATTCGGATGTCGGCGGCATGGCGCCGGGGTCGATGCCTCTGGCGACTGAGCTTTACCAGGAGGGTGTAATCATTCCGCCGGTGAAGTTCGTCCGCCGCGGCCGGATTGATAGGGATATCCTGGATTTCGTCTTGGCCAACGTGCGCACGCCCGAAGAACGCGAGGGCGACCTGACCGCCCAGCTGGCGGCCAACCGCATTGGCGCCCGACGTCTCCTGGAAGTGACAGCCAAATACGGCTACCGGAAGACGCGAGCTTATATGAAGCACCTCCAGGATTATTCCGAGCGAATCATGCGTCAGGCCATCCAGGAAATTCCGGATGGCGTTTACGCGTTCACTGACTATCTGGATGACGACGGCATCAGCCGGAGGCCGGTCAAGATTCAAGTGACGGTGCGTATCGACGGCGATTCAGCCGTCGTGGATTTCACGGGCTCTGCCCCTCAAACTCAGGGGAGTGTCAACGCCAATTATGCCATCACCCTTTCCGCCACCATGTATGTTTTTCGGTGCATCATCCGCGGCGACGTCCCCTATAACTCCGGGTTGCTGAGGCCTATCCGGCTCGTTGCCCCCCAAGGGACAGTCGTCAACGCCAGGCCGCCAGCGGCTGTGGCCGGCGGAAATGTCGAGACTTCCCAGCGGATTACAGATGTGCTCCTCGGCGCTCTGGCCAAAGCTGTGCCCGACAGGATTCCAGCGGCTTCAAGCGGGACGATGAACAACATCGCTTTTGGGGGAGTTCACCCGGCGACGGGCCGCCGGTTCGCGTACTATGAAACGGTTGGCGGCGGGATGGGCGCCAGCCCCGAGCGCGACGGTCTAAGCGGCGTCCATACGCACATGACCAACACCCGCAACACGCCAATCGAGGCTCTCGAGCATTATCTCCCCATTCGCATCCGTCGGTATCGTCTTCGCCAGAATTCTGGAGGCGATGGAAGATTCAGGGGCGGCGACGGCATTATTCGCGAGTTTGAGTTCCTCGCCCCGGCCAAGGTCAACATCCTTTCTGAAAGGCGGGTTTTTCCCCCTTACGGGCTGGCGGGCGGAAAGCCGGGGAAAATGGGAAAGAACTTGCTCCGGCGTGGTGCTAAGGTAATAAACCTGGGCTCGAAAGCTTCTTTCGAAGTCGCAAAAGGGGATATTCTCGTCGTCGAGACGCCGGGCGGTGGAGGATACGGTAGGCCATGGTCGAGGAAAAGAAAGAGGAACTAACGACTGACCATGGGAGGAGGCAAGGGCGCGCTTCCTGGATAAGACAGATCACCCCAGTCCAGAAAAGGGCCCTGCTGTCGGCTTCTCTGGGCTGGATGCTGGACAGCATGGACATCATGCTCTATGCCATGGTCCTTGCCCATTTGATGCGGCACTTCGGGATGTCAACCGCCACCGCCGGGTTGATGGGCTCCCTCACTCTCCTTGCCTCGGCTGTTGGCGGAGTGCTTTTTGGGCTCATTGCTGACCGGTTCGGACGGGTCAAAGCGCTGATGGGGAGCATCCTCATCTATTCTATTTTTACTGGTGCCTGTGGCCTTTCCCAGAACATTGTCCAGCTCGCCGTCTTCCGGATTTTACTCGGCCTGGGGATGGGTGGCGAATGGGCGACCGGAGCCGCGCTCGTGGCCGAAACATGGCCGGCTGAACACCGCGGCAAAGCCCTCGGGTTTATGCAGAGCTCGTGGGCGATTGGCTACGCTCTGGCGGCCGGGGTCACGGCTGTGGTGCTGCCGCGACTTAGCTGGCGGGGTGTTTTTTTCGTCGGCGTCCTGCCGGCGTTCCTGACACTCTGGATTCGGCGCCGCGTCGAAGAACCGGAAATCTGGAAGAAAAGCTTAGAGAGCAAAAAAAGAGGCGTGGATAAAACAAATTTGGCCGAGATCTTCCGCCGACCTTTCTTAAAGAACACCCTGGTTACAAGCTTGATGAACGCCGGAACGATGTTCGCCTGGTGGGGGCTTTTCACCTGGATTCCCGCATACCTGGGACTTCCCGCTGACCAGGGGGGAATGGGGCTGAGCGTTGTCAAGACCTCCACCTGGATTATTGTCATGCAGACCGGGATGTGGTTCGGTTATGTGAGCTTCGGGTTCATTTGCGACCGGGTGGGAAGGAAGAAGACTTACATCTTTTATCTTTTCGCAGCGGCGGCGCTTGTTTTTCTCTACAGCAGTGTGCGCGATAACACAGCGCTCCTTTTTCTCGGGCCGTTCCTGGCTTTTTTTGGAACGGGTTATTTCTCCGGGTTCGGGACGATAACGGCCGAGATTTTTCCGACGCGCATCCGTGCTTCAGCTCAGGGGTTCACCTATAATATCGGACGGGGGTTGAGTGCCCTGGCGCCGTTCACCATTGGCGCGCTGGCGAAGACGCACGGGCTGGCGCTCGCCTTCTATCTTACAGCGGCTTTTTTTGTTTTCTCGGGGGGAGTGGCCTTCGCCCTTCCCGAGACCAGGGGCAAATCCCTCGACTGAAGCTTTCTACCTGGCTCCAAAAAGCAGGAGAACCAGGAGCCAGAAAGCAATCCATCTCACGCACCACCAGAAAGCTTTTCTTTCCTCTGAGGTTTTCATATCGCCATCCCTTCTTATAAGGTCTTATTTCTCATTCATCTGAAAGCTCTTTTGGGTCAAAACCAAGCATAAGAATAACATCTTTGAGAGTTTTCTCAAGTTCTTCATCATCCGGAAGTTAGCCCAAAATTTTTTAGAGATCGAATAGAGAGCCTCAACGAAGCAACGTTTTGGAGGGGAGATCTCGCCTTAGGGGCTTCGATCGGCTGAACAGGAAGTGCTTAATGCCATCAGCTAAAGCATTAAGTCGGAAGTCTGGAATTCCAAAAAACCTGCCGCGCCATCCAGAGCATGTGGCACATAGAAACGCGCAACTTCAACCTCAGCCCCAAGTAGGCGGAAGTGAAGTAAGCCACCACAATCAGAAACGGCGTTATATTCTGCATGTTTTTGGAGTAACTCCTGAGAAGACAAATGTTGATTTTAATTTCCGATAGTATATAATAAATGTATATTATGGGAAACAGAAAAGACTCGCTTAGTGAAATAATCATCAGGAAAGTAGAAAGGCTCCCCTATTTCACCGTGGATAATCTGAAAATTATCGGTTATCCCGACTATCAAATCAGGATTGCTCTTTCCCGGCTGGAAAAAAGAGGGGTTATCGTTCGTCTCAAAAAAGGGTTCTATACATCAGGGAAATTCATTGATCACACCAAGATGGATGGAATGTCCACTCCGTTTGCCGAGTTTATCGCCACCAAGATTTACGGTCCTTCTTATTTGAGCCTGGAATATGTCCTTTATGAGAATAATGTGTTAACCGAGGTCCCGGTTGGCTTTACCCTGATAACTCAAAACAAAACATTTTCAATCTCTAACAAGCTCGGACGATTCATCTATCGCAAGATCCGGGACGAGCTGTTCAACGGGTACCGGGCGGAGAAAAAGAATGGATACATTTATTTCAAGGCTGAGAGAGCAAAAGCTTTGTTTGACTTCTTGTACTTGCGAAAGAGAATGATTCGGAATCGGGAAATGGCAGAGGAGTTGAGGCTAAACCTCGAGGTCCTGGATGAGTCTGACCTCAAGAGATTGGAGGAGTATGTCGCCCGAGAAGGCTCTCCGCGGATGAAAGCGATAGTCAAGTTTTTATTTGAACATGCTTGATTACATCAAGGCGTTGTTACGGGAAAAGGAAACCGCTTCTGCAGTCTTTAAAAGAAACCTGGTCAAGGAATATCTGCAAATATTAATCCTATCTTTCTTGTATTCTCGTGACAATTATCGAGACCTCATCTTCTACGGCGGTTCGTCGTTGCGGCACTGTTATGAACTGCCTCGCCTGTCCGAAGACCTCGATTTTGTAGACCTCGAGAGAAAAGTGGAATTGCCCGTACTGGCTGAAGATTTGAGCAAATTTTTTGCCCGCAGGCTTCGGCTAAAAGTGGAGACAAGAATCCAGAAATTCAGGTGCACGTTGAAATTCCCAATTCTCCATGTCCTTAACCTGGCGAGTCCCCAGGAATCAAACCTTCTGTTTTCTAAGATAGAAGTGTACAGGGAATTCGGGTTCTGCAAGGAATACGAAGTGGAAATAAGGCCTCTCTTCAAGTTTGGTGAGGCAATGTTGGTAAGAACTTTTGATTTGCCCACCCTGATGGCCACCAAAATACGGGCTATCCGGCACAGGAAATGGGAGAGGACAACAAGAAATGGCCGGATATTGGCAGAAGTCAAGGGCCGGGATTACTACGACTTGATGTGGTATCTCGAGCGAGGCGTAAGGCCAAACCTTAAATGCATCGAAGGAATACCAGGAGAACCTGAGTTATATGAAGAGCTGATTAATATTGTCAGGAGAATAAACCCGCAAAGTATTCGCTATGACCTTGAAGGCCTGGTCGAGGACCCGGATTTCCTGGACGCCCTCGGCGATAACATTAAAGAGGCCCTCATTTCCTTGCTCGATAAACGACTGCGTCCCGGATCGCTGTCCTAATGAGCTGAGCCAGTACATCCTGGAGCTAGGGCAGTGGCTCACCTATAAACCTATAATATCGGACGGGGGTTGAGTGCCCTGGCGCCGTTCACCATTGGCGCGCTGGCGAAGACGCACGGGCTGGCGCTCG
>FWPV01015303.1_pt1 | contig 11053 bp, 7 predicted proteins | sample 2228371 | NCBI WGS metagenome assembly FWPV01 (sample SAMEA103939776, study PRJEB20133) | metagenome | reverse complement strand
CACGGAGTCGGCGTAGAAGCGCCACTGGGCGGCGATGCCGGTGACGTTGCCGAAGAAGTTCGAGTTCATCAGCATGACGCCCTTGGGCAGACCGGTCGTGCCCGATGAATAGAGGATCCAGAGCGGATGATCGAAAGGAACCGGTTCAAACTGGAGCGGCGCATCGTGGCTCAGCAATTCGTCCCAGGGCATGGCATCGGCCATGCGCGCATCCGCATCGAGGAAAGGAACCAGCACAACGCGCTCGACTCCGGGAAGCGCAGCGCGCAGTTCGGCGAGCGTCGCGCGGCGATCGAAGGTTCGCCCGGCATAGCGATAGCCATCGACGGCGATCAGCAGGCGCGGCTCGATCTGCCGGAAACGGTCAACAACACTGGCTACCCCCATATCGGGCGAACAACTCGACCAGATGGCGCCGAGCGATGCACAGGCAAGAAAGGCAATGACCGCCTGCGGCGCATTCGGCAGCACAGCCGCCACCCGGTCGCCCCGGCGAACGCCGAGCGCCCGAAAACCGGCGGCAACCGCAGCAACCTGGCGCTGCAATTCCGCCCATGTCATCGTTTGCGGCGATCCGCCTTCGGACTGGAAGATGATCGCGGGACGTTCCGCTTCGGCGTGGCGGAAGGCATGCACTGCATAATTGAGGGTGGCGCCAGGGAACCAGACGGCGCCGGGCATTTTGGCGTCGGTGAGTGCAGCCTGAGGCGGCGTGGTCGCCTGAACGGCGAAGAAGTCCCAGATCGACTGCCAGAAAGCGGACAGGTCGGTGACCGACCAGTGCCAGAGTGCATGGTAGTCAGCGAATGTCAGACCGCGCGCATGCGCCAGCCAGTCGAGATACTGGCGCATACGGCTGGCGCGCATCATTTCCGGGGTTGGCGACCAGAGCAGGTCGCCTTCGCGGACAGGGTGCTCAGTCATAGGCGATTCCGTCTTTCATCCATTCATCCGCGCCAGACGCTGGCGCAGCAGGTGATCGGCGAGCACCAGCGCCAGCATCGCTTCAGCAATCGGAACCAGCCGCGGGAGTACCGTCGGGTCGTGGCGTCCGTGAATTTCGATCTCCGCCGGATTCCCCTCGCGATCCACGGTGCGTTGCGCACGAGCGATCGAGGCAGGCGGTTTGGCGGCAATACGCAGCACGATCTCTTCGCCGGTGCTGATCCCGCCGAGAATACCGCCGTGGTGATTGGACTCGGTTCCAATTGTGCCATCGGCGCGACGGACGAAGGGATCATTGTGGGCAGCGCCGGTCATATGCGCTACGCCAAACCCTTCGCCGAACTCAACGCCCTTGATCGCCGGGATGCTGAACATGGCCTTGCCGATATCCGCCTGGAGTTTGTCGAAGACCGGCTCGCCGAGGCCGGGGGGAACGCCACGCGCGCGCACTTCAACAACGCCGCCGAGCGAATCAAGGCTGCGTCGCGCCTGTTCGACGCGCTCGACCATCAGCGCTGCAACGCGCGCATCCGGGCAGCGCATGATATTGCGTTCGATTTCGCTCTCGTCGATCACCTCGGCTTTCAGATCGCCGAGTTGCGCTGTCCAGGCAATGATTGAAACACCGTGCCGTGCCAGGAGGAGTTTCGCAATCGCACCGCCGGCGACACGCCCAATCGTTTCGCGCGCACTGCTGCGTCCGCCGCCGCGCCAGTCGCGAAAGCCATATTTGGCGTCCCAGGTGTAATCGGCGTGACCAGGACGGTAGAGGTGTTTGATATTCTCGTAGTGCCCTGGCTTCGCATCGGTATTGAAGACCAGCATACTGATGGGCGCGCCGGTCGAACACCCCTCGAATACACCCGATAGAATCTGCACCCGGTCGAGTTCCTGACGTGCTGAGGTCACCCGGCTCTGCCCAACCCGCCGGCGATCCAGTTCACGCTGAATGTCGGCTTCGGAGATCTCGATGCCCGCCGGACATCCATCGACCACACACCCGACTGCCGGACCATGGGATTCCCCCCAGGTGGTCAGTCGAAAAACCTGCCCAAACGTGTTTCCAGGCATAAGTGCTGCTTCTCCTGATACAACGAGACATCGCTTGATAATCGCACCACAAAGGCATGAAGTCCACAAAGAGCATGCTTATAGACTTTCTCAAGACCGCTGTACCTTCGCAGGCGCCTGTTCAAAATCAAGGGTTCGAGGGGAAGCCCCGTGATCAAGCATCGGCGGCGGGGAGACGTTCGCACGCACCACGAGACACCCCACGCCGATGCAAAAACGCCATGGTTGCGATACGTCTGAACTGTCACCTATGCAGAACATTGAGTAATCTCGTTGTAGTGTTAATATTCTTTCTGCGCTGCCAGACGTTCGACCAGCGCGCTATCTTCAGCCAGATCAGGTTGATTGGGCGCTGCCTGAGCCGCCCGGTCGAGCATCGCGCGCGCCTTATCGAACTGCTTCAGCCGCGCATATGCCAGCCCCAGCGCCCGCAAACAGGTGACGTCGTAGGGCGCTTTTTTGACCGCCCATTCCCATTCGAGCGATGCAGCATACCACATTCCGCGGTTCTTCAGCGCAACACCATTATTGTAGTGCGTCACGTGGTCGGAGGGCTTCAGGATATGACGAAATCGCTCCAGTCTGCCGGCGATAGCAGTGTAACCGGCGACAGTCAGCGCGATCGCGGCAACGTGCGCCACGATTGCACTGATCGCAACAATACTGACACCGGAGAGCAGCGGCGCCAGCCAGTCGGGAGGAAGGGTCGTCGCGCCAAGCAGCCGATCAAGGACGGCAATCAGCGCGTCGGGGCGAGCAACCAGCGCAAGAGCGCCGATTAACCCCGCAACCGTCAAACCGACTGACAGATACAGCGCCCAAACGGAGCATTGCGCCAGTTGTCGGGCGATCGAAAAACCAATCACGCCAACCAGCGCAAGGATGACAGCCGGGATCAGGATGCCGATGGGAAAACCACGCGCCGGGTTCTCCTGATAGAGGAATGTGCCGAGGGCAGGGAAGATCAGTGCGATCAGCATGATTGCAATCGCGCCGCCGCGCCAGAGCCAGACCAGCGCTGACACGATCGACGATGGTTCATCCGAAAGGGCGACCCGCACGAGCAGGCTTCCGTCGCACTGCGTGCAGCGGCGCTGCGCTTCGACCGTTGGCGCGCCGCAGTAGGGGCACGGGATCGTTGCGTCGTCCGTTTCGATCGATGCCAGTCGCGCAACGGATGTCGGCAGCGCACGATTGACGGCAGAAGCGCCGCTCTGGACGGCGGCGCGGCCCGATACCGGCGGTGGCGTTGTCTGAACGCTTCGGCGGACAGGCAAGGGGGCAGAACGGGACGCCGTCTCTGGCGCGACATCCGCGAGCGTCGCCTGATACGCGCGCAGACGGGTCAGTGAGAAGGCGCCGGCATCGATCTCGCGTTCGGTACTGCCACCTGATCGTTCTGGTGGTGGAGATGGCGGCAGTGGAAGCCCGACGCGCGCGTGCAGCCATTCCAGACCCTGGCGAGCGCGCGCATTGGACGGGTTCAGCGCCAGAACATTTTCCAGACAGATTTTCACATCGCCGGGATCATCGACGACCCCTGACAGCCAGAGCCAGGCGCGCTCATTGCGCGGCTCCGCTTCCAGCGTGCGCATCAACAGCGCACGCGCATCGTCACGGCGACCATCGCGCGCTGCTGCGATTGCCAGATGCAACGGATCGGCATTCATAGACGCATCCTTCGACAATGCCATAACAGGCGTTACCGTTCCCACACGACGTTGCCTTCGAGGAAGGTCATCTCAGCGTGAATTGTATGGAGCGCCGATGGGTCAATCTTAAAAGGATCGGCGGACAGAACTGCCAGATCGGCGAGCATACCGGGCGCAATCAGTCCCTGCTCACCGGCAGTGCCTGCAACCACTGCACATCCGTGGCAGAAGGCGCGCAGCGCCTCGTCGACCGTCAGACGTTGTGCGGCATACCATCCACCGTCTGGTGTACCATCTGATCGCTGGCGGGTCACCGCAGCGTGCACACCGAGCCAGGGATTGAGCGACTCGACCGGCGCATCGGAGCCAAAGGCAAGCGTTGCGCCAGCATCGAGAAGCGAGCGCCAGGCGTATGCGTGTGCACAGCGCTTCCCCCACAGCACATCCGCTATCTCAATATCGGCAGTGCAATGGATCGGTTGCATCGAAGCGATGACGCCAAGACGCGCAAAGCGGGGAAGATCGTCGGGATGCACCACCTGGCAGTGCTCAATACGGTTGGGAATGAGCAGCGACGATGCTGCAGGCGCCGCAGCCTCGATAGCGTCGAGCACCTTGCGGTTGGCGGCATCGCCGATGGCGTGCACCATCACCGCCAGACCGCCGTGGATCGAGCGGCGCACAGCGTCGCGCAATTCCTCGAATGGCAGCACTGCAATCCCACGATTGCTGCTCCCTTCGTATGGCGCGAGCATCTCTGCCGTTTGCGAACCGAGCGAACCATCGGCAAACATCTTGATGCCGCCAATGCGGATCCAGCGATCACCAAGCCCGCTGTGCAGCCCCAGTGACAGCGCCGCATCGAGACCGTCGAGACCGAGATAGACCAGGCAGCGCAGATGGAGATGACCGCGCTCGCGCAGCGTTTGCAGGTCGGCGAGCGTCATCTGACCATCGCCGGGGGTCATACTGGCGGGCAGATGCATGCCGACCATGCCATACGAGTGCGCTTCGGCGATCGCCTCACGCACCGCTGCCAGACGTTCCTCCTGCCCTGGTTCAGGAATATGGCGGCGTAACAGGTCGATAGCTGTTTCCAGCAGAATGCCGGTTGGTTTGCCGCGCTCGCGCTGGATCGCCCCGCCGACGGGATCAGGCGTCTCGGCAGTGATGCCCGCCAGACGCAACGCCGCACTGCTGACCCAGGCGGAATGACCGTCCTTCCGCGAGAAATACGCCGGTCGATCACCAATGACAGCATCCAGGTCGGCGGCGGTGGGCCAGCGCCCCCACCGCGAATGGTCCCAGCCGCGTCCCTGCACCCAGGCGCCATCGGGAAGGCGCTCAGCCGCTGCACCGATCCGCTGCAGCGCCTCATCGAGGGTTGCCGCGTCGTCGAGCCGAACGTTGCGCCGCGCCAGAGCATGCGCAATCAGGTGAACGTGCGCATCGGTCAGCGCCGGAATGAGCGCGCGACCATTGAGATTGACCCCCTCGGCGCGACCGGTAACAGCGGCGCGCACCTTCCCTTCGCTGCCAACGGCAATGATGCGCCCATCGCGTATGGCGACCGCCTGCGCGCGCGGATGAGCGGGATCGAGGGTGTAAACGGGACCGTTGTAGAAAATGACAGGATTGCTCATAATGGTGTACCGGCAAGCGCCAGAGCGTCCACAAACAGATGATCGGCGCACTACAATGCGTATTCGCATGGTACGGATGGAGGGTGTACTTGTCAATGATCAGGCGGATGACAGGGGCAGGTATGAATTGACAGAAAGTTGAGCGCTCCACTGCGCGCCGGTGTGAACGTTTTGAGCGAATGTCTGAAACGTTGCAACAGGCGCCGCGTGGTCATGCATTGGTCATCCTTATCTGGTACAATGAACAAAATATCATCTGCGGCCAGTTGACCGGACGACTTCTGACCTCAGATCCACAACCCTGCCATGAACGAAGCCGATGCCCTTCAAGCAGAGAATGAAGCTCTGAAAGCACGCATTCGCGAACTAGAACAACGCCTGATGGAAGCGCGCGCCACGCCCTCCCCCCTGGCAATCGCCGCAGACGATGACGCTAGCGCCATCGCCTTCCACAAGACGGCGCTGGCGATCATGAACCGGCTCGACCTCAATGATGTGCTGGAGGCGATCGTTGAACACGCTGCACGTCTGGCAGGCACAACCCACGGGTTCCTGCACCTGCGCAGGTCCGATGCTGAAGTCATGGAAATGACGGTAACTGTGGGTCGATTTCTGCTGAATCAGGGTTGTACCATTACGCCTGGCGAAGGTGTGTCTGGTCGCGTCTGGCAGACCGGAGAGCCGATGATGGTGGAAGATTACCGATCCTGGGAGGGGCGCATCGAGCGGCTGGAGGAGACCGATTTCGGCGCGGTCATTGCCGTACCGCTCAAACTGAAAGAAACCATCATTGGCGTCCTGGGGATTGCGTATGACGCGGCAGAACAGAAGGACGTTCAGTCCACATTCGCCTTGCTTGCCCGATTTGCCGATCTGGCGGCGATTGCCATCGACAATGCACAACTCTACACATCTGCCCAGGAAGAACTGTCTGAGCGACACTGCATCGAGACTGAGTTACGGATCAGTACGCAGCATCTGCGTGATATGTACACAGTTGCACAGCGACAGTCGCAGGAGTTGCATCTGTTAGGAGAAGTGCGCGCGGCGCTGGCTCGTGAGATCGATCTTCCGGCCATCTTTCGCACGGTCGTCGAGTCGATTGCCAGCACGTTTGGATATACCCAGGTATGTCTCTATCTTCGTGAAAACAATGAGTTGATCCTTCAGCATCAGGTCGGATATCCTTTTATCTGGAAACGCATCCCGCTTGGTAAGGGTATCATCAGTCGCACCATTCTGAGCGAACGCCCGACGCTGGTCGCCGATGTGACAGCCGACAGCGATTTTCTCGGCGTCATTGATGGTGTCGTGTCAGAAGTGTGCGTGCCGCTGCGCGATAAAGGAACGGTTATCGGCGCCCTCAACATCGAAAGCCGAGATGGCGTTGTCCTTACGGAGGACGATCTGCGTCTGATGACCGAACTGGCTGAGCACATCAACGTCGCCATCGAACGCGCCCGGCTCTACGAACGGTTGTGGCGGCACGCACAGCAACTCGACGCGCTGTACAGCATTACAGGAGACATTACCGGCAACCTGCACCTCGATGATGTGCTGAGAACCATCGTCGAACGCATGATGGTTCTGATTCGCGCAGAACACGGCGCTCTGGCGTTGTATGATGCACAGCGCAATGATCTGCTTGTGCACCTGAGCCTCAATATGGATCACAACTACACCGGTGTACGTCTGGCACTGGGAGAGGGCGCAATGGGTCAAGCCGCGCTCAACCGCCAGCCGGTCGTGGTCCACGACTATCGATCATGGAATGATCGCTCGCTTCACTGCGAAGATGAAACCACAGCAAACGTGCTGGCAGTTCCGCTGCTGGCAGGCGATGAACTGATCGGTGCAATGAGCGCAGGTGTCAGCGATCTGACGCGCACCTTCAGCGACGACGATATTCGTCTGCTCAATATGTTCGCCCAGCAAGCAACGATCGCGATCAAGAATGCGCGTTTGTTCGCCGATGTGCAACACATGGCGATCACCGACCCGTTGATGGGCATCTACAATCGGCGTTACTTCAGTATTACAGGGCGACGCGAGTTCGAGCGCGCTCAGCGACACCGGCGCCCGCTGGCGGTGGTTATCGTCGACCTCGATGATTTCAAACGGATCAACGATGTCTATGGTCATCCGATCGGCGACCGTGTGTTGCAAACGGTCAGTCATACGTTCCGACGAGTCTTACGTTCGGAAGACCTGCTGGCGCGCTATGGCGGTGAGGAAATAATCGTCTTGTTGCCGGATACCGATCGCGAAGGAGCGGTAAGGGTCGTCGAGCGTTTGCGCCTGATGCTGGAGCAAACCTCTGTGGCCACGAACCAGGGACCGGTGCACGTAACCGCCAGTGCCGGCATCGCCGTCTTGACCGATCCGTATGATATATCAGATGTCGAGACATTGATCGAGCAGGCGGATCAGGCGCTGCGCCAGGCGAAACAGGCGGGCAAAAATCGCGTCGAAATCTGGCGCGAAGAAGTCCGCATCATCCACGACCCGTCTCCTTAGGACGACAACGAGACATCGCCTGATGATTGACCACAAAGGCACGACGTCCACAAAGGCTACGCTTCGAGAACGCACGTTTTCGCGCCCGTTGCACCGTCGCAGGCGCCTGGTCACGATTGATCATGCATCGGCGGCGGGAAGACGTTCGCGCGCGCCGCGAGACGTCGCCCGCCAACGCACAAACACGATGATCACGATATGTCTGAGCATGTACCTTCGTCGTACCTGAGACATCTCGTTGTAGTGTCAGGGTCTCCCCCCATCACGCGATGGACCACGCCCTCCCGTTTCGTCCGATCCCGCCGGTTCGAGCCGCAGCAGCACCCGTTGTTCAATCAGGATGCCCTCGCCGGTCGTTACCCGCAGACGCAACGTGTATTCCCCTGGTGCATTCTCACCTGTCTGCCAGATGCCCAGAATGCCATCACGGATCGCTTCACCCCGCGCAATCGTGCGCCAGCCAGTATCAGCGGCTCGTCCAGGAGCAATATCGAGCGCATAGACGCCAAGTGCAACGCCACGTACATACACCAGCGGACCACGTACAGTCGTGTTGGTCACGGGTTGGGTGATCTGCGCAATGCTGCCGCCTTCCCGTCCCGCGCTGGCTTCTGGCGGCGGGCAGTACCGCTCCGGCGGCTGCGGAATGCCATGCGCCTCCGCCCACGCGCGAAACGCTGGCGGATACACCACAAAGGTTACTTGCCTGACCTGATCCGGCGGTGTGTAGGAGGCGGCCAGGCATGTCCCATCGTCGGATACGCCGATGGTCAGAAGGGTCACATCGCTGGTGCGCGGCTCGGTTCCTGCCACGAATCGCTCACTGACCGGTTGGGGGCAATGGTCGCCAGCGAGCGCACCGGTATCGGCGCAGATCATCACTTCCCGAATGCCGTCTGGCAGCTCGAAGGTCAAAACAGGACGGCCCTGGTGATAGCGATCCATGATTGCGCGCCAGATGACGCCGGCGCCATTCGATCCGGCGACCTCCTGCATTGGGGAGTTGTCGTTGTTGCCAACCCAGACGCCGACGGTGATGTCGGGCGTGTACCCGACCGTCCATGAGTCGCGCCACTCATTGCTGGTGCCGGTTTTTACCGCCGCCGGACGTCCGTCGGGCAGTTCCATGACATTGTTTCGCCCGAACATGTACTGGCGCGCTGTGTTATCGCTCAGTATGTCGGTAATCAGGTAAGCGATCTGTTCGCCGTGGTCACCAAGAACCTGGCGTCCAGGCGTATCGTCGGTCATTTCGAGGGTTTCACCTCGCGCATTCGTGACTTTCAGAATAGCAACGGGCGAACGGTAGCGTCCTCCATTGCGAAAGGTGTTGTAGACCGCCGTCAGATCGAGCAGACGAACTTCGCCGGCGCCGAGTGCCAGCGGCAGTCCGTAACGCTGCGGATCGTTCAAGGTCGTGATGCCCATCCGATGGGCAAGCGACACGAACGCCTCGATACCGACGTATTCGAGCGTGCGCACCGCCGGAATGTTGAGCGAGTTCGCCAGCGCCATACGCAGGCGTTGCGGTCCGTGGAAGGCATTGTCGTAATTGCGCGGGGCATAGACGGTTCCATCACCGGCTGGATAGGTGACCGGCGTATCCCAGATGATTGTAGCCGGCGTCCATCCGCGCTGAAGGGCAGCGGCATAGACGATCGGCTTCAGTGCAGAGCCGGGCTGGCGTGGCGCAAGGGTTACATTGACCTGCCCATCGATCGCCGGGTCGTTGTAGTCGATGCTGCCGACCATGGCGATGATCTGCGCATCGGGAGTGAGCACGACGACCCCGGCATTGGTGGCGCCACGTTCGCGCAGCGGTGTGTATCCCGGTCCGCCCTCACGAATCCACTGCCGTGCAATGCGTTCGGCTTCCGCCTGCCACAGTGGATCAAGCGTCGTCACCACCCGCAAACCGCCGCGATAGAGCGTTTCCGGGCCATACCGCTCTTCAAGCAGCCGCAGTGTGTAGAACACAAAATGCGGCGCGACAATGCTGGTTTCGATCGAGGCAAAGTGAAGCCGTTCGTCGAATATCGCCTGCGCCTCGGATTCGGTCAGGTAGCCATGTTTGACCATCAGATCGAGGGTTATGCGCTGCCGCTGTTTTGCGCCTGCCAGATTGTGCAGTGGATTAAGGGTGGTCGGCGACTGGGGCAGACCGGCGAGCAACGTTGCCTCACCGGGCGACAATTCCCACACGTGTTTCCCAAAGTAGGATTGCGCCGCAGCCTCGACGCCATATGCCCGATTGCCATAGTAGACTTCGTTGAGATAGATGCCGAGGATCTGTTCTTTGCTGTAGCGTCGTGATACCTCGACAGCCAGAATCGCTTCACGCAGTTTGCGGTCGAGGGAGAGATCATCACGTTCATCAGGGGATAGCAACACATTCCGCACCAGCTGCTGGGTGATCGTCGAACCGCCGCTGACGACCTCGCCCGCCCGATAGTTGAGGAACAGCGCGCGCAGAATGCCCCGCAGATCGATGCCGGGGTTCTCCCAGAAACCGGCATCTTCAACAGCAACAGTTGCATCGATCAGGATGCGAGGAATGCGCTCGAAAGGGACAACCGTTCGCCTGCCACTCAGCGGATCGACCAGTTCGTAGAGCACAGTTCCGTCGCGCGCATACATGTAACCGGTCTCTGCCGGACGATGCCGTCCGATCTGCACCGGATCGGGGAGGTCGCGACTGTAGTGGCGATACACGAGTATAATCGCGATCGCAGCCAGAATGACGCCCACAATGGTCAGTTTGATGAACGCGAGAAACAGGCGCCAGAGGAAGCGTGCCAGCGCTGTGAGTCTTCGTCGTGCTGTTGAACTGGGTGTTTTTTCTGGCGTCATAGATGGGTGATTGGGTGATTACGTGATTGGGTGATTGGGTGATTACGTGATTGGGTGATTACGTGATTGGGTGATTATATCGTTTTTAGAGCCCATCCGAACAACCGCATCCTGAGTAGCGCGCAGCGCGTATCGAATGAGCGGTTTTTCGGTATTCTGCGTTATTCGAACAGGCTTTCCACATTTCACGTTTCACGTTCGCACGTTCGCACGTTCGCACGTTCAACGTTCCACGTTCCCACATTCCACATTCGCACCTTCCCTGTACCTGTGCCATCCCTGCTGTCAACGAATGGAGAACGAATAAACGAATGCGGGCGCATCCGGGCGCCGGTGTCTGCACCCTCGCGCGCCTGCGCTCGCGTTCGCACGTTC
>FWPV01015302.1_pt1:0-10000 | contig 11055 bp, 9 predicted proteins | sample 2228371 | NCBI WGS metagenome assembly FWPV01 (sample SAMEA103939776, study PRJEB20133) | metagenome | reverse complement strand
GTCCTTTTCAAACCGAAAAGTTGGCAAATCGGATCAATCAAAGTCGCTCCGCTTTTGATTCAAAGATCTGATTCTTTCTATCCCGAGAAAGAAAACTAAAGGAAAAGTATAGTGTTTTTGCCAAAAGGCGATTATATAATAAGCACATTCAGCCAAAATGTCAAGATGGGAAGTCAAAAAATTGAAAAATATTTGGGGGTGAACGCTGCCCCCGGTGGTCAACTAAAATTGACCTGAAAAGTCGGCTTTTTCGACCATTTTTAAACGCTTGTTAACGTTTTTTCCCCAAAAAACCGTTTTTCTCCCTGGAATTTAGAGATTTTAGGGATGGCATATCTCTGGCTTTAAGAATGACCTCTCAGAGGTGAAGCGTGAAAAAGGCAGGGTATACCTTGATCGAAGTCCTCATTTCCTCTTCATTGATATTTTTTCTTCTTGCCGGGACCGCCCATCTCACCCTCTCTGCCATGGCAGCCAAAAGAACAGCAGATTTCCTTTTTGCGGCTTCCAGCTTAGCCCTTTCTCGCCTTGAATCTCTTAAGGCTCTCCCGTTCGATCACCCTGATTTAAAGACGCCAAATTCAAGCGAGATTGTTAGAAGCTCAGTTCCGGGAATCATTTTGCTCTTCGAACGGACCGTCGAAGACGTTAACGAAAGACTGAAAAAAGTCATTGTCACGGTTTCCCTACAAACCAGGCCTTCAAGGAAGACAATGTTTTCGCTTTTTCTCTGTCGGGAGCTCGATTTTTAACCATGGAAAAACGCGGCTTTTCATTGATTGAGAGCCTAACGAGCATGACTCTCAGCCTTCTTATGCTGGCCGCCGTCTTCGAGGCCTTCGCAATCACCCGAAATTTTTTTCTCAGCTTAAAAAAAAGCGAGGAAGAAACCCTGGCCGTTATGGCCTGTCTGGATAAAATGAGGTTCGACCTTCAGCGTGCCGGCGCTGGTCTCTCCGGGCCCATCCGCCATGGGCTCATCGAAAGTTTAAGCTTCGAAGGAAAGAAAATAGTAATTCTCAGCCTTGAGGAGAGCTACAAAATCGCTGCTGACCTTCCGGCCGGGGCAACCAGGATTAACCTGGCGGTCGCTTCCGAGGTCAGTCGAGGACGGAATATCTGCCTTTATGACGGAAAACAAGGCGAGTGCAAATTGGTATCCTCTTGCCCAGACAACAAAACAATCATCCTGACTACAGCGCTTGAGCATTCTTACTCCAAGGATGAAACCCGCCTCTTGCTTCTGGAAAAAGTTACCTTCTACTTGGAGGAAAGCAAAAGCACTCTCCGGAGGCAGGTCAATGCCAGTTCGCCTCAGCCGCTTCTAGAAGAAGTGGCCTCATTCGATTGTCTTTTCAATAAAGAAAACAACCTTTTCGCAGTCCGTCTGGCGCTTATATCCAACCGGGAGAAAAATTATGAGCTTAACGTCTTCCCAAAAAATACAGCTCCTTTTCTTCAACGCTTCTAAGAGAAAAAAGAGAAAAAGGGGGAGCATGCTCTTGATCACCATCTTCTGTTTTTTTGTCTTTTCGACGCTTGCCCTGGGTCTTATTTTCCTCAGCCAACTCTATCTGCGGATGAACGGGTGGCGGAACCATTCTCTTCAGATGGATTATGCCTCCGAAAATGGAATCAAAGCGGCCTTTTCCGAAGTAATGGGAACATTACATGCCCTCCCCCTTCCCCAGGTCATCCTCGATGAGGACTATGAAATGCTGAAGCGCAGCCTTACCAATGCCCAGACAAGGCTTCTCGAAGAAGCTCTCGGTCTTCACTTGCCTCTAGAAATTCACGAGACGGAGGGAAACCTTGAATGGTCCAGTCAAATAGAAACACTTCTTCGCGGCCTCGAGGAAGGCCCGACTTTTTGTATCGCCCATCTTGGACTGACCATCCATTCGCAGGGAAGGATTAAAGGTCTATCGCCGCTCAGAAAATCCAGTCTGGATAGCCAGATGGACATCCTCGTCGGCAACATTCCCCTTTTTTCTTTTCCCTTTCTAGTGAACAAGACATTTAGTCCAGAAGAACGAGCCAACTTCTTAACTGCCAATGAAATCGAAATTTCCTCGTCGACTCGGGACCTTATTTCTCCTCAAGCAAATTTTTTTGACCAGCCCTTGATTCCCCAAGAAGCGGATAGGCTTGTCGAAAAGGCCATGAACATCAAAATTTTCAGGCCCCAGGACCTTTCCCCGCGCAAGCTCCGCCAAGCGCTCGGCCTGGAAGAATCCGATGCTCCCGTACCTGAAGGCGTCTATCTTCTTCAGAACGACCTCGGTCTCGGCGGAGTTTACGTGCAGGGCAACCTCCAAGAAATGGTCTTCGCGATTGAAGAAGACTTTCAGGTGATTTCATTCCGGATGGAAAATGGCTCCTGGCTTCTTAAGTTCAGCCCATCGAGAAGTGAAACATATTTTGGTTCCCCCCCTAAACATTTGTTTTTTAGTTTCATTCCCGTTGGAATCATTATCATTAACGGGAAGGTTGAATCCTTGGGGGGAGGAGTGGTGGACCCCAACGGGGAAGTTGTCCTGGCCAAAGATGCCGAAATTCCATCCCTCCTCCAGGGAGTCAACCTCACCCTGGTAGCGTCTGAAAAAATTACCATCACCTCTCACCTCATCCGACAGGGAATTAGCTGGCGGGAAGGAATTCCCTATCTCAAAGAAACCAGTGGCCAACTTATCATCTTTTCCACCGGCCAAGACCTCTGGGCAGATGAAGCTCGAGAGGGTGGCATCACCATCGGAGCCGATTCGCCTTCCCAAATGAAGCTCCACGCTTCAATTGTCGCCCGAGGAGAAGGAGTCTTGATAGAGGGGAAGAACAAAACGATTGAACTTGTGGGGAGTCTCCAGACAACGGAATACATTTCTTCAGGTACTGCGCTAAAAATTTTCTATCACAAACCTGCGGAAATGGCTCAATCGGCCGAAATTGCTCCGCTCACCCAAAGTCGCGTCCTTCATCTCACGCGCTTCGAAATTGAGGAGTGGAGGGAATTCTAAATGAAGAGAGGCTTTTCTGTTGTCGAGACTGCCCTTACTCTCGCGCTCATATCCACCATAATCTATATGGCGGCGACGTCTTTTATTAGCCTCTCACCCAAATACAAATTGAAAAGGGCGGCGGGAGAGGTTTACATGCGTCTGAATTATGCTCGTTATAAAGCCATTTATTATGGACAACCGGTGCGCGTTCGCTTTCAATCGAATAGCTATATCGTTGAAAAATTCAATGAAACTCAGACACATTGGCAGCCCATTGTGACCGGCGTATTTGAAGGCGTCACCGTCGAGTCAAATAATCACCCTATCTTCTATCCTGTTGGTACTGTTTCTAACCTGGCCACTATCTTCGTTGCCAATTCTTTCGGAAGATATAAATTGACCCTCGCCATTTCGGGGAAAATAAAGATGGTCCTGCTTTAATCAGGTCAATGATTCACTGATCTTCTGAAGGACATGGGCCAAGTCGGACGTGGAATTAATGTAGGCGGCGGCGCCGTGAGCGGCCATTTCTCTGGCCATTTCCTCGTCGCTCGCTTGCGGCGAGAAAAGGACAACCGGGATGCCCTTGGCTTTTTCTGACTTTTTCAGTCCTTCCATCACGCCGGAAACGTGCTTGGATGGGAGCGTAATATCAAGGATAATCAAATCCGGCCTCTCTTTCTCCAAATAATTCAATGCGCTTTTCCCGCCAGCGAAGCTATCAACTTGATATCCTTGTCGGACTAGCCGCATCTCAATCATCGTCGCCAGACGAGACGCTCCAGCGATGATCAGGATTTTATTGATCTTCCTTTCGGGCTTTCCAACGATTTTCTCGACACTTTCAATCAAAGCCTTGGGCTCGTAAGGCTTTTTTATGTAGCCAACAATGCCCGCGCGGTAACATTCCTGGACGAATTTAGGCGAGCTCATGATGGTGAGGGCGATAATCGGAATGGTTGTCGTTAGAGGATTCTCTTTGAGCTTGATGACAGCCTCCAGCCCGTGCATTCCAGGCATGATCATGTCCATCAGAATCAAATCTGGCTTTTCAACCTGGGCTGCCTTTATGCCCTCCTGGCCATTCCGGGCGATGATGAGATTATAGCCATATGACTCCAGATGTTTTTTTATCATCTCAATCTGGACGGCGTCGTCTTCCACGAGAAGAATTTTTGGCATTCCCTTGGCTCTCCCCTAACCGAATATTTTCAGTAATTCCATGCTTGTCATTATTATCGGCAAATTCGCAGCCTTTGGCAAGACCGATAAATGATAATTAGCTCCGTTTTTCATAAACAACCTTTCCGTCGATAATTGTATAGACTACTTCTGTGTCCAGAATTTCTCTCTCGGGAATGGCAAAAAGGTTCCGATCCAGAATCGTGATGTCAGCCAGCTTGCCCACTTCGAGCGAGCCACGAATACGGTCCTCAAAGCAAGCCAGCGCATTGTTAATCGTATAGGCTCGGATAGCTTCCTCCATGGATATCTTTTGCTCTGGAAACCAACCATTCTCGGGGGTGCCCTTGATGGTCTTCCGGGTGACCGCTGCGTAGATAAGGTATTTTGGATGCATCTGGTAATAAGCCGCTGTCGTCCCCGGCCAATCTGACCCAAAACAAAGGATGGCACCGTTTTCGAGCAGCGACCGGAACGCATAGGCTCCGCGGCATCTCTCGTGGCCAATTCGCTTTTCCATCCACCGCATATCATCCGAAATATGGTATGGATTAACCTCAGCGATCACGTTAAGGTCGCGAAAGCGAGGAAAATCCTGGGGTCTGATGACCTGGGCGTGAATGACCCGGAATCCTCTCAGGTCTATCCCCATTTCCTTTTTTAATCGCTCATAAAGGTCAAGCATTTCAGCGACGCCGCGGTCGCCGATGGCGTGGACATTGGGGACAAAACCTGCCTCCAGGCCAACCTTGATCAAACGATACATCTTCTCCATGTTCCCAACTTTAAGCTGCGGGTCATCTGAGGTATGGTGACGCCAATGACCATAATTAAGGGGCTGGTCGTTGTAGGGCTCAAAAAAAAGGGCTCCATGCGTCCCCATAATGCCATCGATATAGCCCTTGAGAGCTCCATAACGAAGCCAGAGGTCTTTCTGGCGTGATTTGGGATGAAGCCCCATTGTAAACCCCTGCTCCTTTAATTCTGCGGCACGGGACAAGTCTGGGCGCAGCCAGACTCGACAGGTCAACTCACCCCTTTCCTGAAGTTCGATAAAACGCGCCGTTTGATCAGCCGTCTCGATATCATGGACCTCAACGATACCAGCCTCCCGAAGGGCCTTAAGTGCGGCACGATTTTCGTTGAGCAGCCGCTGGTGGGATTTTGGCCGCACAGCCTGGGCGATGGCATCAAAAGCTGGCGAGGGCCGGAAAATGATTCCTGTCGGTTTCCCGTCAGGACCCAACTCCATCCCTTCAATCTTTCGACCTTCCAGGTTGGCTGCTCGGAGGGCGGCAGAATTGGCCAACCATTCCTTCTGATCAAAGCGACACAGAAAACAGGGATTGTTGGGCGTAAGGTCATCAATCATTCGCCTGTGCGGTCGCCAGAACTTCTTTTCCCTCTCTGCTTCTTCTCCAGACTCTCCCAAACCCCATTGTTCATAGGCCCCCCACAGTCCCTCTGTAATCCATTCTCCCTCCTCGAGGATCCCGACCACCCGCTGGATTTCCTCCCTTAGGCTGGCCTCGTCAGCAACCATCATCAAGTTGGCGTCGTTGATGAGCGCTCCAGCCCTGTTGAAATGAACATGAGCATCGATGATCCCGGGAAGAACAAATTTTCCTCCCAAGTCAATCACTCTCGTCGACCGGCCTATAAACTTTTTCATTTCTTGGCTTTTCTCCGAAAGAGCGACTATCTTGTTCCCCTTGATCGCCAGATACTTTGCCCAGGGGTGAGCGTTGTTAACAGTGTAAATGGCTCCGTTCATCAAAACCAAATCAGCGGCGGCCTTTTCTCGTCGTGAACAGCCGGGGAAGGAGAGTCCGAGAAAACAAAAAAGGATGAGCATCATAGAAAAAACATGGCTTTCCCTCTTTTGGCTACGCATTTTCCCTTCGTTTTCTATTATATTTGAAAAGCCCCCCCTGTCAAAGCAAAATGTGCTCTTCTTTTCTGGACTTGGTATTTTCTTTCTCCAAGGATGGTGATAAAATTTAAAAAAATAAAGCTGAGAGGTAAAATAATGAAAAGACTTGGTCCTTTCTTCTTTCAGCTCTTTTTGCTTTCAACGATTTCTTTTTTCTCCCTGTCGAGCGCCTTCCCTTTGGTGCTGGCAGGTCAGCCAATTTCCATTCAGAAAATTGAGCCCTTCACATATTTTTCCATCCCTAATAAAGGTCCCTTCTCCAAGCTGCCAGAAGCAATTGGGAGGCTGGTCGAAGAAATGCGGGTTCAGAACCTAGCCCCGACAGGTCCTTTAATGGGGATTTATCATAATGTCCCTGGCGAAGTGGAGCCCGAAGAACTGGTCTGGGAAATCGGGTTTCCTGTTACCCCTCAGGCACTGGTGCAACCTCCGCTTGAACAGAAGGTGTGGGATTTTGAGCAGGTAGCCGCTTCTCTTCACGTTGGTCCCTACGAAAAGACGGAAGAGACGATTGCCAAGATGATGGAATGGCTCGAAGAAAACGGATATGCGCCTTCAGGCCCGGTCCTTGAACGATACCTTGATATGAACCCCCTGGAAGTTAAGCCCGAAAACCTGAAAACAGAAATTTGGATTCCTTGCCAGAAAAAAAGATAGACGCCTCGACCCTCTACTTCTGAGGCCGACAGGCCTTGACGCAAATGCCGCAGATATATTGACTCACCTGATATAGGCGCTTAAATTCCTTTATCTTTTCAAAACAGGCATGATGATCAAAATCGGCCCTGTTCATCTTGATGGCGCCGGCGGGACAACAAGATAAGCAGGCCACACAGGCTCCGCAGTCTGAGTTTATCGGTCTGTCTGGAGTAAGGGGCATGTCGGTCAATACCGAGACCAGGCGAAATTGCGAGCCCAGAAAATGGTTGACAAGCAAATTATTACGGCCGACCCAGCCTAATCCAGCCAAGTAGCCAATTTTTTTATGTGAGAGATGGGCCTTCTGTCTCTCCCAATCCACGATTTGAGAGGCAGGAATGGGGAGGGCCTTATACCCAGAATCCTGAATGACTGCCGAAATATGGAGAGCCGTTCGATCAAGGAAGAAATTAAGCTGGCGATAGTGGTGGAAATAAAGAGGAGTGGGATGGTCCTTAATATCATCGAGAATAGAATGAATCAGGCTCTTTCCCAAAGAAATAGCAAAATGGAATTGACGACCAAGCTCGAAAGGCAGACAAAACTCATCGCGAACAGAAGTGATATCTGCAATCCCAAAAAGGTCAATCTCTAATTGATTGGCGATTTTTTTTAATTTTTCTTTGTTTCTTTTCGCTTTTTCCACTCGCTAATTCTATCGAGCGCGGTCTGATGTGTCAACGCATGTTGACTCCCTGCTATGATTAAGATATATCAAATTTGTTTTTCTTGATTCCATCTTAAAAAAGGAGAACTGATGCTTGAAAAGACGTTGGCCATCATCAAGCCAGATGCGGTAAAGAAAAAAGTCGTCGGGAAAATTATCCAGCGGATAGAAGAGGAAGGCTTTGAGATCACAAGGATGAAGTTGCTCCGCTTGAGTAAAGAAGAAGCAAAAGGATTCTATGAGGTCCATAAGGATAAGCCCTTTTACGAAAGCCTGACTGATTTCATGTCTTCCGGAGAAATAGTTGTCATGGTTCTCGAACGAGAAAATGCGATAGCTCATTGGCGTGAGGTGATGGGCGCAACTGACCCGGCGTTGGCTCGACCTGGCTCGATCCGGCATGAGTTCGGGTTTTCAATAGAAAGGAATGCCGTCCATGGCTCAGATAGCCGGTCGACAGCGGAATGGGAGGTTTCCTATTTTCAAAGGAAAATAGCCTAAAATAGAAGTTTTTCAATAGTCCTGAATCCTTAAGCCCATTTTTTTCCTCAGACGTAATTGCTACCCCTATATTTTGTATAATATCAATGATACATACAGTATGAAGCATCCATATTAATTGGATATATTCTTGACCCCTAAGGAGTATTTTTTTCTAAAAAAGACTTGACATTTTTCCTTTAATTAATTAGATTTATGGTGCGCCTTGGATGAGAGTAAAAATCCATATCTCACCTCTTCGTTCAGCGTTATTTTCTCCCCAGGGCGGATCTCTTTATTGAAAGGAGGTCCCGATGTCCAGAAAACTGACATTTAAGTGTACGGCCGTATTAGCTCTCTTAGGATTTCTCCTCTTCTTTGTGCCAGCTCTTTCCAGTGCTCCTCAAAAGAGCTCAAAGTTCGATTTCAGAATTTTAATCAAGAAACCTGCTATGTGGATTTCCTCCTTCGTCTCATTTTTTACGCCAATTTTCGACAGAGAAAATTTCGACCCTTCTAAAACCACCAACTCAGATAGCTCTGGAAACAAGGTGAAGCCTACGGGTGGAACTGGAGTGGGAAGGCCGAGCACAGGCGATTAAATATAACAAAGAATCCTGACAATATAACCTAAAAGACGCGTAATAACTCACTTCGCACATAAATAAAAAGCACAAAAGTTTCCATTTAATTCCGTAATTTTTAGCAAAATCACCCCCTCTTTCCCCCCTAAGGGCGATTGACCGTTTTTATATTTAACCGTAAGAATCTACATGAGTTTTAACCGAAAGACTAATTATCTAATCCACACGATGAAGCTCAATCAAAAAATTCTTAAGCTGAACAAAATGACCAAAGTTCTTTTATTTTTCTTTCTTTTCGCCATTCCAGCTCATCCATTTTTAATTGAAAAAGCACCTTTTAAAGAAACAAACACTAGTACACAATTTTCTCCTTATTTCTTCCGGGGAGAAGAACTCAAGCGGGCCGGCGAGTTTACCCAAGCGATTGAATTCTTCAAGAAAGCGATAATCAATGCAGAAAAAAGACAAAATCAACCCGAAAAAATGGAAGCTCTAATCCGCCTCGCTACTCTATATTGGAACATTGGCCAACTCAAGCTTTCTTCCGAAAAATATAATGAAGCTCTCATTATTGCTCGATATCTCAAAAATAACGAGAAAACTTATTACTGCGCAACAGCTTTATCAATCTATGAAAATTATAATGAGGCCAAAGATCACAGAGAAGCTAGAGATTTTCGCTCTTCCATTGATAATTTTAAAGCGGCCATCGACCTGGCAAGGAAAATAAACAGCAAAGAGCATGAACTCAAATGTCTTCGGCAATTGAGTTTAACCTACTGGGAAGAGAACAAAATCCAAGACTTTTTTATTCTTAATCAAGAGGCTCTTCAAATTGCCCGAAAAATCAATCATAGATTAGAAGAAGCGAGGTGCTTAAATAATATTGGGCTCTTTTATTGGAAAATTGATAACTATTCTGAAGCCTTAACTAATTTTACAAAAGCCCTAGATAAAATAAAAAACCTTAACAATCTCCAAAATGAAGCCGAATACCTTAACAATATTGGTCTTCTACTTTTCACTGTTGGCGACTATGATCGAGCAATTTATTATTTAGAGAGAGCGCTGGCAATAGATAGTCAAACTAAAAACACGTTAGGCGTAACTTTCGACTATATTAATCTTGGGGAAACACTAAAGCGAAAGGCCCTTTTAAATGAAAATCCTCGTGAATTGGAAGGAGCATCATTTTACTTTAAGAATGCATTGAAGCTTTCAAGAGAGATCGGAAATAGCAAACTAGAAACAATTTGCCTAAATAATTTGGGCACAATCTATTATCAGCAAGAAAATTATTTTAAATCTTTAGATTACTTCAAACTTGCTCTGGAAAATTTGGGCGCTGATAAGGAACTAAAATCACTGGTTCTCACCAACTTAGGGATTGTCTACGCTCAACTGGGAAATTATGAGGAGTCAACAAAATACTATCAAATGGCAATAGATTTAGCCTCGG
>FWPV01015300.1_pt1 | contig 11058 bp, 5 predicted proteins | sample 2228371 | NCBI WGS metagenome assembly FWPV01 (sample SAMEA103939776, study PRJEB20133) | metagenome | reverse complement strand
CCCAATCCCCTCCCTGCGGGGAGGCGCCCGGTTCCCTCCCCCAGCGGGGGAGGGCCAGGGAGGGGGCGGCCCTCCCAGAGATACCCCATGTTCATCGCGGCGATGTGCGCCATACGCATGACCGTCTGAGGTGAAAATAGCCCGCCCGCGGGAGGGTCTGGGCGTAGAGGCGCGGCGCCGCCGCGCCTCTACGCCCTCCCAAAAAGAGCATCTCGTTGCATTCCCTGTAGGGAGCGGCGCAGCGGCAAGGGTGTCTGGCGGGGTTAACGGAACTATACGCCCGGTAAGGGTGACTTTCTCCAAGGGCGGGCGCATCCCTGCTACAGTAGGCGCATCAGGAGGATGGCCCATGACCCACATCGAGCACGAGTTGACCAGGCATCTCTTGCATCTCAGCCGCACCATCGGCGCCCGCCCGGCGGGATCGGCGGCGAATGTGGCCGCGGGCGGCTATATCGTGCGCAGCCTTGAGAGCGCCGGCTTTACGGTTGACTTGCAGGCCTACCCGTGCCCGACATGGGAAGACCTGGGGACAACGCTCGAGGTGGGTGGTGTGGCAGTCCCGGTGGGAGCGAACCCCTTCTCGCCGTCCTGCGACGTTCAGGCGCCTACGGTCACTGCCGGCACCCTTGCCGAGTTACAGGCGCTGACCATGCGGGGGCGCGTGGCCGTGCTCTACGGCCAGGTGGCGGCGGCGCCACTGGCGCCCAGGGACTGGCCGTGGAAGGGCGATCACGACGCGGCAATCGTCGCGGCCCTCGAACAGGGCGCGCCAGAGGCGGTGTTGCTGGTGCAGACGCACGAGGCGGCGCTGGCCCGTCTGATCGAGGACCCTGATCTGGGACTGGCTTCGGCGACGGTGCCGGCGGAGGTGGGGTTGCTGCTGGTGCGCCAGCCCGGCGTGCCGGTGCGCCTGCGGATCAACGCCCGACGCGGCGCCGGTAGCACCTACAATGTCATCGGGCGCCGCGGGTCGCACGATGAGCCGCGGGTCATACTCTGCGCGCACTTTGACACGAAGATCGATACGCCGGGCGCCTCCGACAACGCCGGTGGCGTGGCGGTGCTGCTGGCGCTGGCAGAGATGCTGGGGGCGCATCGCCTCGGCGTTGGCCTCGAGGTGGTGGCCTTTAACGGCGAGGAGTACCTGCCGTCAGGCGCCGCAACGTACATCCGGCGCCGGGCCGCCGACCTCGACGCGATTGTGGCCCTGCTGAACTTCGATGGCGTCGGGCAGTGGCTCGCACCCAACGGCGTCACGCTCCTGGAAGGTTCCCAGGCGTTTGCCGACGTGCTGGAACACCTGCTCCGGCGCTACCCCGGCGTCGTCCGTATGGCGCCCTGGTTGGAGAGCGACCACGGATTCTTTGCCCTGCGCGGCGTACCCAGCGTGGCTTTCACCACCGCCGCCCGCCAGCCCCTGGACCACACCCGCGCCGACACGGCGGACTGGATCAGCCCGCCCCGGCTCCGCGAGGCGGCCATGCTCGGCGCCGAGATCGTCGCCGCTCTGCAAGGAAAAAGCCCGGCCTGGACCCGCGCGCTCCGCGCGGCGGCTGTTGCGGATTAAATCGGCGCCGACACAGCACAACGCGATTGTTGAGCAGTTCATTTAGTGACAGTAACCGGGGCTATCAGTTATCTCGAGCAGGTGTGTTATCGCGCTGAATAGCCCTGCTTTATCAGTTGCCTGCTGACGAGGGCTGCGTGGCCTGCGGCCTCGCTGGATCTCTCTTCGTATCAGGTGGGGCATGGAGAAACGGGGTTTCCCCGCGCCCTCGCCTACGGGACGGCAAGATCTCCCCACAGGCGGAGGGATGGGGAAATCCGATTTCCCCGTGTGCCAACCGCTAGTGGGAACGGCTGGCGCCGCGACAGGCAGGGGGATGGGGAACCCGGGTTTCCCCGTATCTTCACACCAGTACTCGGGGTAGACCACTCCTACAGAAACGCGCTCATCCCCGTAATGGCCCGGCCAACGATCAACGTATTCATCTCGTGGGTGCCCTCGTAGGAATAGAGCGCCTCGGCATCGGCGAAGTAGCGCGCCACTTCGTGCTCGAGCAGAATACCGTTGCCGCCGAGGATATTGCGCCCGATGGCGACCGTTTCGCGCAAGCGTTCGCCGCAGAACGCTTTGGCCAGCGAAGCCCGCTCCTGACTGATCTTGCCGTCACGGGCCTGGAGTTGACTCAACCGCATACACATGGTCTGCATAGCAGTCACGTTGCCCAGCATGCGCACCAGGCCCTGTTGCACGAGCTGGAAGCCGGTGATCGGCCGCCCGAACTGGATGCGCTGGTTGGCGTACTCCAGTGTGCGTTCGTAGGCCCCCATCGCCACCCCGGTCATAGCCCAGGCCACGTGGCCGCGGGCCATGCCCAGTTGCCGGGCGACATCGCGGAAGCTCTTCACGCCGGGGAGCCGGTTGGCCTCCGGCACCCGCACGTGCTCGAGGCGAACATTGGCGTTCTGCACCACGCGCAGCGCGATCTTGCCCTCCAGCTTCTCAACGTGGTAGCCGGGGGCGCCGCGTTCGACTACAAAGGCCTTGACCTGCTGATCGCCGACATCGCGGGCAAAGACGATGTTCAGGTCAGCGAAGGGCGCATTGCCGCACCACTTCTTGGCGCCATTCAACACCCAGCCATGCTCGTCGTGACGCGCCGTGGTCGTCAGACCCGCCGCCGCCGCCGAGCCGACCTCGGGCTCGGTGAGCGACCACGTGCCGATCTTCTCGAAGCGCTGCATTGGCCCCAGCCAGCGCTGCTTCTGTTCTTCGCTGCCGAACAGGTCGATTGACCCCATCGCCAGACCCCAGTGGACGCCGAGGAAGGTGTACAGCGAGGCGTCCACCCGGGCCAGTTCCATTGCGATGATTCCGCCGACCACGGGACCGATGCCGCTGATGCCGTGGAGACGATCGCCAAGCACGTCTCTGGTCATTGCGGCAAAGGAGGGGAGCAGTTCGTGGGGAAACTCGCCCCGCTCCCAGTAATCGCCGATGATCGGGCGCACCCGCTGCTCCATGTAGGCGCGGATGCCCCGCTGCACGGCTCGCTCTTCCTCCGTCAGCAAATCGCTGATGTCGTAAAAATCGCTGTTGATCGGCGGCAACGCCCGTGGCCGCCGTTTGCTGGTAATACTTTTGATCAACAGGCCGATCTCTTGCGGGGTGACCCCGCCAAGGGATCGCACCATGTCCGGGAATTTCAATAATCGGGTGAGACCGGCCAGGGGTAGCGTAACGGGAGCCATGGAAATCCTCCAGTTGTTGTAGCTGCCGGCGACGCCGCTGTCGCCAGCCGACGGATCGCCGTTGTTCCGCCGGGCCTGTTCTTCTCCCGCCCCTTCGGGTCTGCCTGTGCCTCTCGGGGATTACAAGACGCTGCGCGTCGCGCGACAGAGATTGTATTCCCGGTAGACATGAGGAGAATCAGGCGAGGATAACGCGATGCGTTACACATGTTATATCACATTATTCCCGCATCTGTCAATGGAAAAGATTCTCATTTTGTGGAATGGCGGGGGCGGGGAACCCGGGGTTCCCCGTGCCCCTGAGGTGAAAATAGCCCGCACGCGGGAGGGTCTGGGCGTAGCGGCGCGGCGGCGCCGCGCCTCTACGCCCTCCCACGTCGCTCTCGAGGGGGCGTGGGGAAACCGGGGTTTCCCGTCCTCCTGCCCGGGGGAGGGTTTGGGAGGGCGCAGCCTTCCCGGGAAGAGTTATTTTTATTCTGGCGTTGTGGGGCGCAGCCGCAAATAGTGTTACGTTTCAGCGGGTGCGGGGTTGGCGGGCCGGAGCAGGCCACGGTCAGGCTCAGCGAGCCCGAGGGTCAGGGCAAGTCCGAGCAGCCCGGCCCCGATGACCAGGGCCGGCAGGCCGAAGCCCGGCGCCAGGTCGAGCACCAGGCCGCCCATCGCTGGCCCGCTGGCATCACCGATCATATAGGCGAACTGCGTCACCGCTGAGGCAGTGATCAGGCGTTCGCCGCGCAGGCGGGCGCTGTTGCGGATGGTTGCCAGTGTGTACAGGCCGCCCCCGGCAGCGCCCCAGACCATACCAAGGAGCAGCAGTAGCCAGGGCGAGGCGTGGGCGAGCGGCAGCAGCAGCGCGCTCAGCGCGATCACCACCGTGGTGCCGACGATTACCTGGCGCCAGGACCAGCGGTCGGCCAGGGCGCCGAAGGGGTATTGCGCCAGGCTGCCCAGCCCCATCGCGGTGACGATGCCGGCCGCCAGCGTGGAGCCGAGACCGATGTGCAGCCCGTAGAGCGGCAGGGCCACGCTCAACCCCGACTCGAACAGGCCGCCGAGCAGGGCGATGCCGAGCGCCAGTGGCCCGACCTGCGCCAGCGCGCCCCGCAGCCCGGTCTTGAGGGGCGCCTCGCGGGCCGCCGCGGGCGCGCGCATGGGCCAGAGCAGCGCCAGCGCCACCAGGCCCGCTGCCAGGGCCAGCAGACGCGGCGCCGGGCCGTGAATGCCCGTGATTAGCAGGCTCCCGGAGCCGGCGAAGAGCGCCGCGCCGATGCTGGTCTGGAACAGCGCCATCACCCGCCCGCGCGTCTGCGGCGTGGCCAGCGCCGGCGCCCAACTCTCGGCCAGGGTGAAGCGCAGGCCTGCGGTGAAACCCGCCAGGGCAAAGCAGGCCGCCAGCGGCAATGGGTGTTCGAACAGCACCAGCCCGGCCAGGGCCAGGGCGCCGATACCCAGGGCGGCGCGGAAGACAGCTCGCTGGCCGTAGCGCCGCACCAGGCCCGGCGCCGCTGTCAGCGCCAGCATGTAGGCCAGTGAGCCTGCGGCTACCAGGGCGCCAATGATCCAGCTCTCCACCCCCCGCTCGGCCAGGCTCAGCGTCAGCAGAGGGGTGAGAATCGCTGCCGGGACGGTCTGGAAGAAGAAGCCCGCCAGGAACCGCCAGGTCCAGTAATGTGGAATACGCCGTAGCATAAAGATGCCATTTCAGATTGCAGATCGCCGCAATGACTCTCCACCAGGCCATGCGGCTGCGCTGCACAACGTCAGGGTAAGCATAGTTGTTCCTGGGAGGGCTGCGCCCCTCTCAAGTGTCGAGTTTTTGGGGGGTGCAACCCCTGGGTCCCGCATACCCCGCCCCCCTGCCCTTTCTCCTGCCAGGGAAGGGAGTCGGAATCTGGCGTTGCGGCACGTCAGCAGAACCGGTGTATCGCAGCGTCAGCCACATACCCCCCTCTCCCGCTCAGGGTTCAGGGGCGGACAGAACATATGGGCGACGACGGGCGTTCTGGCGTTGGGATGCGCTGGTTCGTCCTCACCCCCTGCCCCTCTCCAGCTTCGCTGGAGAGGGGAGACCAGAGCCGTGCGCGGGGGCGTTCCAATGCGGCGCAAGCCACGTTGGCTCGGATGTTCTGTCCGCCCCTGAACCGCTCAGGGAGAGGGGGGCAGGGGGGTGAGGACCAGCAGCGCATCAGGACGACATCCGCCAGAAACGCTACACCTGAAAGGGGCTTCGCCCTCCCACGCCCCTTCTGTCGCGTCCCTCACGAGCATAGAACTCGCCGGATGCGCCACTTCCTGCTTCTACAGCCAGTCTACAGCGCGGCCGTTGCGCGCCTGTGCCGCCCGCCGTTGCGACCGGCGTTGCAACCGGCGTTGCAACCGGCGTTGCGGGAGGTAGCAGGACGGGTACAATACGTTTGCGCTCGTGGAGGTGTGGAGGTGGAAGAACAGCTTCACACGACTACGATGAGTCTCAGGAGCGCAAGCCTTCGCTATGGATGATCAACAGCCCTCGACGATCGAACTGCGTCTGCTCGGGCCGCCGGAGGTGCTGGCCGATGGTGTGCCGGTGGCGATTGAACGGCGCAAGGCCCTGGCCCTGCTGGTCTACCTGGCGATGGAGCCGGGCGAGCATGCGCGCGATGCGTTGGCGGCATTGCTGGCCCCCGACGACGAGCCAGCGGTCTCGCGAGCGGGCCTGCGCCGCGCTCTGGCGGCGCTGATGCCCACCCTGCGCCCCTGGCTCCACGTCACTGGCGACCGGCTGGCCCTCGCGCGCGACGCGAGGTTTGAAGTTGATGTCGAGCGCTTTCGCGCCCATCTGGCCGCCGGCAGCCGCGCGGATCTGCGCGCTGCCGTAGCTCTCTACCGCGGCGATTTTCTGAGCGGCTTCAGTTTGCCCGGCAGCGCTCCCTTCGAGGAGTGGCAACTTTTCCAGACCGAACGGCTGCGTCAGGAACTGGCCGAAGCGCTTGATCGTCTGAGCGCGCTGCCCGATGCCGCCAACGACCTCGAGGCTGCCATTGGCTACGCCCGGCGCTGGCTGGCCCTCGACCCGCTCCACGAGCCGGCCCATCGCCGCCTGATGCGCCTCTATGCCGCGGCGGGTCAGCGCACCGCGGCCCTGCGCCAGTACCGTCTGCTCGCCGATACGCTCGCCCGCGAACTGAACGCCGCGCCCGATCCCGCCACCCGGGCGCTCTATGAGGAGATCCGCCAGGGCGACCGCATGCCGCAGGCCAGCCGCTGGAGCAGCGCCCCGCCGCGTCTCCCTGCTGCGCCGGGTCCGACGGCAGCGATTGAAACGCCCAGTCTGCCCTTCCTCGGGCGCGAGGAGGAACTGCAACGCATCGCCGAGGCTCTGGAGGATCCGGCTTGCCGCATCCTGACCCTGATCGGCCCGGGCGGCATGGGCAAGACGCGCCTGGCCGTTCAGGCAGCGCAGCAGAACGCCGCCCGCTTCCCCGATGGCGTGTACCAGATCTCGCTGGTGGGGGTGAGCAGCGGCGAGCGGCTGATCACCACCATCGGCGCGAGCCTTGGCGTCACCGGCCAGGGCGACGGGTTGGAGCGGCTGTGCGCCGCCCTGTACGACCGCAAGGTCCTGCTGGTGCTCGACAATGTTGACCAGGCCCTGGAGGGCGCCGCGCTGCTTCGGACGCTCGTGCACCGTACCCGCCATCTCAAGCTGCTGGTTACGTCGCGCGAGCGTCTCAAGCTCCAGGAAGAATGGGTGATTGACCTGGCCGGTCTGGCGGTTCCCGAGGAAGACGACCCGGCGCGCGACCCCGCAACATATCCTGCGGTGCAACTCTTTGCCCTGCGGGCGCGGCAGGTGCGCGCTGATTTTGAACTGACCCCCGAGGATCTGTCGGCGGTGGTAGAGATCTGCCGACTGGTAGAGGGGATGCCGCTGGCGATTGAACTGGCCGCGGCCTGGGTGCGCGTGCTGACGCCGGCAGAGATCGCCCGTGAGCTGACCCAGAGCATGGCTCTGCTCACCACCTCGCTGCTCGATGTGCCCGAGCGGCACCGCAGCGTCGAGGGCGTGCTCACGCAGACCTGGGAGCGGCTCACTGCCACCGAGCAACAGGCCCTGCGGCAACTCGCCGCCTTCGAGAACGGCTTCACCCGCGTGGCGGCGACAGAAGTGGCCGGGGCCTCGCCCCTCGTGCTCGCCGCACTCACCGATAAAGCGCTTATCCGGCGCGACCGGGCCGGGCGCTACGCGATCCACGAGTTGCTGCGGCAATTCGCGGCGCGCAAACTGCACGCCGAGCCTGCCGAGGAACAGGCGACCATGCTGCGTCTCTGCCGCTTCTATGCCCGTCTGCTCGATCGGCGCAACCAGGACTTGCAGGGCGCCCATCAGCGGCAGGCCCTGGCCGAACTCGACAGCGAGTACGACAATCTCTGGAAAGCCTGGACCTGGGCGGTAGGGGAGCGGCGTCTGGAGGAACTGGCCCTGGCGCTCGACGGCTTCTACCGGCTACACGAGGTCCGCGGCTGGTACAGCGACGGCATTCAGGCCCTGGAGGCGCTGATCGAGCGGCTGGAGCGTCGCCCTCCGGCAGAGCGCGCTGCGCCAGCCTGCGCGGTGCTGGTAGCCCGGGCGCAGGCGCGGGTCGGGGCGTTGTACTGCTGGATCGGCGAATTCGCCACCGCCGAGCAACGCCTGGAAGCGGCGCTGCCGGTGCTGCAAGCCCACGGCCAGGCACTCGACGTGGCCTTCACCCTCACCGGGCTGGGGATCGTGGCCGACGAGCGGGATGACGAGCCGCGCGCGCGCCAGTTGCTCGAGGCAGGGCTGGCCGCCTACCAGGCCCTCGACCACCAGCCCGGCATCGCCTGGGCGCTCGATGCGCTGGGCGATCTGGCGGGCAGCCAGGGGGATTACGCGCGGGCCAGGGATCTGCTGACCGAGAGCAGCACCCTCTTCAGTGCCATGGGCGACCAGGTCAGCGCAGCCTGGAGTCTGTGCAGCCTGGGGCGGGTGCTGGGGCTGATGGGCGACCACGCCGCGGCGCGGCAGTTGCTCAGCGAAAGCCTGATCATCTTCGAGAGCCTGGACGACCGGCACGGCGCGGCTGCCGCCCATGCCAATCTGGCCGAGGGCGCCTACGCGGGACGCGACTTGACGGCGGCGCGCCAGCACTGGCTGGCCTCGCTGCGCCTGGCCCGCGAGGTGGGCGTGGTGCCCTATGTGATGGACGCCCTGGTGGGGCTGGCAACCGTGCTGAGCGAGACGGGCGTGCTGGAGCAGGCCCACGAACTGGCTGCCCTGGCTATTGCCCACCCCGCCACCTGGCGCGAAACGGTGGACGCAGCCCAGGCAGTGCTCGCGACGACCGGCGCGCTGCTCGACCCCGCGGTGGCCGAGCAGGCCGCCCGGCGCGGGCGCGCCACCCCCTGGGAGGTGGCCGCCGCCCGGCTCCTGGAAGCCTGAGGTGAACATAGGGGAAACCGGGTTTCCCCAACCCCCTCCCTGAGGGGAGGGTCTGGGAGGGCTGCGCCCTCCCAGGAGCATCCATTGATATGCAAACGGGGAGACCCGGTTTCCCCATCACACCGCCATCAGGCTCACGACCGCATCGAACAGGTCCTCGGCGTTGGGCTTGGAGAAGTAATCACCGTCGCTGCCATACGCCGGGCGGTGCGGCCGGGCCGTCAACGTGACCGGTGGGGCATCCAGATGCCAGTAGCCGCCCTGCGCTTCGATGACTTGCTGGAGCATATAGGCCGATGCGCCACCCGGCACGTCCTCGTCGAAGAAGATGATCCGGCTGGTCTTCTTGAGCGACTCGAGGATCATGCCGTGCCGGTCGAAAGGCAGCAGGGTCTGTACATCAATCACCTCTACGTCAATCCCCACCTCCTCCAGGGCTTCGGCGGCCTCCAGAGCAATCGCGCAGCAAGCCCCGTAGGTCGCCACCGTGACATCCTCGCCGGGGCGCAGGATCTCGGGCACACCGAGGGGGATGCTGTATTCGCCGATGTTTGCCGGCAGGCGCTCGCGGCGGCGGTAACCGTTGAGCACTTCGACAACCAGCGCCGGCTCCTCAGCCTGCAGCAGGGTGGTGTAGAACCCGGCAGCCCGGGTCATGTCGCGGGGCACGCAGATGTGCATGCCGCGCAGCAGGTGCACCAGCGCGCCCATCGGCGAGCCGGAGTGCCAGACGCCCTCCAGACGATGGCCGCGGGTACGTACAATTACCGGGGCGGCCTGGCCGCCGCGGGTACGCCAGTGCAGGCTGGCCAGGTCGTCGCTGAGCGGGCTGAGGGCGTAGAGGATGTAGTCGAGGTACTGGATCTCGGCGATGGGGCGCAGACCACGCATGGCCATACCGATCGCCTGGCCGATGATCGTCGCCTCGCGGATGCCGGTGTCGCTGACCCGCAGCGGGCCGTACTTCTGTTGCAGGCCGCTCGTACCCTGGTTGACATCGCCCAACGCGCCGACATCTTCGCCGAAGATGCATACCCGCGGATCGCGCGCCAGCCAGACATCGAAGGTGGCGCGCAGGATCTCGAAGCCGCGCACCTCCGGCGCATCGTCGGCGTAGCGCACGGGCGCCGCAGGCACGCGCACAGCAGCCGCAGCGTCTTCGCAGTAGAGGTGCGAGCCGTAGCGCTCGCGCCCACGGGCCAGCTGGCCGGCGTGCCAGGCCGCCAGGGCGGCGCGCGCCGGCGCCGGGCTTTCACGTGTCCGTACCAGGGCCGCGTGGGCCGCAGCCAGCATCTCGCGGCGGAGGGGCCCGGGGTGGGCGCGCAGGTTGGCAGCCATGCTGTGCAGAGCAGCGGGGTCATCTGCTGCGGGGGCCACGGCCACCAGCAGGTCGGCCAGTTCGCGGGCCTCGGCGCGCGGTTCCGCCAGAAAAGCCTCCCAGGCTCGTTCGCGGGCGGCCTCGGCCTCCTCGCGGGTCTCGGCCTCGATTGCGTCCAGTTCCTCGGAGTCGGCCAGCCCTGTCTCCAGGATCCAGGCGCGCATCCGCCGCAGGGGGTCGCGGTCCCGCTCCCACTCCAGGCGCTCCGGCGATTTGTAGCGCTCGTGGCTGCCCGAACTGGAGTGGCCCTGGGGCTGGGTCATCTCGGTAACGTGGATAATGGCCGGGATGTGGTAGGCGCGCGCGCGATCGGCGGCCCGCAGGTAGACCTCGCGCAGGGCCGGATAATCCCAGCCGCGCGCGGTGTAGAGATCGAAGCCCTGGTCCGTGTCGGGGCGACGCCGGAAGCCGGCCAGCACCGCCGACAGGTCGCCGCCGCTGATCTGGTATTCGTTGGGCACGGAAATGCCGTAGCCGTCGTCCCAGATCGAGATCACCGCCGGGGCGCGCAGCACCCCGATAGCGTTAATCGCTTCCCAGAAGAAGCCCTCGGCGCAACTGGCGTTGCCGATGGCGCCGAAGGCGACTTCGTCGCCGTGGCGCGAGAACTGGCTCAGGTCGCGCAGCGTGTCAAGCTCGCGGTAGAGGCGCGAGGCGTAGGCCAGCCCAACCAGCCGCGGCATCTGGCCCGCGGTGGGCGAAATATCGGCCGAACTCTGCACTGCGGCGGTCTGAGGCAACCAGCGCCCCTGGGCGTCGAGCTGGCGAGTGGCGAAGTGGGCATTCATCGTTCGCCCGGCGGTAGCCGGTTCGGCCGTCACATCGGTATGGCCGAAGAGCTGGGCGAAAAACTGCTGCGGGGTGAGCAGGCCGAGGGCGAAGAGGAGCGTCTGGTCGCGATAGTAGCCAGCGCGGGTGTCGCCGGGGCGCATCACCCGGGCCAGGGCCAGTTGCGCCACCTCCTTGCCATCGCCGAAGA
>FWPV01008438.1_pt1 | contig 11059 bp, 11 predicted proteins | sample 2228371 | NCBI WGS metagenome assembly FWPV01 (sample SAMEA103939776, study PRJEB20133) | metagenome | reverse complement strand
TCGTCATGGTGCCTGGCCGGTGAAACCTGCACTGCGACCCTGCCCCGGTTTCTCCCAGCTTCTGATCCGGTTTGCCCTGGCGGGCGTGCTTGCCGTGGCCTGTTTCTACAATCTGGACAACTACCCCACCATCTGGTGGGATGAGGCCGTTTTTTCGGAGACCGCCGCCAATCTGAGCCAAACCGGGAGATATGCCTTCACCGTGCAAAGCCCGGACCAACTGTCGGACCTGGATTACCGCATCAGTGTCGGGCCGGCGGTGATATTGCCGGTGGCCTTGGCCTACCGCCTTTTGGGGGTGGACGTGGTGTCCGGGCGGCTGGTGGCGGCCGCTTACCTGCTGTTAGCCTTTCTGGCCCTCTATCTGGCGGCCCGCCGGCTTTGGGGCTCATCCACGGCCCTTCTGGCGGTGGCCCTGGCCCTGTTCGGCACCGACGTCCTTTACTGGGGCCGCTCGGTGATGGGTGATGTGCCCGCCTTGGCCCTTTTCCTCTGCGGGCTCCGGTTTCTCTTTCAAGGCCTGGATTCCGACTCCGACCTCCCCCTGTTTGCCGGAGGAATATTTCTCGGGCTGGCCTTCTCTGCCAAGGAGTTTTACGGGCTGGCTTTCCTGCCGCCCCTGGCGGTGCTGACCCGGCGGGAGTGGCCGAACCTGCGGCGACTCCTGAGGCGGCTTGTCCTGTTCGGTCTGGGCCTGTCCTTGCCGATTCTGGCCTATTTGGCCCTCAAGGTGGCCATTCTGGGCAGCCTCCCCCTGGCGATCAACCATTTCCTGAATCAGAAGAAGCTGCTCTGCCACGAATTCTTCACCCCCCTGACGATTGGCCGGCTATATCCCGAGAGCATCGCCTATCTGCTGGGTCATCCCCTTTTCTGGTTAGGTGCACTGGGAAGTTACTGGTACTGGCGCCGGGCGGGTCCTTCCCCCTGCCTGACCCTGTGGCTGACAAACTTCCTGCTCTGGACTTTGGTTTACTTCACCGCGGTTTACTGGCACCGGTTTGCCCTTCCGGGGCTCTTTCTGGCCAGCCCCCCGGCGGCTGCTCTCCTGCGCCAACTGTTTGCCAGAATGACCGCCGTCCTGTCCCGCCGGGCGGCCCAAGGGTTTGCGGCGGCCAGCTTCGGCGCCTTTCTCCTTTTGTGTTATCCTTTCGCCGGCCTTGACATCCTGGGGGCGATCATCGCCTGCCGGACCTCGCCGCCGGAACGCATGCACAATTTTCTCAAGGCAAATATTCCTCCGGATTGCCTCATTGAAACCCCGGAATACGAACTGGTGTTCCTGGACGACGAGCACCGGTTTCACCTTATGCCCGAGTTTTATTTCATCGAGTCCGACAGAGACCGGGTGGTGCTTTTTAATCCCCGGCCCCAGAAATATGATTTCAACCAGACGGGCGCCGACTTCCTGGTACTGGGAAGTTTCGGCAAAAGCGTCTTCCGGCAGATATATCCTCCTTCCCAGGTTGAGAAAAACTGGCGGAAAATCGCTCAGGTGGACTTCTATGACATTTACGTGCGACGTGGCCGGGAATTTCAGTTGGCCCGGAAAAGGAACCCCCTGTTGACCGACACCCGACAACCCGGGCGTGCCAAACCGGAGCCAGCCCATGCACCCGAAACCCCGCATTATCTCTTCTATTTCTGATTTTCGCACCTTTTACGCCCGTCTCCAGGCAGGCGATCTGGTTTTAGGCCTCATGCCTCTGAAATCCGGGGAGGAGATCAAGCTTGTGGATTTGCGGGACCGGGGGGTAGGGGTTTTTCCGGAAGTTCTGGCCCAGTTGCTGAGCCGCTCCAAAGCGGCCCAAGCCGAGGTTTTAGGGGAATTTATGGTGCCGGGCACCCGCGTCGCTTATGGCCGCGCCGATTTGGCCGCCTGCCTTTCCGATCCGGGTTTGCAGGGCGAAATCGTATGCAAGGCGGACAGAGATCATCTGGGGTTGGGAGTGAGCCGGTGGCCGCGGCTTGAGTCCCTGGTGAGCCTGGCCGCCATCCAGCCTTTGCCCTATCCCCTGGTGCTCCAGCCCTTCGTGGAAGGGGCGCGGGACTTCCGGGCCATTGTGGTGGGAGATTACACCGAGGCCTATGAACGGGTCAACCTTCACAGCTTCAGAAAAAACCTTTTCCAGGGGGGCTCCTCCCGCCCCCTGGCCCTTTCCTCTGAGCAACTGGACTTCTGTCGGCGGGTCATGGCCCGGGGCAGGTTTCCGTATGCAGTTATGGACCTGCTGATGACTCCCGAAGGGCAGCTGTTCCTTTCGGAAATCAACCTGAAGGGCGGCCTGAAGGGCTCCCGTCTGGGCCAGACGGGGTTTCGGGAACAGGTCCGGCGCCTGGAAGAGGAATTTGCGCGAAAATGGGCCGGCTCATAGAAGACCCCGGTCTAAGAGACCGGATTTATGTTTTTCGGGACCGAAGCGACGCGGGCCGAAAGCTCGCGCTGAAGCTCATGGACTGGCGGGGCTCTGACCTTAACCTCTTTGCCATTCCCGCCGGCGGAGTGCCGGTGGCCGCAGAAATCGCCAGGAGCCTTGACATCCCCCTGGACCTGGTCATTGTCCGCAAAATTCAACTGCCCTGGACCACGGAGGCCGGCTTCGGAGCCCTGGATCCGGATGGACGGGCGGTCTTCAACCAAGACCTTATCGAACGCACCGGCCTAAGCCCCCGGCAAATTGAGGCCCAGGTGCAAAAGACCCTGGATGCCCTGAAGCGAAGGGAAGCCCGGCTCCGGGGCGGGCGCCCTTATCCCGACCTGACCGGGAAAGCCGTTATGGTAGTGGACGATGGCCTGGCCTCAGGGTACACCATGCGGGCTGCCATCCGGTTCCTCCAAGGGAAGGGAGCGGCCCGGGTCATCGTGGCCGTACCCACCGGTGCGGCCCGCACTGTGCAGGAATTGCTTCCCCTGGTGGACGTCCTGGTATGCCTCAACGTGCGCGGCGGCTGGTCTTTTGCGGTGGCCGACGCCTACGAAAACTGGTATGATCTGGAGGAGGCCGAAGTCCTGGAAATACTTGACTCTGTTGCCCAACCATGTCGACCTCTGGAAAAATCACCTTCCTGACCCTTTTTTCCGCGGCGATGACCTTCGGCCTGGCTGCCTGTCAGGCCCCCCCTGAGCCGGCCAGGCCGGCGGGCTCGCCGGAAAAGGTTCTCCGGGTGGTGCGTGCCCCTGAGGGCAACCACACGGCCGAAGTTGTCCAGCGGGGCGACCGGCTGATGGTGCGTCTCGATGGCGTCCCTGGCCGGGAGTACGAAGAAATCGCCGGCCTCACCTTTATGGCGGAAGGCCACCTGGCCTATGAAGCCAAACGGGAAGGCAGGCGCCTCCTGGTGCTGGACGGTCAGGAATGGCCCCTGGACGCCGACGTCGTCCACGACAGCATAAGGGTGAGCCCCGACCACCGCCGCCTGGCCCTGCTGGGATACCAGGGCGGCCAATGGCAGGCCATGGTGGATGGCCGTCCCCACCCGCCTTTTCAATTCATTTGGGCCGAGACCCTCCAGTTCAGTCCTGACAGCCAACATGTGGGCTACCTGGCCCTGGAGGGGGACAAACTGGCAGTGGTGGTGGACGGCAAGGTGCGTCGGCGGCTGGATATCCTGAAAGAGGGTAAACAAGACCTGACCGGGTTCCTGAAAAACCCGGGAGAAGCCCGGCCCGGGAGATAGGTTTCGGTTCTCAGTTTATGGAAACTCGGAATCCTGCCCGCATTCCTCCGGACCGCCTGGCCTTCGATATCGATGGGGTGGTGGCCGACATCATGACCACTTTCCTGGACCTGGCCCGGGAGCGCCATGGCCCTCACCCTTTTTCCTACGAACACATCACCACTTTCCGCCTGGAAGAGTGCCTGGACCTGCCGGTCTGGCTCATTGACCTCCTCATCCGGGAGCTTATTGACCGGCCCCACGAGCTGCCCATCGAGCCCTTCCCGGAGGCCGTGCCTGTCCTCACCCGCCTGGCGGAGGAGTCACCGTTGGTCTTTGTCACCGCCCGGGACCGGGCCGGACCTATCCGGCGCTGGCTGAAAAAAACCCTGGCGCCGGTGCCGGACCGCTCCATCTGGGTCATGGCCACGGGTAAACTCTAAGTCAAGTTGCATTACCTCAAGACCCACGCCATTGACTACTTTGTGGAGGACCGCCTGGAAACCTGCTTTGACCTGGCCAGGGCCGGCATCACTCCCATCCTGTTCGCGCAACCCTGGAACCGCCGGCCACATCCTTTCCTGGAAGTGCATAACTGGCGGGAGCTGGCCCGGCTGCTCTTCCAGGAGGATTAATGCCGGGTTGGTCTATAGAGGCAGTAGGGTCTTTTCCCACATAATGTTACCGGTTCCCTAGGCCTCAAGCAATTTACCGTTTGCCCTTAGGTTACCGCCGCTTCTATAACCAGGGCCAGGTCCAGGCTTTTGTCGATGGTGCCATCCGGAAACTGTATTTTGAGTTCAGCCACATAAAGCCCCGTCTCCCGGTCCAGGTCTGCGCTTGAGAGAAATACTGACACGATGCCCTCGCTTGCCCTGGATTTGTCGAAGTCGCTGTCCGCCTTGAACAAGGAAAAGTCGCTGTCGGCTTTGCTCTTTTTCACCCCCAGAAACAAAGCGGCGCCGCTCAGGTCCACGGCGCTCCCGTCGGCCTTCACCTGAAGAGCCAGGTGTTTGGCCTCCCCTCTTTTAAAAGATACCTTGCCAGCCATAGGGTTTCACCTCGACTTATAACTCTACAGTCAGGTTAAGTACTGCCTACTGCTCCCGATCAAAAAGTTCCACTTCGATTTGTGGCGAGTTTAAAGCCACTTCCAGGAGTTCCGGCCGGGAAATCTCAACTTCAAGAGTGCCGGCCGGTCCGGGTGTCGGCTGCAGGGCCACCTCCAGGTCCAGGTGGGGCCGGTTCACTTCCACAGTATCCACATAATCGGCATAGCCGGCTTTGCTGATGCGCACTGTATAAGGGGAAAACACCGTGGCCCGGGTATCGTCCGGAAGGCCGCTTTCATACGAATAAACCGCATAATCCAGCCTCTGGGGCGGAATTTGCCCGGCTTCATCCGTAAGAAAAGGGGACTCCGGCACCGGGTCCCCAAAGGCGTCCTGAATTTCCACCCGCGCCCCGCTCACCGGCACATCTTCCCGGTCGCTTACCCGCAAACTGAGGGTGTATCTCCGGTATACCGGCTGACGGTATTGGTTCCAGCTGATTCTCCATACCGGAGATTCGCAGTCTATGAGAGTGACGGGGCTGCCGTGATAAAAGACAAAGAGGAGATAGGCCGGAGTGCCGATGACCTTCCAGTTCCGGATGGTAACGCCGCCATAGTAGGTCATAAAGGCATTGCCGCCGGAAAGAACCGAGGTCAGATCATCCATGACTGTGCTGGGCTGGGTCTCATCGATGGCGGCGGAGTCCAGGAGCAGGACATGATGGAGTTCACTGGCGCTCAGATTGAAGGTACCCACCTGCCAGCCGTGAAACTGGCAGTTCCAGATTTTGACGTTGGCCGAATGGACAATCCGGGCGTTGCCGCCCCGGCTGCTGAAGGTGCAGCCATAGAACTCCAGGGCACCGCCAAAGGTCCTGATATTGTTGTCGCTTAATGTTCCCCAGTTGAAAGCGCACCCGTGGCCGCCGATTTTCCGGGCCTCGTCCAGCACCCGCCCGAACCTGGCCGTGGCGTTGGTCAGGGTATAGAGGGAGGTTACATTGCTCCAGGAAACCCCGAGGTGGGCCAGCTCCACCTGCTTGCGCTCATCGGCAAACCATGTGGGGGTGCTGCCGTCTCCCACTTGAAGCCTGGCCCGGAGAAAATATTGGTCGGCACCTTGTTTGAGCACCACGCTCCAGCTGCCATTGAGGCTGGCCTGATACAGGTCCTCCAGGGTGCACGGCACAGCCTCGCTGTAGCCGGTCACCACCAAAAGATTGTCCCCCACCTGGGCGGCCTCCATGGCATTGGCCCCGCCTTCCGTCGGGTTGGTCACTGCGCTGACGCGGCAACGCACCCACATCCGGGTGACGCCGTTCACGGGGTGCTCCCGCCAATCGTCCGGAGGCACAAAAGAGACGATTTGCCGGCCCAGGTTCTGCCAGCCGTTGGTGCCGTCGGTGACGGGAAGCTCCGCCCAAGCCGAGCCGTTCCAGTATTCCCACACAAAAGTGACAGCCGCCGCGACAAAAGCCGTGCCCACATAGACCCGGATGTCGTCAAACCGGGGGTTGTGCCCGAAGTACAGGGCGTCATCGGCCTGGCAGGAGTCCCGGAAGTAGTCGAACCCGGCCTGGCCCGAGAGGTTGCCGGAAAATGTCCCGCCCTCATCCCGATAAATATGCCCCGGCGTCACCCAGGAATTGTAGCTGACCCCCACTCCTACACCTTTTTCAGTTCTTCTAAAAGCGCTATCCGCGCTTCAATCCGGGCTTGCAGCTCATCAGCATAGCTTCCGTGCATGGCGTTCCAGAAACTCAGGGTCTCGGCGTCAGGCCGGGCTTTCCGCCCCGGAAGGCTGAGCAGATTTTGCTGGAGCATCTGAATCTCTGCCTCCACTTCCGAAAGAAAGGCCTGCCACTCCTCCGGCGTCCAGACCTGAACCGGGTTGTCCTTTTCCAGGTAAACGTTCCCGTCCCCGTCTTTCAAGTAGTTCATGCCTTGCCTCACTGATGGCCTCCTTCAATTTGGGCCCCGCTTTTTTGAAACAATCCGCGGACCTCTCTAGTTTCACCAGCAGGTAGCGCAGCTTGACGTCTTCATCGATATGCATCAGGCTCCTCTTGATATTCAGGTTTCCGTTTTCAGTTTTCCGGCGGCGAATTTCAATGTTGCCTTTCTATAAAACAAACTCTTTCCCCCTGCCAGAACAGCCGGGACGCCTGGCCCGCTATTGCTTTTGCCGTTTGTAAAGGGATTACGGACAAGAACAACCGGAAAACGGGTAGAGAAAGCCCACAGAATGGGAGCTAATTTTCTTGGGCGTCCTCTGCTTTTCGGGATGAAAAAAGGCTGAAATTTTACCGTTCTTGCTGTCTGATAATCTGCACGAAAAGGTCCTCCAGGGAGGGCTCCGCGGCATTGAGCTGCAGCTCCTCCGCCCCGGCCTTTGCCAGAGCTTCCCTGAGGGGACCGGAGGCCTGGTCAATCTGCGCCACCGTAACCAGAAGCCGGTCTCCCATGGCCAGCACCTGTCGGGCCAGGGGGTGAGCCTTAAGCACAGTCCGGGCGGCCTTAAGGTCCCGGGCTCTCACTTCCAGCAACTCCCCCTCGAAGGCTTCTTTGATGGCTTCGGGCGCATCCACGGTCAGCAGCCGCCCCTGGTGCATCAGCCCCACCCGATGGGCCCTCTCCGCCTCATCCATGTAGGCCGTGGAAAGAAATATGGTCATGCCGCCTTTGAGGAGTTCATAAAGAATCTGCCAGAACTCCCGTCTGGATACCGGGTCCACGCCAAAGGTGGGTTCATCCAGGAACAGCACCCGGGGCCGGTGCACCAAGGCGCAAACCAGCCCCAGTTTCTGACGCATACCGCCGGACAGCTGGGCGGCCAACCGTCCCTGGAAAGGGCTCAGGTTGGAAAACTTCAGGAGCTCCGGCAGCCATTCCCGGCGCTCTTCCTTGGGCACCCGATACAGGTCGGCAAAGAAGGCGATGTTTTCCTGCACCGTCAGGTCGTCATAAAGGCCGAAGCGCTGGGGCATATAGCCGATGTGCTCTTTGAGGGCCTCGGCCTGCTTTGCCGTGTCAAAACCCAGCACTTCGGCCCGCCCCTCATCCGGATCCATGATGCCCACCAGGAGCCGCATGACCGTGGTCTTGCCGGCCCCGTCGGGCCCCACCAGGGCAAAGACCTCGCCCCGGGCCACCGTGAGACTGAAATCACCCACGGCCACCCGTTCCCCGAAGCGTTTGGTCAGCCCCCGGGCCTGAATGGCTGGAGTATTCCCATTATCCATTTTGAGCTGCCACCTGGGTTTGTTAAATTAACTGCATTCTCGCGTTATGCCGCTCAGCGGGACTTTTTCGCCCTCTTTCTGGACAAACCGCCGGCACTTTTATAAACTTCCCTCTGATACTCTCATATTTTATGGTGGCGGATCAATGAAACGCACCCTTCTCCTTAATCCTCCTTCTTTCCGGGACTTTGACGGCGGCGCCGGTTCCCGCTACCAGGCCACCCGGGAGGTCACCTCCTTCTGGTATCCCACTTGGCTGTGCTATCCCGCCGGGCTTATTCCTGAAAGCAGGGTGGTGGATGCCCCCCCGGAAAACCTTGATATCGACCAGGTGGCGGCCTTGGCCAAGGACTTTGACCTGGCGGTGCTTTTCACCACCAGCGCCTCCTTTCCCCGGGATGTGGAGACCATCAGGCGCCTCAAGGACGAAAACCCCCGGCTCCTGGCCGGTCTGGTGGGGCCTCAGGTCAGCATCCTGGCCGAAGAATCCCTGGCCGCCGCTCCCCAGGTGGACTTCGTGGCCCGCCGGGAATTTGACCTTACCGTCGCCGAAGTAGCCCAAGGCCGTCCCCTGGCCAACATCCTCGGTCTGAGTTACCGGGATAATGGCCGCATCCGCCACAACCCGGATCGTCCCTTTCTGGAGGATTTGGACACCCTGCCCTTCGTCGTGGACATTTATCACCGGGACCTCAACATCGAACACTATAACATCCCTTATCTGCGGTACCCTTACGTCTCCTTTTACACCGGCCGGGGCTGTCCGCATCACTGCGTTTACTGCCTCTGGCCTCAGACCTTCACGGGCCGGCGCTACCGGGTGCGCAGCGTCGCCAACGTCGCCGCCGAAGTCCGGCGCGCCCTGGAACTTTTCCCCCAGGCTGCGGAAATCTTTTTTGACGACGACACCTTTACAGCCAACGGCGAGCGGGCCCAAGCCCTCAGCCGGGCCCTTAGGCCCTTGAATTGCACCTGGTCTGCCACGGCCCGGGTCAACACCGGCTATGAGACCCTCAAGGCCATGAAGGAGGGGGGGCTGCGTCTCCTGGTGGTGGGATTTGAGACCGGCGATGACCGGATCCTGCAAAACATCAAAAAAGGGGCCACCCTGGAATTGGGCCGTCGGTTCATCAAATGGTGCCGGGAGCTGGGCATCCAGGTGCACGGCACCTTCATGGTGGGGCTTCCGGGAGAAACCCGGGAGAGCATCGAGGCGTCCATCCGCTTTGCCTGTGAGCTGGACCCGGACACCATCCAGGTGTCCTTGGCCACGCCCTATCCCGGCACCGAGTTCTACGAATTTTGCCGGGAAAAGGGCTACCTCCGGGACCAGGAGCTGGTGCAGGGCCTGACCGGTTATCAGCAGTGTGTGGTGGATTACCCTGGCTTGGCGGCCGCCGAAATTTTTGCGGCCGTACCCCGCTTTTACCGTCGCTTTTACTTCCGCCCCGCTTATATGGCCCGGGCTCTTAAAGTCATGCTGCGGGACCCGGCTGAGCGCCGGCGTCTGCTCAGGGAGGGGCGGGAATTTTTTTCGTTCCTCTTCAAAAGGCGTCAAGGTCAGCAGGGGCGGGCCAAAGCCGGCGCCGGTTGCTCATGAGGCTGCGGGACTGCTTCCGCCTCTTCTTTTCCGGTGGGCCGGGCCTTTGCCAGATCGCCGTCACCAACGCCTGCAACGCCCGCTGCCGCTTTTGCAGCTTCCCGCAGGTCAAGGCGGCAGAGGTGGTCATGGCCGAGGCGCCCAGGCTTCTCGAGGGGCTTGCCGCCCTCAGCCGCCGCGGCTTCTATTTTGTTACCTTCACCGGCGGCGAACCCCTTCTTTATCCGTCACTGCTGTCGGCCCTGGCCCGGGCCCGGGACTTGGGCCTGAAGACTATCCTGGTCACCAACGGTGCCCTCCTGACCCCCCGGCTTCTTGGGGAACTGGCCAAAGCCGGGCTTGATTATCTTATCATCTCTCTGGACGCCGGCTCAGCCGCCGCCCACGATGAGCACCGCGGCCTCCCGGGTCTTACTGACCATATCCGGGACATCGTGCCCCTGGCCAGACTGGCCGGCCTCTTCCCTGTTGCTTCCGTGACCCTGAGCCGCCTCATTGACGACCTGGAGGCTCTCCTTGGATTTGTCAGCTCTTTGGGGTTTGATGGCCTCACGTTTTCCTATCCATTGACTGAACTCCGGTCTTCATACCTGGGCTATGCCGCCCATGACCTGGTGAGTTATACCCCCGGGGAGCTGGATGCGCTCTTCAGCCGGATCCTGGCTTTTCAGCGGCAGGCTCCCCTGCCCATCCTTAATTCCCGCCAGGCCCTTCTGGACCTCAAGCGCCGCCTGCGCCGCCGGCCCCGTCGCTTTCCCTGTCTGGCCGGTTTCAAGCACTTTTTCGTGGACTGGCACCTTCGGGTCTATCGCTGTCATTTTCTGCCCCAGACCTTGGGGCCGCTGGAGGAAATCCATCGGCTGACCTCCGTCCGGGACGGCTGCGACGCCTGCATCAGCGAGTGCTACCGCGATGCCAGCGTCTTCCAGTATGCCGCAGTTTCTTTCCGGGATTTTCTGGAATCCTGGCGCCGGGGACAATGGCTCCGGGGAATGTGCTCCCTCCTTCATCCCTATAACTTTCTGTCTCTGGCCGACCTCCTGAAAAGCCGCCGCTGGCTCCGACATTAAATAAATCAAGAATTCTTAGTCCGACAAGGCAGGTTCCCCAAAGCTTCTGTCCTGACCATCGTTACCCGCTTTAGCCTTGGTGATGACTCTCTATCATGGCCCGGAGAGGACAAAGTGCTTGACTTTTCGACCTCGCAAGAGCACAATCAAAATAAATCCAGGGGGAATTTTTGGTGGTGGCTGATCTATTCTCAGAATTGGAGCAGAAACTGGAAGCCATCCTCAAGCAGATGGAGGCCCTGAAACGGGCCAATGCGGAGCTCAGAGAAGTCATCGCCCAGAAAGAGGAAGCCCTCAAAGAAGCGGGGGCGACCTTGGAAAAGATCACCCGGGAACGAGAACTGGTGCGAGAGCGGATTGACAAGATTCTGAGCCGGCTCAAAATCTTGGATCTGGGAGAAGCGGTCTAGGGTTGGCACAGGAACCCCAAAAAGTT
>FWPV01015297.1_pt1 | contig 11061 bp, 11 predicted proteins | sample 2228371 | NCBI WGS metagenome assembly FWPV01 (sample SAMEA103939776, study PRJEB20133) | metagenome | reverse complement strand
TCGCCTTCCTGAACCGTTGAGGCAAGCCCATCTTCGGGCCAAAAAGATTTTTTCCGCCTCTCCTTCGGTTTAAATTTTGAGAAAGCGAGAAAGCGCCGTCAGGCTTCCTAAGAAGCCCACTATCCCCCCGCCGACGACTAAACCAAGAGATTGATTAAAAGTAAGCGAACGGAGATTAATTAGCTCCTGAAAAATACCGAGAGGAGACCCGACATAGAGAGGGAAAAGCTTGATGATGACCCAAAGAAGAACCAGGGCAGCAGCACTACCCATAATACCCAAGGTTATTCCCTCGAGAAGGAAGGGAAAGCGAATAAAGTTGTTAGTGGCGCCAACCATGCGCAGGATACTTATTTCATCCTGACGGCCGATGACACTGAGCCGGATAACGTTCGAAACGATAAAGAAAGAAGCCAGGATGAGGATGCTGGCTAAAAAAACGCCCATGGCTCTAATAATTCGACCGATGGATTCCACTCTCTCCACCCATTCGCGGGGGAATTGAACATCCTGGACTTTTTCCTCTCGCCGGAGCTCTTCCAGAAAAAGGTTGACGGCGGGGCTGCGGGTGAATTTCTCGGCCATGACGATTTCAAAAGAGGAGGGGAAGGGGTTGCTGCCCAGGTCCTGCAATATACCCTTCAGGTCAGGAAAGTTCTTTTCAAACCGAGAGACGGCCTCCTCCGGGCTGATGTATTCTATTTTGGCCACTAAAGGCGATTGGCTGATTTTCGCTTGAAGAGAATCCTTCTCCTGAGGAGTTATGTTTTTCTCGAGGAAGACGACAACGGCCAGGTTTCGCGAAAGCTCAGAAGCCAGATGTTGCAGGTTATTGGCCAGGGAGAGGAAGATACCCAGGACCAGGAAAGAGAAGCCGATAATTAAAAGAGAAAAAAAATGGCGGCCTCGATTTTGCCAGAGACTGGCCGCTGTTTCTTCGAAGAAATATCTTATTTTTTCGAGGATGGCAGCAAATCCTTTCCGATTAATTTGCCCTGATGGAGGAAAAATATTTTCTCGCCAAACTGGCGGATAAGCTCCCGGTCATGGGTGCAAACAATAACTGTCGTGCCCTGCCGGTTAATCTCTTGGAAGAGGCTCATGATTTCGAAAGCTAAATCCGGGTCAAGGTTTCCCGTGGGCTCGTCAGCCAGGATAATTCTGGGTTCGTTTACTATGGCTCGCGCTATGGCCACTCTTTGTTGTTCGCCATAAGAGAGATGGGCGGGGAAATGCCACATTTTATGGTGCAGGTTGACCAGACGAAGGGCGTTAAAAACACGGCGCCGCATTTCCTTCTTGGATAAGCCCAGGACGCGTAAAGAAATGGCCACGTTGTCAAAAACCCGGCGGCGGTAAAGCAGACGGAAGTCCTGAAAGACAATGCCCATCGTCCGGCGAAGACGATAAATGAGATGGTCAGGGATTTTTAAAACATTCACTCCGTCGATGACTATTTGACCCTGCGTCGGAAGAATTTCGCGAAAAATTATTTTGAGCAAAGTAGTCTTACCCGAACCACTGGGGCCAGTGATGAAACAAAATTCACCGCGGCGAATCGTCAATGAAACGTCGCTCAGAGCCCAATCTGGCGGCTGGTACTGTTTCCAGATATGATAGAGCTCAATCATGGTTAGGAGGCCAGTTCATCAAGCTTGGCCTTCAAACGGGACTGGATAAGCTGAGGGTCAGCCAGACCGCGTGTTTCCTTCATGACTAAGCCCACCAGGAAGCCAAGCACCTGGGTTTTGCCTTGCCGGTACTGGTTGACTGGTTGGGGATTTTTTTCCAGAATGCGCTGAATGATTAATTCCAGTTCCTCCTGGCTGATGACTTGAGACAAGCCTTTTTCCTGGATAATTTTTTCGGCTGAGCGCGGCTGGCGCAGCATCTCAGGAAAAACAATTTCTTTGGCCACAGCCATGGTTATTTTCTTGGTTTCAACCAGACGAATAAGCTCAGCCAAAAGCTCGGGAGTAACCGGAAATTGGGTTATCTCTTCCCCGCGCTCTTTAAGCGAACGGAGCACTTCCCGCATTATCCAGTTGCTGGCGCTCTTGGGATAGCCAGAAGCCGCAGAAGTTCTTTCAAAATAATCGGCCAGGCGGGGCGAAGAAGCCAGGATCTTGGCGTCATAGAGAGGTAAATTATAAGCGGACATAAAGCGTTCTATCTTTGATAGCGGTAGTTCGGGTAAACTCTTCCGCGCCGCTTCGATCATTTCTGACTCGATGACGAGAGGCGGCAAATCAGGCTCAGGAAAATAACGGTAATCATGGGCCTCTTCCTTGCTCCTCATCGGCAAAGTTTTGTTTTCCCGGGAGTCAAAAAGGCGAGTCTCCTGGTGGATTACCTGACCTGACTCGATGGCTTCTATTTGGCGTTTGGCTTCGAATTCCAGGGCTTTGTGAAGAAAACGGAAGGAGTTAAGATTCTTGATTTCCGTTTTTACGCCCATTTCGGTTTGCCCTCGGCGTCGGACAGAAATGTTAGCGTCACAGCGGAGGCTGCCCTCTTCCATATTCCCGTCGCATATTTCTAGATAAAGAAGTAAAGTCCGCAGAGCCTGCAGAAATTCCACCGCTTCTTCCGGCGAATGGATCTGGGGACGGCCGACAATTTCAAGTAACGGAACGCCGCACCGATTGAAATCCAGGCTGGTCCGATAGTCGGAATCAGGAAGACCGTCGTGGATGGATTTACCCGCGTCTTCCTCGATGTTAATTCTTTCCAGCTCCACCTCTTTTTTCCCCTCGCTGGTGAGGAAAACGACAGACCCGCCCGTGGCCAGCGGCCGCTCATACTGGGTAATTTGATAGCCCTTAGGTAGGTCAGGATAAAAATAATGTTTCCGGCTGAACTCTGAAACCTGATTAATTTTCGCGCCTAAAGCCAGCGCCAGCTTGACCGCCATGAAAACTGCTTCCCGGTTGACTACAGGAAGGGAACCCGGCAGGCCAAGACATACCGGGCAAGTTTGCGTGTTGGGCGGCTGACCGTAAGCCGTGCTGCAGGAGCAAAAAAGTTTGCTCCGGGTGAGGAGTTGAGCGTGGATTTCTAACCCGATGACAATTTCGTAATCTTCCAGTTTCATCGCCTCTGGCGGCGATTATAACATAGGGGAAGAGGGCAATGCCAGAGATTCGCGGAAGAGATGCCTTCCCTTGCTTAGAGGATAATTAGCGGGCAAAAAGGAACATGAACCAGCCAAAGACGAGGCTCCCGCCGACTAATAAAAGAAAAAGCGAGATGATATAACGAAGACGGCTTTTTAAATCAGGCCGGCGGAGCAAACCGAGGACGACGGAAACCAGAAAAGCGTAGACGACCATGCTTAAAAGATGGCTTTCGAATTTCATTTTTTCTTTCCTTGAGCTATGTCGAAGGCGTCGAGGGCAACCAGATAGTTAAGCAAGCCGGCTCCGGCAATATAAGCTGTCCCGAATTCAAAGGTGGGCTTTTCTAAAACCCCCTGGCCAAAAGATAATAATCGAGAGAGAAGGTAAAGAAGGCTATTTCCCAAATCAGCAAAAAAAGCTAAAACGGTTAACGGGTTTTCCAGCTGGAAGGGATAAATCTTACCCCCCATGGCCAGGCCGAGGGAGGCCATCCCTGTGACACAGAAGAAAAAAATCAACCCCCGGCCAAATTTTTTCTGGAGCACATGCCCCAGGCCAGGAATGAGCCAGGCAGCCAAAAGGGTTAAAATAGATTTTACCTTCATTTGAAGAAGGGAATATTAAAGGAAAAACACTTTTAAATCAAGCGTCTCTCTTTTATTGGTCTTCCCATTTCTGGCCCGCCATTTATCGGGCATAATCCTTAACTTCGTTTTTTCCTTTAATAGCAGATTAGAGACTCGGGTTTAATCGGGCAGGTTTAGTAACGCACGTTTAATAACCCGGATGTTTTAAAATCCTTTTTGTCTTACCTCATGCGCAATTTTCTCAACTATAAAAATAAGATTGGGCTGGTTTCCCAAACTAATTGATGAGTTTATTATTTTTTGTAAAAGAGGGAAACACCCTTGGCTGCCTCCACAATTAAGCATCCGGCAGCGGAAGCGGAGACTTCTTGATACCTTGCTTTTCGCTTAACGAGGCTGGAACAAAAAGAAAAAGTGTTATTTCTCTGTTTTCTATGATGTATATTTACCATTATTAACTAGCGGAGAAATATTACCTTAGTTTAGAGTATAATTGGCCTATGCCCGAGCTACCAGAAGTGGAGACCGTTCGCCGCACTTTGGAACCCAGGTTAAAAGGCCGGACTATTACGCGGCTCGAACTAAGATGGCCTGGCCTTTTAAAAAATACCAGCCCCGCCGCTCTTGGCCGATGGGTTGGAGCCAGAGTGGGTGGCGTTCGCCGACGGGGCAAAATGATTCTCGTCGATTCTGACCAGCGCGAGACAATGCTCCTCCATTTGAAGATGACTGGACGGCTTTATCTGGCTCGTCGAAGCGAGCCGGTAGATAAGCACGTGCATCTTATCTTTGGCCTGAGCGGAAGCGACCTTGAGCTTCGCTTTCGTGACCCCAGGAAATTCGGCCATTTGATGCTCTTTCCCTCGGCCAAGGAAACGAGGATAAAGGCTCTTGCCGAGTTGGGTCCCGAACCGGCGGAGATAAACCAAGAACAATTCATTTCTCTTTTCGCCAGAAGAAAAGGCAAAATCAAGCCTTTGCTCCTCCAGCAGAACTTTATCGCCGGGCTGGGCAATATTTATGCTGATGAGATATTGCACGCGGCCGGGATTCATCCGGAAAGCAAGGTCTCGCGCTTAACGCGGGAGGAGCTTGGTCGTCTTTATCAGCAGATGAGGCGGATTATTGCCTCCGCCATTCGTTACCGAGGGACATCTGTCCGGGACTACCGAGATGGGATGGGCCAGCCAGGCTCGTTTCAAGACCGGCTTAAGGTTTATGGTCGCGAGGGAGAAAAATGTGGGCGTTGCCGCGAAAAGATTAGACGCCGGAAGATTGCTGGACGCAGTGCCTATTTTTGTCCTCGTTGTCAGCCAGAAAAAACATAAAAATATACATAAAAATATTTTCATTGACTTAGAGAAAAAGAAATTATTAAAATAACCAGAGATAATAAAATAATTATAATATTTTGAGAAGAAGGGAGAAGAATAATGAACGCGGAAAAATGGGAATGTACTGCCTGCGGTTATGTTTATGACCCGGCCGTAGGTGACCCGGAGAACGGCGTTAGCCCGGGCACGCCTTTTGAGTCTTTGCCTGAGGACTGGGTTTGTCCGCAGTGCGGGGTGAGTAAAGAATTTTTCCAAAAAATGGTCGAGTAAAACAAAGGGGCAAGCCATGCGCGTAATAATTATTGGCCACGGCGTGGCTGGTACCATGGCGGCCAAAACACTGCGGGAATTAGACACGGAAGTGGAGATAACCGTTTTTTCCCAGGAGCCATATCCTTATTATCCCCGACCAAACTTGATTGATTTTCTCGCGGGCGAAAAGCCGATGGAAAAAATATTTGCCTTTCCGCCAGAGTGGAATGTCCGCCAGAAGATAGAGATTTCTTTCGGGCGGCCAGTGGTACGGCTTGACCTCGAGCGGAAAGAAGCGGAGTTAAGCGACGGGAAAAAAGAGAAGTTTGACCGCCTGCTTTTAGCTACAGGGGCCAGTGCGGCTAAGCCGCCGATAAAAGGAGCAGATTCGCCAGGCGTTTTTACTTTGCGTACCCTCGAGGATGCCAACAATATTTTGGATTATCTCGCCGGCCATCCTCAGGTGGCGGTCATCGGCGGCGGCCTTCTCGGGTTAGAGATTGCCCGCGCTTTAAAACTTCGGGGAGCGGAGGTCACGGTTATCGAATATTTTGGCTGGCTTCTGCCGCGTCAGTTGGATGAGGCTGGCGGCGAGCTCTTGCGGGAGCAGATAGAGTCCTTGGGGATAAAGGTGGTAACCGGGAAAGCAACCGAAGAGATTGTCGGCCAAGAAGAAGTAGAGCGAGTGAAGCTGAAAAGCGGCGAAGAGATAAAGGCACAGATGGTCATCATAGCGGCGGGAATAAAGCCCAACCTTAGCTTAGCCAGCGAAGCCGGGTTAAAAATTAACAAAGGCGTATTAGTAGATGATTATTTGCGGACAAGTGATGCTGATATCTTCGCCGCCGGCGATTTGGCCGAACACCGCGGCCGTCTTTATGGCATCATCCCCGCAGCCTTTGACCAGGCTCGAACTGCGGCCTATAACCTTTTAGGTCAGGCGAAACCTTATGAAGGAACTGTTCCATCTAATTCGCTTAAAGTGATGGGTATTAACCTGACTTCTGTCGGTCAGATCCAGGGAGAAGGAGAAGGCTGGGAAGAGCTGAGGTATCAAGATAGGGAAAGAGGAATTTATAAGAAAGTGGTGTTGCAGCAGGGAGCGCTGATGGGCGCTATCTGGATGGGAACGAAAAAAGGAGTGAATGAAATTGTGCGCGCCGTAAGCTCCCGAAAGCAGGTGGGACCCTGGAAGGAAGCGCTGCTCGAAGAAAATTTTGATTTTTCCCTCCTTTGATCTATCTCTCATCTGACCTATATCTCAACGCAAAGTTTAGCCCTGCTGCCCACAAGAAGGGAGATAATTTCTGCCCTATCACCTCTCTTTATGATTTCCTTATCTGAGAATCCGGGTAAAAGTGCCTTGATTAATTGCTTATGGGAATCTGGCGGGGAAGACTGTGGATAAATTGAGCTTGGTTAAAGCTCCCTTTTTTTGGCCCTTCTTAACCGCCAATGTTGAAATGAGGGTGAAAAGAGGCGCCCCTCTTTGACCCATCCATTTTAAAAAAAAGTCATTAGCCACCAACAGCGAGTGTCTGAGGAAACTCACGTGGCGAAGGAGAAGAAGAAACTCTTTAAGCCAACGCCTCAATAATTTATTTAATTTTAGTCTTCGCTTGCTGAACAGCCGAAAACGCCGGTAGCGGAATGGTGACCTTTTGGCCCCTCCGACGGGATAAACCAGGTCGAATGCTGCATACGGCGTTTGGCAGCTAAAGCTGGCTGCAAGCGCCACGGTTTCACGCCGCCATAACATCTGGCTCTTCCGAAGAAAAGGGAAGGAGAAAATCTCTGAGGAGGCAGGCGGAGAAAGGACTAGGGCTTACCTTAGATGATACTTGTTTTTCCCTTTATTCTTTTGTTACAATGAGCGAGGATTTTCCCCGGCTTTATTTCTTTTCCAAAGAAAAGGAAGAAAAGAGAAATGGCGAATCTTGTTGTTCTCGGCACGCAGTGGGGAGACGAAGGAAAAGGCAAGATTGTCGATTTGCTCGCTCCTTCCTTTGAGGTTATTGCCCGGTATCAAGGTGGCCATAATGCCGGCCACACGGTCTATATCGAAGGGAAAAAAATTGTTCTTCATCTTATTCCTTCGGGCATCCTGCATCCGGGCAAAGTCTGTTTAATCGGCCATGGAGTGGCTCTTAACCCGCGAGCTTTCCTGGAAGAATTAGCCGCTCTTCGCTCCCTCGGTATTAAAATTGATGATAATATTGCCATTAGTCGTCAAGCTCATTTAATCATGCCGTATCATTCGCTCCTGGAGAAATGGTCGGAAGAGAGAAGGGGGAAAAAACAGATCGGCACAACCTGCCGGGGCATTGGTCCCGCTTATGAAGATAAAATGGCCAGGATAGGAGTGAGAGCTGGGGATCTGCTTGACTTGGATGTCCTGCGCGAAAAGATAGAGGAAAACATCGCGTGGAAAAATGAGCTCTTGCGGTTGGCCGGGTTACCAACTTTAGACGCCAGGGCGGTCTTCGAGGAGTATGCTAACTATGCGCGGCAAATTGGCCAGTATATTCGAGATGTTTCGCTTCTTTTAGCGCAGTTCATTAAAGAAAAAAAGCGGGTCCTTTTCGAGGGAGCCCAAGGAACGCTTCTCGACATTGACCACGGCACCTATCCTTATGTGACTTCTTCTAATTCCACGGCTGGCGGTGCGTGCACAGGTTGTGGGCTGGGGCCGACGCAGATTGACGCTGTCCTGGGCGTGACCAAAGCTTATATCACCCGGGTTGGTGGAGGGCCAATGCCGACCGAAGTGGCCGAGCCCTTAGGTCGCATTTTTCAGGAAAGGGGCGATGAATTCGGCGCCACCACCGGTCGGCCTCGCCGCTGTGGCTGGTTTGATGCCGTGGCTGTAGCCTATGCCTGTCGGGTAAACGGGATTAACCGGGTGGCCTTGACCAAGCCGGATGTGCTCGATATCTTTGAGGAGATAAAGGTTTGTACTGGCTATCGCTACCGCGGGACAATAATCAAGGATTTCCCGACAGAGCCGTGGATTCTGGAAAAGGTTGAACCTGAATACCGGATATTAAAGGGATGGAAAACCAGCTTAAAAGGGGTTAGAGATTACGCTCAACTGCCCCAGGTTTTTATTGATTACGTGCATTTTCTTGAAGACCTAATCGAAGCCAGGGCAGTGATTATTTCCACTGGTATGGAGCGAAAGGACACGGTGCTCATCGATACCGCTATAGAAGATATTATCGATGTGGCCGAAGTGAAACGTTATTTAATATAACAGGAAGTTTCCTCCGGAAGCTTGACCGAGAGCGCCGGGTTATCCCGTGAAGTTAGAGGTCAAAAGGGTTGCGAGCAGGAAAAAGTAGACGCTTATCCGGCGAGAAAGGCCGAGAGCCCCAGGCTTTTCTTAAATTTCTGGGAACAGCTGGTGCCCGGTTTGTAGTTGCTCGGCAGCTTCGCTCTTCGGCTGGGCTTTATCTCTACGGCCAGGGGAAGCAGGTCTTAATCGACCCTGGGCCCGGAACTCTCGTGCGGGTGAACGCAGCCAGGCCGCCGATTAACTTAGAAAAGATTGACGGGCTGGTCCTCACTCATGGTCATATTGACCACGCTAACGACGTGAATATCCTCATAGATGCCATGACCGCCGGCGGGCTGCACCGCCGCGGCTGGCTTTTTGCTCCGCGAGATTGCCTCGAAGGAGAAAAGGCGGTTGTTTTTAATTATCTCAAAAGCTATCTGGAAGGGATAGTCGCGCTTGAACCTGAGAAAGAATACTCCCTCGGCCAGCTTCGCTGGAAAACCTCCTGTCGTCACGAGCACCCGGTAGAGACTTACGGCCTTATTTTTGACCTGCAAGGTAAAAAGCTGGCCATTGTGGCCGACACCAAATTTTTCCCCGAGCTAATCGAGAGTTACCAGGGAGCTTATTGGCTGGTGATCAACGTCGTCCGCGATACGCCTTTCGAGGACCCGACCATCCAGCATCTGGTGCTGGACGATGCGCGGCAGATGATCCGGGAAATTAAACCCAGGGTAGCGATTTTAACTCATTTTGGTATGGCCATGCTTCGGGCGAGGCCATGGGAGCTGGCGCGGCAGCTGGAGGAAGAATTGGGGCTTAAAGTCATGGCGGCTTCGGACGGGCTTACGCTCCCGTTAGATGAATAAAATACTCTATTATTCCGATAGAAATACTTGACTATTTTGCGGGATGAGCTATGTAAAGAGAGAGAGGTTTTTGTGGCGAAGGATAAGGTGAAGGGCCATGAAGCTGAGGGAAAGAAACGGTAACGAGAGCTTAGCTCAAGTTGCTCGATGGAAATTTTCTCGAAAGATAGATATATTATGTTTCTGGGTCAAAGAGAGAAGTTGGCGCGGAAAGCATCTTCTTTCGATGGTCCGAGTTTAAGGAAAGGAGCAAGCGTATGAAAGAGAAAGTAGAAGAGGCCTTGAACAAAATCCGTCCGGCTTTGCAGCGAGACGGAGGCGATGTGGAGTTAATCGCGGTCGAGGGAGACGTGGTCAAGATTCGGCTCACCGGAGCCTGCGGTGGCTGCCCGATGAGCCAGATGACCCTCAAGATGGGTATCGAACGGATTTTGAAGAAAGAGATTCCGGAAATAAAAGAGGTCGTGGCGATTTAAGACTGATTTAATTTATTTTTAGGAAATGAAAAGGATATATTTCGACCATATCGCGGGCACACCTGTGCGGCCAGAAGTGGTCGAGGCGATGCTTCCTTTTTGGCGAGAGAAATTTGGCAACCCCCAGAGCTTGCACCAGGAAGGCCAGGAAGCAGCTGCTGCTTTAGAGCAAGCCAGAGAAAAAGTGGCCAACCTTATCGGTGCTCAGCCCGGCGAAATATATTTCACGTCTTCTGGCTCAGAGGCCAATAATTTTGCTCTGAAAGGGATGGCTTTAGCCCGGAGGGAAAAAGGTCGGCATCTTGTTGTTTCGGCTATCGAGCATCAGTCAGTGCTCCACGCCGCCAAATTTTTAGAAAAAATCGGGTTTGAAACCACGTTGCTTCCGGTGGATAGGTTTGGGTTGGTTAACCCCGAGGATGTCCGTCAGGCTCTTCGTCCCGACACCATCCTGGTTTCGGTTATGCTGGCTAATTCCGAAGTGGGAACTATACAACCCGTTAAAGAAATTGCCGCGATTTGCCAGGAAAAGGGAGTCCCGGTGCATACGGATGCTGTGGCTGCCGTGGGCAACATCCCGGTGGCCGTTAAAGAGCTTGGCGTCGATGCTTTAACCTTGGCCGGCCACCAATTCTATGGCCCCAAAGGAGCAGGAGCCCTTTTTTTAAAAAAAGGAACCAGGATTCTGCCTTTAATCGACGGCGGCATCCAGGAAGGAGGCCGTCGGGCGGGAACAGAAGACGTAGCGGCTTATGTTGGCCTGGGCCGAGCAGCCGAGCTGGCCCAAAAAGATATGGCCAACTGGGCGGCGCGATTGCAACCGTTACGGGATCGCTTGTTGCAGGAGCTTCCGGCCAGAATACCTCACGTCATCATCACCGGTCATCCAGAACGCCGTTTGCCATATCATGCGAGTTTCTGCGTCGAATTTGTTGAAGGCGAGGCCATGCTTCTTAATTTAGATATGATGGGGTTTGCCGTGTCGAGCGGTTCGGCTTGCACTTCCCGCGCGCTGAAAGCTTCCCACGTTCTTTTAGCCATGGGTTTAGACCATGCTCTCGCTCAGGGGTCAATCGTTTTCAGCCTGGTCGAAGGAAATACCCGGGAAGATATCGACCGGTTGCTCGATGTCTTCCCGCCCATTGTC
>FWPV01015296.1_pt1 | contig 11061 bp, 10 predicted proteins | sample 2228371 | NCBI WGS metagenome assembly FWPV01 (sample SAMEA103939776, study PRJEB20133) | metagenome | reverse complement strand
GTGCGGAATAGAAGTTTCCCGTCGGAGGCTGCTATGGCATTTGGACAAATTGGCAGCGGAGGGCTACTTGCAAAAGGAACGCACACGCATCGCTGTTCGCGGGCATAGCATCACTGTTGCCGTCTGGCGGAAAACCGCAACCGCTACATTGAACACCCCGATGACGCCAGCACTCAAGATTCCGATGGACGATTGGCTCAGGTTCTTCGGTTTTTGGTTGGCGGAGGGGAGTTGCTACAACGACAACGGCAACTACATTGTCAAACTCGCCTGCTCCAACAAGCGGGTGCGACGCATTGTGCGTCGGTGGTTGCGCAAACTTCCCTTCCACTTCAGGGAAACTTGCACAGGGTTCACCATTTTGAACGAGCAACTCTACGCCTACTTGAAGCAGTTTGGGCACGCGTCGCAAAAGTTCATCCCTGCTGAGATAAAGGCACTGCCACCTCGTCAACTGAAAATCTTGCTGAAAGCGATGCTGTTGGGAGATGGTAACCAACAAACACTCACCTTCACCACCGCATCTAAACGGCTGGCGGACGATTTGCAAGAAATCGCCCTGAAATGTGGCTGGGCTGCCATCGTCAGGCGCATCCCGAAGGAAGCAGTGAAGCCGCGCATGGTGCGAGGACATCTCGCCAAGCCCAATCACGACATCTACAAGGTGTGCATTTCCAAGAAGCACCTGACGCCTAAGTTGCGCCCCTACAACTTCACGGAGATGGACTACGACGGCTTCGTTTACGATGTGACCGTCCCGAACCACACGCTGTATGTCCGTCGGAACGGCAAAGCCTGTTGGTCCAGCAACTGTTGGGAAGGGCATGTGACCATTGAGATTTCCAACACGACGCCGCTGCCAGCGAAGATTTACGCCAATGAAGGTATCGCGCAGGTCATCTTCTTGGGCGCTGACGAAGAGTGCGAAATCTCTTACGCTGACCGCCAGGGCAAGTATCAGGGGCAGCGAGGGATTGTGCCACCTAAAGTGGAGTGACAGGCATGGAACTGGCGCGCAGTGCCCTGACGCTGCTGCTCATAGCCGCATTGGTCGCGCTGTGGACACGGTTGACCTTGCGCAGCGCAATGGCACAACCTATTCTGCAGCGGAAAAACTACCTGCAGGAAACTGTGACGGGCAGCGCTGGGCTTTCCTTCGTTGGCAGCGCCATTCTGGGCTGGCTGCTCCTCTGTTGGCGCATGGGGCTGGATTGGCACGAGGGCGGGCAATTGATAGTAGCAGCGTTTTGGTTCAGCGTGCTGGGACTGCTGGACGATATCGGTGGTGATACAGCAGCGAAAGGATGGCACGGACACTTCCGCGCTTTCTTCCACGAGCGAAAAGTCACCACGGGGTTTGTCAAGGCAGTGGGAGGCGGGTTGGGAGCGCTGCTGTTAGCCGCATGGTTCTTGAGCGTTGCGACGCCATCAACGGTTCCGCGTTTGTCACTGATGTGGTTGGGGTCTCTCCTGTTTGCCACTCTCCTCATCGCCCTTTCCGCCAACACGCTCAACTTGCTGGATGTGCGTCCCTCGCGAGCCCTCAAAGGGTTTTGGGTGCTGAGCGGCATCGGGCTGTTGGTTGCGCAGGGTGAAGGATGGTTAGCGCTGCTGCCTTTGTGGGCGGGCACGCTCGCTTACGCCCCTGCTGACTTTCAGCGTCGTGCCATGATGGGTGATGCTGGTGCTAACCCGTTGGGGGCATGTTTCGGCGTCTGGGTGCTCCACCATTGGTCTTCGCTGTCCGTCGTGCCTCCCTCCGCTGTCCAATGGGTTCTCCTTTTGCTGCTTATCGCACTGCAAATTTACGCTGAACGCCGCTCTCTCACGCAAGACATTCAACGCATCCAACCGCTGCGTTGGTTGGATGAATTGGGGGTGCGAAAATGAACGAAGAAGGATTGCAGCCTGCCGACTTGACGAAGGTGCAACGCATCTCTATTGCTGAGCGGCAGAGTAGGGTAGAGGTGGACTTGCTGGCGAAACCCCTCCGCAAAGGGGCGCTCTTTTCTGAGTTCTGGGATGCACTTCCACATATCCTTGCCGCAAAGGAATTGCGCGAAGTGGTGGATGCCATTATCACTGCTCGTCGCCATCAGCGTCCCGTCATCGTCCTTTTTGGTGCCCATGTCATCAAAGTAGGGCTTTCACCCATTGTCATCCAACTGGCGCGGGAGGGCATCATCACAGCGATTGCTATCAACGGCGCCACCGCATACCACGATGTGGAACTGGCGCTGTTTGGGCAAACCAGCGAGGATGTGACGGCGGGGATGCAGACTGCGACTTTCGGGATGGCGCAAGAGCCCTGCGATTTCATCAACGCAGCAGCCCAGCGAGCGGCTCGGAAAGGGATTGGACTGGGGCAAGCCATTGGCGAAGCGCTGCTGGAAAGTGGGGGCAAGTATGTAGAACACAGCGTTCTGGCACAGTGCGCCCAAATGGGGGTGCCCGTCACCGTTCATGTGGCTTTTGGCACCGATGTCAACCATATGCACCCCACTTTTGACCCTGCTGCATGGGGAGCGGCAACGCATTGGGATTTTCGGTTGCTGTGCCGATTGGTGCGGGATTTGACCAATGGGGTCGTGATGCTTTGGGGCTCAGCAGTGGTGCTGCCCACCGTTTTGGAAAAAGCCCTTACCGTTGCCCGCAACCTGTGGGGCGAACCCGCCCAGTTCGTTGGTGTCACTTTTGACTTCATCCGCCACTATCGTGCCTGGCGTAATCCCCCCGAAAAAGCCGATGCGTTGGGTGGCAAAGGTTACTACCTCGTCGGACACCACGAACTGCTCATCCCCCTTTTCGCCCAAGCCGTTCTGGAGCAGTGGTAGCGAGCGCGGGAGCAGCAACTTGGTGCGCTTTGCGCACGTGCAGTCGTTGCTACCCAAGTCAGCGTGGCAAACTTTGTAATAGCCGAAAGCCACCAACTTGTTTTTCCGCACCTTTGTTCCAAGCGAGGTGAGGCGCTGTGACAGAAGAACGCATGGAGACAAATGCGTCCCAACATCCTGAGCAGACAGTAGAAGAGCAAATTGCTCTCCAACAGGAGGCAACTGAGACAACCGTTGAGGAAGTAGCAGAACAAGCGCTCACAACGGAGCAACTGCAGGCGAAAATTGCTGAGTTGGAAGAACAATTAGCCCAAGCCCGCGCAGAAGCGGAGGACTATCGGGAGCGGTGGCTGCGGGTGCTGGCGGATTATCAAAACTACCGCAAGCGGGTGATGCAAGAGAGAAAGGAAGCCTACGATGAGGGAAAGAAGGAAGCCGTTTTGGCGCTGCTGCCTGTTCTGGATAACTTGGAGCGGGCGCTGGCGTCGCTGCGTGAGGGTGCCGATCTCAGCGCTTATCGGCAGGGTATGGAGTTAATCGTGCGGCTGTTCCAAGAATCGCTTCGGCGCTTGGATGTAGAACCCATTCCTGCTGAAGGGCAACGGTTTGACCCTTACTACCACGAAGCCTTTGAACGGGTAGAGCGGGAGGAAGTGGAGGAAGGCACCATTGTGGGGGAGATTGAGCGCGGTTACCGAATGGGTGAACGGGTCATCCGTCCCGCAAAAGTGCGGGTGGCGGTTAAGCCCGCCCCCCAGTTAACTTCACCTGAGGGTGAGGCAGGAGGCGAAACCGAATGCACCAACGCAACCTAATCGTTGAGTTGGCAAAGGCGTTGGATAAGTCAGAAGAAGAGGTGCGCCAGTTTCTGGAAGCGCTGTGGCAACGCCTCCCCCTCTTCGTGGAGGTGGAACCCCCCTTCGTCCGCTTCTTGGAAGCAAGGATTGAGCATGTCCACACATTGCTGGACAGCAAGGTGGAAAACCTCCGTGCTGCGCTGGAAGCAAAAATTGAGCATGTCCACTCCTCGCTGGACAGCAAGGTGGACAACTTCCGCGCTGCGATGGACGAAAAAATTGAGCATGTCCGCTCCTCGCTGGATGCCAGGATAGAAGGCATCCGCTCCACACTGGAAGCCACTATTGAGGGCTTGCGCACCACAATGGAGCAAGGCTTCACGCACGCAAAGGAGCGAGATGAAGCCATCTTGCGTGAGATGGGGGAACGAATTGAAGTCCTCCGGCGGGAGATGCAGCAGGGCTTCCAGCAAGCCGCCGAACGGGACGAAGCGCTGCAGCGAGAAATCCAACAGACTGCCGAAGCATTGCGGCGGGAAATGGATGCCTTAAGGCAGGAGGTTATGGCACGATTGGAAGCACTGCAATCGGCACAGCAGCGTCTTGAGCGATGGTTTTACAGAGCCTTCGTTGCCATTCTTCTCATGCTGGCAAGCATCTTCATCCAAAACCTGTTGCTGCGCTGAAACGGAGGGTTGCCCAGTGCCACAGGGGCGGAAAGACTACTACGCCATACTGGGTGTTCCGCGAGACGCATCGCAGGAAGAAATCAAGCAAGCCTACAGGCGTTTGGTCAAGCAGTGGCATCCCGACCTGCACCCAGAAAACCGAAAGGAGGCGGAGGAGCGGTTCAAGGAGATTCAGGAAGCCTATGAGGTGCTGTCCGACCCTGAAAAGCGGCGGCAATACGACCTTTACGGGACGGTTGGGGAAGTGCCTGTTGTCACGGGTGTCGGGTTTGACCCCTTTGACGACTTGATGCGCATGGTGGATGAGTTCTTCGGGTTCGGCAGCACTACAACCCGCTATCGTCCCCGCACCGAGCGCGGTGAGGATGTGGAAGCCGACTTGGAAATCTCCTTGGAGGAAGCCTTCCAAGGAGGCACAAAAGAAGTGAAAGTTGAGGTGCTGGTCACTTGCCCTGATTGCAACGGCTTTGGCGCGTTAGGTGGCTTCAAGCGCTGCCCTGAATGTCACGGCACGGGGCGCATCACCTATACCCGCCAAGCCGCTGGCGTCTTCCTTCGGACGATGACCACCTGCCCCACTTGTCACGGTGCAGGACAAGTGGCAGCACAGATTTGCGAGACTTGTCAAGGTGTGGGACGCGTGGAGACGACCCGCCGAGTAACGGTGGAGTTGCCGCCAGGCATTGAAGACGGAATGACCCTGCGCCTTCCAGGGCAAGGGAACGCAGGCAAATCTGGCGGTCCCTCGGGCGATTTGTATGTCACCGTTCGCATCAAGCCACACCCCCTCTTCCGCCGAGAAGGCATCCACCTGCACATGGACCTGCCCTTGACTTTTCCTCAGTTGGTGCTGGGCGATGTGGTGGAGGTGCCCACTTTGGATGGCACCGCAGAGGTGACTATCCCACCAGGAACACAGCCTGGCACGGTATTGAAAGTGCCTCGCAAGGGCTTCATCAGCATGCGCAGTGGGCGACGGGGTGACTTGTTCGTCCATGTTCAAGTGACCGTCCCCACCGAATTGACTGAAGAGCAACGGCGCTTGCTGCAGGAATTGGCAAAAACGATGGGTGTTAGTCCCAAAGGCGCCGAAGCGTCGTGGTGGGAGCGACTGAAGGAACGCTTTAAGAAGTCCTGACGCTAAAGCGGGTGACAACGATGCGAAGCGAAGGAGGGCATCGCAGTGTCACAAAAAGTCAAGGTAGCGATCGTGGGTGCGACGGGTTACACAGGTGGCGAACTGGTGCGCCTTCTGCTGCAGCATCCTAACGCTGAATTGGTTGGGCTCTTTCGGCTCTCTTCCGAAGAAGCGGTGCCATTGCACAAAGCCCACCCACACCTGCGGGGCTTGACAAAACTGGAGTGCGTGCCTTACAGCGAAGCGCAATTGGACGGTTTGGACGCCTTTTTCCTTGCCGTGCCGAACGGAGTTGCTATGGAGTTGGTTCCCGCGTTGTTAGAGCGCAACATCAAAGTGATTGACTTGTCTGCCGATTTTCGCTTTCGGGACGCCAGCGTTTACGAGCAATGGTATCGCAAAGCGCACATTGCTCGCGAGTTGCTTACCGAAGCCGTTTACGGTCTTCCCGAACTGCGACGGGAACAAATCCGCACTGCCCGCTTGGTTGCCAATCCTGGCTGCTACCCCGTTTCGGCTCTCCTCGCTTTAGCCCCGCTGCTGCGCCGAAAACTGGTGCGCTTGGACAGCATCGTGGTGGACAGCAAATCGGGCGTTTCGGGCGCCGGTCGTTCCCGCTTGGAAGTAGGTTACCTCTTTACCGAACTGGACGCCGACTTTCGCGCTTATGGTGTCGCCCATCACCGCCACACGCCTGAAATGGAGCAGGAAATGAGCGCGTTGGTAGGCGAACCCGTTCGCATCTCTTTCACTCCCCATCTCGTCCCTATGGTGCGTGGCATTTTCACTACCGCTTACGCCACCTTGACAGAGCCGATGAGCACCGCCGACGCCCTCGCTCTTTATGCCTCCGATTACGCCGCTGAGCCTTTCGTGCGCGTTTTGGATGCGGGTGAGTTGCCCCGGGTGAAAGCCGTTGTTGGGAGCAACTTCTGCGACCTAACGATTGTCGTGGACGAGCGAACGCAGCGCGTGATTGCCTTGTCCGTCATTGACAACCTTATCAAAGGCGCTTCGGGCAATGCTGTCCAGTGTTTCAACCTCATGTTTGGCTTGGACGAGCGGACAGGCTTGTGGCACGGTGGGCTCGCTCCGTAGCGCGTTGAAAGGAAGTGAGAGTGGGTGCGCTACTACCATGCGGGCAAACCGCTGATTCGCTTTGAAGAGGCGCAAGAGCGCTTGATGGCAGCCGTCCAACCCCTTGAGCGAACGGAGCAAGCAACGCTGTCAGCGTGTCTCCATCGTGTATTAGCCGAAACGATAACAGCGCCTTTTGATGTCCCCCCGTTTAACCGTGCCGCAATGGACGGTTACGCGGTGCGTGCGGAGGACATTGTTGGTGCTACGCCTGACCGCCCCATTGCCTTGCGAGTGATCGGACGGGTTTTTGCAGGTGACCCCATTCCGTCATGGCAAGTAGAAGCAGGCACTTGCGCTCAAATTGCCACCGGCGCACCGTTGCCGCCAGGTGCCGATTGCGTTGTGCCCTTTGAAGATACGGAGCGAGATGGCGATTGGGTGAAGGTGCTGAAATCCCATCCCCATCATGCTAACATCAACGAGCGTGGGTTGGATTTGCGAGCAGGGCAAACGGTGTTGACCGAAGGCACTCTCCTCACGCCGTCGCTCGTGGGTGTTTTAGCCGCTTTAGGGCTTGCCACCGTTCGCGTTTACGCTCGCCCGCAAGTCGCCATCGTCCCGACGGGCACTGAATTGGCGCGCCCCGGAACGCCTCTGAAAGAGGGGCAAATCTACGACATCAACACCTACACCCTCGCCGCTTTGGCGCAGCAACACGGCTGTGAACCCTTGCTTATGGACATCGTGCCCGACGAAGAAAAAGCATTGCGCCAAGCCCTCTCGCACGCTTTGGCAGAAGCGGACATGGTCGTGTTTTCGGCGGGGAGCGCTGTTGGCGAGCGGGACCTTTTGCCCCGTTTGTTGGGGGAGGTTGGCACCCTTCTCTTCCACGGCATCGCCGTTCGCCCAGGTCGCCCCACTTTGGCAGCCACTGTGAACGGCAAGTTGGTTGTGAACTTGCCTGGGTTTCCCGCTTCATGCTTGACGATGGCGTATGTGTTACTGGTGCCTGCCTGGCGGAAACTGGCGCATTTACCTGAGTGGCGTCCCGTTACTGTTGCGGCTCAGTTAGCCCATGAAGTCCGTTCGCCCGAAGGGTTGCGGCAGTTCCTTACTGTTCGCGTGCAAAATGGAATCGCCGTCAGCGCTTACAAAGAATCCGCTGCTATCACCAGCCTCGCCGATGCGGACGGTTACATCGTCATCCCCGAAGAAGTCACCTTGCTACCTGCCGGCACCCCTGTCACTGTTCACCTGTTCTAAAACGCCCACTGGCTGCGCTATGCTTTGTATTGACGCCGTTTGTCAAAAATCGCGAGGTGATAAGCCGTGCTGGAAACGGACCTACTGCCGGTGAAGCAACGCCCTTCGGTTGCCTACACGGAAGCAACAAGAGCGGTGGAAGAAGATGAAGAAATCCGCCGCATGACGGAAGCGGAACTGATAGAAGGCATCAACCGTTTGCGCAAAGAGCGTCACGCGGTGATTTTGGCGCACAACTATCAAATCCCTGTCATCCAAGACCTCGCCGACTTCGTGGGCGACTCGTTGGAACTCTCCCGCCAAGCCGCGCAAACGGACGCAGAAGTCATCGTCTTTTGCGGTGTCCATTTCATGGCGGAGACGGCGGCTATTCTTTGCCCCGACAAAAAGGTGCTCATCCCCGACCCCGAAGCCGGCTGCTCGTTAGCCGCTTCGGTCACTGCAGAGCAGGTGCGCCGCTGGAAGGAAAAACACCCCGACGCCATCGTGGTCGCTTACATCAACACCACAGCGGAAGTGAAAGCCGAAGTGGACTACTGCTGCACCTCCGCTAATGCGGTTAAGGTGGTGCAAGCGCTGCCACCAGACCGCGAAATTTTGTTCCTGCCTGACATGTTCTTGGGCGCGTATGTGCAACGGGTGACAGGGCGCCGCATGTATCTGTGGCCTGGCGAATGCCATGTCCACGCGGGTATCCGACCAGAAGACATCCAAGGACTTTTTGAGCGCTACCCGGATGCCGACCTACTTTTGCACCCCGAATGTGGCTGCATCAGCCAATGCATGTTCGCGTTGGCAGAAGGTGAGTTGCCCGCTGATCGCACTTTCATCTACAGCACCAGCGGCATGATTCGCCATGTCCCCAACTGGTCCGCCCCAACCCACTTGGTAGCCACCGAAGTGGGCATCTTGCACCGCATGCGCAAGGAAGCCCCACACAAACAATTCGTGCCCGTCAAGGAAGATGCTATCTGCGAATACATGAAGACCATTACGCTCCCGAAGGTGTATCGCGCCTTGCGAGACATGGTTTACGAGGTGCGCGTGCCAGAGGACATCACACAAAGGGCGCGCCAAGCCATTGAGCGGATGTTGGCGATTGTGTGAGAGCGGGACGGTCGGGTGACCGTTCCCATAGCAAAGCAAGCACTCACGAAGGGGGAGGATGAAACATGTTGGCGCGACCGAAAATTGCGGTCGTTGGGGCTGGTATGGTTGGTTCGTCAGCAGCGCTGAAGATGGCGCAAAAGGAACTGGGTGACATCGTTTTGATTGATGTCGTGGAGTTCATTGCCGAAGGCAAAGCGTTGGACATGGCGGAATCGTCGCCACTGGACGGGTTTGATGTGGCACTCATCGGCAAAACAAACGATTTCTCCGCCCTCAAAGACAGCGATGTCGTTGCCATCACCGCTGGTGTCCCCCGCAAGCCGGGCATGACGCGGATGGATTTGCTGATGACCAACGCCAACATTGTGGAAAACATTGCCAACCATGTCCGCGAACTGGCACCCAATGCGGTCGTCATCGTCGTCACTAACCCGCTGGATGTGATGACCTACATCGCTTGGAAGACGACGGGGTTCCCGCGCGAGCGCGTGATCGGGCAAGCAGGAGTGTTGGATTCCATCCGCATGCGTTACTTTGTCGCCTTAGAGTTGGGCGTTTCCGTTAAGGATGTGCAAGCAATGGTGTTGGGTTCGCATGGCGACCAGATGGTGCCACTGCCCCGCTACACCACTGTTTCGGGTGTTCCCATCACTGAACTCTTGCCCCCTGAAACCATTGAGCGCATCAATGACCGCACCCGCAAGGGAGGCACCGAAATCGTTAACTTGCTGAAGACAGGCAGCGCTTATTACGCCCCCGGCGCAGCGGTGGCGGAAATGGTGGAAGCCGTCGTCCGTGACAAAAAACGGCTACTGGCAGCCAGCGTTCTGTTGCAGGGCGAATACGGGCTAAAGGATGTCTTCATCGGCGTGCCCATCATCTTGGGCAAGAACGGCGTGGAACGAATCGTGGAACTGAAGTTGACGGAGGAAGAATTGCGGATGCTCCACCAGAGCGCCGAAGAAGTCCGCAAGGGCATCGCTGATTGGGAAGCCGAAAAAGCCAAAGCCGCCGCTTCATAACATGGTCTTGCTCTTGCGCCCTTCCATAAGCCAGTTTTGAGCAGGCTCTCAAGAGAGCGCTGTCTGAGGTGATGGTTATGCGTTTCGCGTTCCCCAACGTTCTGGTCACAGGTGCTCTGGTGACAACTGTGTTGTTTTCCCCTGCAGCGACAAAACTTTCAACCCAACCCCTTGAGCATCGGGGCATCTGGCTGCACCCAGAACAGTTCCGAACACCCGAAGCGTGTGAGCGGTTCGTGAAACGCATGGCGGCAGCGGGTCTCAATGTCGCTTATGCGTTGGTCTGGTATTCGGGCGGCACGGCTTATTACCGCTCCGATTTGTGCCCGATGGCGGAAGATGTTCCCGAAGGCTATGACCCTTTGGGCTACCTCATTCGGCAAGCCCATGCTCACGGCATCCAAGTCCACGCTTGGTTTGTCAACGGCGATTACGGGCGCAGCGATTTGGGGCATGTGTTCAAAAAGCATCCCCACTGGCGTGTGCAGCCTGCTTCTGGGCAATATGAGTGGTGGTATGACTTCGGTCAGCCCGAGGTGCGGGAGTTCCAGACCAAAGTCATGTTGGAAGTGCTCCAGCGTTATGATGTAGATGGGTTGCACTTTGACTACATCCGCTACAGGGGTCCCCACCTTTGTTTTTGCGACCACTGCGTCGCCGAGTTCAAGCGAACCCAAGGGCACGACCTGCGGTTGTTGGCAGGAGAGGCCTTCCCGCTGACCACCTTCCTTTCTGCCAATCCCCTTGACAAACCCACCACTGCACAAGTTTTGGTAAGGGTGACGGACGGTCCCCCCGCCATTGCGGTCAATGGGTAGGGAAGGGGCAAGTGCTCGTCCTTAACTGGCACGCTTACCGCTCCCCTCCTCCAGCCATTGTGACGGTCTTGCAGCGCTTCCTGCGGATGGGCGGCAGGGGAGAAGGTGACGAGGTTCTGGTGTATCAACCCCGCCCCACCACTGAAAAATACGGCACCGAGGCTTTGGAGGCGACAGTCGGATGGCTGAGGGGCTTGGGCTACAAACCCAGAGCGATGTCAGAACAAAACTTGGCAAACCTTCCCCCTGACGGAGAGTTGGGGTTGGTGACGGCTTATTACCTCCCCGACGAATCCGCAAAGCAACGGCT
>FWPV01015290.1_pt1 | contig 11063 bp, 6 predicted proteins | sample 2228371 | NCBI WGS metagenome assembly FWPV01 (sample SAMEA103939776, study PRJEB20133) | metagenome | reverse complement strand
CAAGGGGGACGTTTTGACCTTGGCCGACCGCGGGCGCCACGTCTTGCTGGAGCTGCCTCACGAAGTCTATCTGCCTCTGGAACGTCTGCTCGAGGATCTCAGGCGGGCCGGCTTGACCGGAATTCTCTCCCACCCCGAACGCAACCAAGGGATCCTCGCTCGGCCCGGCCTGGTGGCGTCGCTGGTTCGGGCAGGGTGCCTGATCCAGATCACGGCGGCCAGCCTTTTGGGCGCATTCGGAACGCGGTCGCGTAGCCTTGCCGAAACGCTTGTTCGGCAGGGCCTGGTCCATTTCGTCAGCACGGATGCCCACAACACAAGATCGAGGCCCCCCCTGCTAAGCGAGGCCTACGACCGCGTCGCCGCGTTGACGTCCCCTGCCAACGCCTCGCAATGGTTCCGCCATAATCCAGCGGCGGTAGCCGAAGGCCGCGCGGTGCCCGCCGGCAACCAGCCAGTCGCCACGCCAACCCGCCAAAGTTGGTTTCGCTGGAGTCGCGCATCATGAGACCGCGCCAAAAAAGCGTTGTCGCGAGAATCGCGGGGGCAGCCGCGGCAGGCGCGCTTTTTCTGGTGGGCGTTTCGTTGGATGTTTACGGGGACTGGGTCGACGCCGGAACGTACGGGCCTTTCGTGTGTCGCGCGGAGTTCCCGTTGGCCGAGATCGAAACCCTTTTGTCCCAGTTGCCGCATATTCAAGCGGAACTCGTGGAGGCGTTGGAGATCCCCGCCTCTCGCGAACGGATCGAACTGTTCTTGTTCCGCGGCAAAGCGACCTACGACCGGCATCTTGCCCGATACCTGCCCAAAGTCACCTACCGCAGGGCCCTTTATGTCAAAGACAAGGGGCCGGGACGAGTCTACGCTTATCGCGGTTCCCACTTCGATGCCGATTTGCGCCATGAAGTTACCCATGCCTTGCTCCACGGTGCCTTGCCTGTGGTTCCACTTTGGCTCGACGAGGGCTTAGCGGTCTACTTCGAGAACCCGCCGGACAAAAGGGTGTTCGACAGCCCTCAATGGGAAAGTGTGCGTTGGGCACTCCGACTCGGAGGACTTCGCCGCCTGGAGAATCTGGAGAACAAACGGCGAGTGGAAGACATGGAACGAGGGGATTACCGTTCTGCGTGGGCCTGGGTGCATTTCATGCTCCACGGTCCACCGGAGGCCCGCGCAGAGCTGGTGAGATTCTTCGCCGACATCCAGGCAGGGAGACCGGTCGGGCCGCTCAGCGAGCGACTCCGACACCGATGGCAGGATCCTTTGCAAATGCTCGCCGCGCACGTGCGAGACTGGTCGAGAAAATGATTGCCCGAGCCGATAGCAATCAATTCCACCCACCCTAAGCCCCTCATCATCGCGGGGCGCGAAGAAAGCGGTACGCAGGGCATAGACCGAAAAAAACATACAAACCGCTCAAGAGGGATTCCGGTCCTGTCCGATATCGAAGACAACGTGCCGAATGGGATTCGGGGCGGGCGATAATCGTTGCTGGACCGTAGGGAAGCTGGACCAGCCGGGAAAGTTGCGATCAACAGTTCGAGTATAAGGAAAAAAGAATGAAAACCAGGCGAATCGTCAACGGAGTGATGGTGGGGTTGGCGGCGATCGGCTTCTTGATTCCGCAGCCGTTGTTGGCGGCAGCACCCCCTTCTGCCGTTCCTGTGGTCGACGTCGCGCTTCGCGAAGGCGGACTGCTTCTCGGCCAAGTGGTGGATGAGCAAGGGGTCGGATTGGGCAATGTGCCCGTTTCGCTGAGGTCCCAGGATCGCGAGCTGGCTGCCGGAAAGACGAATCAGGACGGCACCTTCGGATTCAAGGGCTTGCGGGGCGGGGTGTATCAGATCGTAGCCGACCAGGGGCAAGGCGTCTATCGCGTGTGGACTGTGGGCACCGCGCCTCCGGCCGCGCAGGACGGGGCCCTAGTGGTTAGCGGCAATCCCGTGGTGCGAGGGCAAGAGTGCCGCAGCGGGTTCGCCGCTTTCATCACCAATCCGCTCGTCATCGCGGGCGTTGTTGCGACGGCCATTGCCGTTCCGGTTGCGATCCACAATTCAAATAAAACCCCTGAATCGCCTTGACGGCCAAATCATTGTCGGAACGCGGGTCGTTCCATCGGTTGTCGTGTTAGTCTCAGCCGGACGCAATTTTCCCTCGGGTTCGCCCTGGAGGCCTGCTCGACCAGGCAGTCTTGGGCCAGCCCGAGGGGTTCTCTTTGCGCGCGGCAAGGGACGGTTGCATGCCGGACCAGCCCCCTGAGTGTAGGGAACTGCCGGAATGTTCTTGTGGCAAAGTGCCCTTTTCCCATGAATTGAATTCCGGTAACATCCCGCCGCTTCTCCTCGTCATGAATGCTTTTCCGAACACTCCCACCCTGGGCGACGGTCGCGGCACGGCCGTCGGGCTACCTGGGCATTAGCCGTTTTTCCGCCGCCATGAGATTGCTTCCACTCGACGATCCCCAAACGGTTCGGTCGGCTGGCCGAAGCCCATGGCTTCCCGCCGGCACTGGGCTGCTGGCTGCCTGGTGCGTTGTGTTGGCCCTATCGGGTTGCGCCCAGCGGGTGTACCGCGCGGACAGGTTGCCGGCGGAACTGGTGGCCAAGATGCCTGTCCCCATGGATAGCATTGACCTGTCAAAACTGGCCGACCCCGCCGTTCAGGCCGATGTCGTGTGTCCCGGCGACTTGCTCGAGGTTACGCTGGTGACGGACTTCAACAAGTGGACGACTTCATCGACTCCTGTGCGGGTCAGCCCGGATGGTTCGATCGAGGTTCCGATGGTGGGAAGGGTCCAGGTGGCGGGGATGGAGATCGAGCAAGCGGAGCAGACGGTGGCCGCGGAATCCGTGGCTCGGGGGATTTTCCGCAGCCCCTGCATCACGCTCTCCATGAAACAGCCCCGCATGAACAAGATCACGGTGTTGGGGGCAGTGTCGAAGCCGGGCGTGCAGGAGGTGCCCCGCAGGTCCAGCACCTTGCTGGCGGCCCTGGTTGCGGCGGGCGGTCTGAGCCAAGAGGCGGGGCCCGAGGTGGAAATCCGCCGCGGCAGACCGCCGGATGGGACCGCCCATCGCGCCCCCCGTGCCCGCGAGACATCGCTCGCAGCGTATGACGAGTTGGCGGGAGAGCCACCGGGCAGGACGATTCGGATCAATCTTGCCACCGCGGCGGGCGACGGGGTGTCGCCGTGTCTTTTGGAAGACGGAGACGTCGTTCACGTGTTGAAGCGGGAGGTGCCGCCGGTTTCCGTCATCGGATTGGTGCACAAGCCGGGCGAGTTCGAGTATCCGAGCAATCGGCCGCTTTATTTCCTCGACGCGGTAGCGCTGGCCGGCGGGGTGTCCAGTCCGGTCGCCGACAAGGCTCTGGTCATCCGGCGCGCGGCGGACCAGAAGACCGTCGCCCAAATCGAGGTCAGCATTCAGGCCGCCAAACGCGGCGTCCAGAATCTGGAGCTTCAGCCTGGCGACACGGTTTCGATCGAGCGCACGCCGGCCACGGTGGTCGTCGACACGCTCCAGACATTCTTCCGCATCGGTTTTTCGAGCGCTCTTCCCATCTTCTGATTCCTGAGCGAGGATCATGCAGGACGAGACCAGAGCGACATGCGACGGCGGTTTGGGGGCCGAACCATCCAGCGCGATGCTGGCCCAGAATCTGCTTCGCTTTATCATGGCGGTCCGCTATCGTAAGAAAGTGGTCGCCTTGACCTTGGCCTTGGCCGCCATCCTGGGCACGTTGTATTACGTCACGGCCCCGCGACTCTATTCCTCGAGGGCGGCAATTCTTGTCACCCAGGTCGGCCGCGATCAACTCAACACCTCGATGACCGGGGAAGAGTCGCTCCGCCGCAACACGATGCCGACCTTCGAGAACATGATCCGCAGCCCCAAGGTGGTGGAGCGGGCGTTGAACAGCCTTGGGCCGGACGACCGCGTCGACTGGAAGAATCTTTCCCGCGATCGTTGGGTCGAGAAGCTCCAGAAAAGACTTGCCGCGCGGACGATTCGCGGCACCAGCATCATCGAAGTCGCCTATACCTCGCTCGATCCCCACGTCGCCGCCCGCGTCGTCAACGCGGTCGTCCAGTCCTACGTCGATTTCATGCGCGAAATGCACCAAGGGACGACGGCCGAGCTGATGCAACAATTGGTCAAGCAACGGACCGAGGTCGGCCAGAATCTTCGGGAAGTCCAAGCCCGGCTTGTCGAGGCGCGGCGGGAACTCGACGACATCAAGTTCGACTCCGAGACGAAGACGTTGCACCCCCTGCTGCAGCGGTGCGTGTTCTTCAACGAAGCCCTGATCACGTTGCAGAAGCAGCGAGCCGAAATGGAGGCTTCCTGGAAATCGCTCGAGGAGGCCGTGCGCAATGGAGAGGATCTGGGGCAACACCTGATGACGTTTGGCGACGTGGCGGGCCGGGAAATGTTGATGGGAATACTCGGGCTCGGTTCCCGCGACGGCACGGCCCAGGCCAATCTGGAGCAGCGCCTCATGGAGGATCGGGCCGCGCTGGCTCGGCTCGAGAGTGACGTGGGACCGAATCATCCCCAGCTTGCGGCCCTCCGTGACCGCGTCGCCATGACCGAGGAGTTCCTCCGCGGTTACCAGGACCGTCTTCAAGAACGGATCGCCGAGTTGCGCAAGGGCCGGTTTGGACCTTGGCTCCTGGAAATCGTTCGCCAGAGGCTCGAGGCAATCCGCGAGAAGGCGGCCCAAGTTCAGGCCCGCTACGACGAGGCCCGCCAGCGTGCGGTCGGGCTGAGCGGTCACTTACTTCACATCCAAAGCCTGGAGCGCGAGGAGAAACGATTCAGCGACGAGTATGACGAACTGTTCAAGAAGATCACCGAGCTGGACCTCCGCCGTGACGGCTCGGAGGTCCGCACGGCAATCATGGAGCAACCCGAGCCGAACTTGCGTCCCGTCTCTCCCCGATTGACCTATGTGATCCTCTTGGTGCTGAGCGGAGGCTTTGGCGCGGGACTGGCGCTGGTCCATTTGCTCGACACGCTCGACGACCGCTTCCGGTCGCTCGACGAGATGCAAAGCCGGATGGGCGTTCCGGTGCTTGCCATGGTGCAGCAGATGGCGTCGTCCGAGAACGTCGGTCTCTCCGCGGTCACGATGTACACCGATCCCTCGTCCGGCGAAAGCGAGGCCTTCCGCACCCTCCGCACGGCCCTGGATCTGACGCATCCCAACGCGAGGCAAATCGTCTTCACCAGCGCCGAGCCGGGCGATGGAAAGACGACGGTGTCGGCCAACCTTGCCGTGGGCTACGCCCAATCGGACAAGAAGACGCTCCTGATCGACGCCGATCTCCGCCGCCCGGGCCTGACGCGGCTGCTGAATCTGCGGGGAGTGTACGGACTCTCGGAGTTGCTTCGCTCCGAGGGCAACCTGGTCGAGCAAGCGGCGATTCATATCCAGCCGTCGGGGCTTGCGAACCTCGACATCCTTCCATCCGGTCCCCGTCCCACGAACCCCCACGAACTCCTCCTCAGTGGCCGCTTTTCTCAACTGCTGGCGTGGGCCTCGAGCGTGTACGACCAAATCCTCATCGACAGTCCGCCGACTTTGGTCACCAGCGACACGGCGATCATCGGCCGGCTGGTCGACGGTGTGGTGCTGGTCGTCCAGCCCGCCAAGAACCGGCGCCGTTTGCTGACCCGCGTCGTGGAAAGCTTCGCGTTGCTCAAGATTCCCATCCTCGGCATGGTCATCAATCGCGTGGGGTCCGACGCGGATCAGGGTTACTACAGTTACCACAGCGGCTACGGCTATGGTTACGGCTACGGGTACGGTTACGGCTACGGGTATGGGTATGGGGCCGAGGAGGAGGACGAAAGCGAGAAGGAAGAGGAAGCAGGGGACGACGGCACCGACTGGCAGGAGATCACCGAGAACCACGACCCCGGCGCCGACGATCCTGAGCCTCCCGCCCGCGGCATCCGCCGCCGGGCCGCGTGACCGCGGTCGCGGCACGCAACGGACGGGAATACGGCGAGGTGACAGGACCTGGCAGGCGCCGTGGTCCAGGGATTTCCATCGGATGCCGAAAAGTCCGCGATGTCCGGTTCCAGCGCGAGCGTGAAAATCGTCGATGCGGCGTTGGCGGGCAGCCTGTTCGTGGTGCCCTTGCTCATGGCGGGCCGCCACCCTTTGGGACAGGCCGTCTTGGTCATCCTTGCGGCGACGGCCGCTTTGGCTTGGGCAGCAGGTCAAGTGAGTCGCCCGTCGGCCAGTTTTCGGCCCACCTGGGCCGGCCCCCTGCTGCTCGGGGGCATGGGCCTTCTGCTGGTCCAAATCATTCCTTTGCCCGAAGCGGCGATCGACCGAATCAGTCCCACCGTCGGCCAATTGCTGCCGATGTGGCGCTCGCAGACGTCGCCGACGGCCCGCCTGGGCGTGTGGCAGACGCTCTCGTTGAATCCGGCCGCCTCCCGCGACGGCCTGGTGCTGTTCTCGGCCTACGCCCTGCTCTTTATGGTGGCCGTTCAACGGGGCGACCGGCTCGAGGATGTGGAACGCCTGCTGCGGTGGTGTGCGGCGGCCGCCGCGTTCGTCGGCATCTACGGTCTGGTGCAGTATGTGACGAGCAACGGGAAGTTCTTCTGGATCTATGAAGACCCAACCAGCACCACCTTTGACGCCGCCAAGGCCAACTTCACCACGCGGAACCATTTCGCCGAGTTTCTTGCGTTGGGCGTTGGCCCACTCCTCTGGTGGGTCCAATCGTCTTTCGGGAGCTCCCGCAGCGGAGGAAATCGACGGCGCGGTTCGCCAACCTCGCTTCATCGCGCCCGCGAGCCCGGTCGCGTTTGCCATGTCGGCGCCACGGTCTGGCCAACACGCTCGATTCCCGTGGTTCACGGCACGGAGAGCACCACGCCCTATGTGTTGGCCGTGTGCCTTGCGGTCGTGTTGTTCGCCGGGCTGCTCTCGCTATCGCGCGGCGGGATGGTTGCCATCGGGATCGCCTTGGGCGTGACCACGGCCTTGTCGTGGCGGTGCTGGTCAAGGCATCGCGGGTTTCTCGCGGCCCTGGCGGGGGCCGTGGTTATCTTGTCGTTGATGCTCGGCGTTTTTGGATTCGAAAAGGTGAATCGCCGCATCGACGACTTTCGCGCAGGATCGCTCGAACGGCTGGACCAATCGAAGGCCCGTCGTTCCATCTGGACCGCCGTGACGCGGGGCATCCGCCAGTTTCCTTGGATCGGAACCGGGGTGGGGGCCCACGTGGAGGCCTATCCCCTTTACTACTCGCACGAACTCTACCAAGAGGGGAAGAACCGGGAATTTACTCATGCCGAAAACAGCTACTTGCAAATCGGGTTCGAGACCGGTCTGGCGGGGCTGATCCTGCTGTTTGGCTTCATGGCGTGCTGTGGCGCTTGGTGCGTTGGCGGAATGATACGCGCTCGCTCGGACCGTGTCTCGGCCTGCCTGGCGGCCGTAACCGGCGGACTCGCCGCGACTGCCGTCCATGCGTTGGTCGATTTCATTTGGTATGTGCCCGCCTGCGTGGTGATGATCTTGATCCTCGCCGCGTGCGCGGCCAACCTGTGGCGGCTTGGCGAAGCGACTTCCTCGCGGGGCGGCCAAGGCAAGGCTCCCGTCTGTCCCTCGGCTTCCCACGGGTGGCGGTTGCCTCGCCTCGCGTACCTGGCCTTCTTGGCGATCTTCATTCCCGCCGCGGCGTGGGCAGTTCAGGACCAGCTTTGTTCGGCGTGGGCCGAGGGGCCTTGGAACGAGTTTCGCAAATCGCTCGCCGCCGCCGACGCCTCGACCGAAGCCGCCGCCGACGCCTCGAAGCCCCTGGAGATCCGCGCTAAGGCGCGGGAGGCGGAGACGCGGCGCGTCCAGTGGCTTCAACAAGCGGTCGGGCGACAACCCCACCGGGCCCGGGTCCACCTCCGTCTGGCACAAAGCTACTTGCGGTTGTTCGAGCTGATCCAAATGGACGAAGACAACCCCATGCTCGTGGGCGATGTGCGCGACGCGGCGATGCGATCCCGCTTCCCATCGCGCGAGGCGCTGGACGAGTGGCTGCGGCGGGCCGTGGGCGGGCACGCACGCTACTTGGACCTGGCCTTGCACCACGCGCGCCGCGCCGTGGCGCTGTGTCCCCTGCAGGGGCACGCCTATCTCTACCTCGCGCAGTTGAGCTTTTTGGAAAACGTCGGCGAACCCTGGAAAAATGCCTGCATCGAGCAAGCCCTGCGCGTGCGGCCGTACGACGGCGACGTGCTGGACGCGGCCGCGGCCGAGGCGATGGCGGCGGGCGATTACGATCGGTGGATCGAATTGGTCTCGCGTCTGCTTCGGTGCGCCGGCCCCTATCAGCGCCGGTGGATCGATCGGCTCGTCGGCAACACCGCGCCGGAGGTCTTGGCGGACACGCTCCAGGCGTTTCTCCAGACCTTCCAGCCCGGTTTGGAAACTCTCCGCATCCTCGTCGCCAGTGCCCAAGCGCGCGCGAAGCCCGAGCAACTGGTTGGGCTCCGCCAACACTACGCCGAGCAAGCCGCCAAGGCGGCGCAATCCAGCGGCGGCACGACCGCGGCCTTCTGGTGGAACCAGGCCCGCGAGAACTACGCAGCCATAGGCGACATGGCCCGCGCGTTGTCGTGCGCCGCAAATGCCGCGGGGGTCGATCCGCAGGACTTCAATGCCCGGTTCGCACTGGGCGGGCTTTTGCTGGCCCAGGGTCGCGCGAACGAGGCCGAACCGCACCTGCGGTGGTGCGTTGAGCGGCGGCCCGGCGACAAGGCGGTCGAGTCCAAATGGAAGGAAGCCGCGAGAAAACGAATGGACGAACCCGCATCGACCGCCCACCGAGCCGCCCCCATGCATCCCTTGTGACGCCCTCGCGGCCAAGGCCCCAGAATGTCTCAAGACACAGGTCCGACCACTCGTAATCCCACTTCCCGTCCTTTGAGATCAGTCCGCCCGATGCCAGCAAACGCTCAAGTTCCCCACCGTCTCATCCGCATGGCCGCCTGGCCGGACGATGCCGCGGCGGATCCCGGCAATGCCGCGTCCGCCGACGGGGCCCCGGCCCAAGTTTCCGCCGAGACGTCCACCGGCAAAGCCTGGTGTCGCGTCCGCGGCTCCTTCGCGGTTGCATTCTTCTTCACGCTCGCTTTCTTGGGCGTGTACTATGCCGGTTTCTGGTTGCGATTCGAGGGCGAAATAGGGCCCGCCGAGGCAAGGAATTTTCTCTTGACCGCCGGCTGGGTTGTATCCGCCAAACTGGCGATTTTTCTGTTCTACCGCCTTCACCACGGGTGGGGGCGTTTGGTGTCCTTCTACGATTTGCTTGCCTTGGTAAAGGCCTCGTCGGCGAGCCTGCTGGCCGTCCTGCTGGTCGATCGCTTCCTGCTTGCCACGAGTCTCATTCCCCGAAGCATTTATATCCTCGACTGGGGCGCAACCATTGTCCTGGTGGGCGGGGCTCGGGCGATGGGACGGGGATTTCGCGAATGTGCCTGGCCCTTCTTCCTCGCCTCGAACCAGGTCCCCGCATTGATCGTCGGCGCCAACGAGGCTGGATCGCTGCTTCGGCGGGCCATGATCCGCGACGGAAACCGCAGCTACCGCGTGATCGGGTTCGTCGATGTCGACGCCGGGCGGCAAGGCGGGAGGATCGATGGCCTGCCGATCCTCGGCGCCCTGGCCAACCTGTGGGACGTCGCCGACCGCCATGGAGTCCAGGAAATCTTCGTCATCAAGGACGCCCTTTCGGGCAAGGACCTCCGCGAGATTCTCGAGAAGGCCCGCTATCGCCGCTCCTCCGTGCGCGTCTTGCCCAGCTACGAGCAACTGCTCAGCGGAAAAGTCAACGTCCAGCCGCGCTCGGTCGCCATCGAAGACCTCTTGCGCCGCGAACCCGTCGCCCTGGACATGCAATCCATCCGCCGATGGATCGACGGCCGCGTGTTGCTGGTCAGCGGGAGCGCGGGCAGCATCGGCTCGGAGATTTGCCGGCAGCTCCTTCAGTTTTCCCCCAAGCGGCTGGTGCTGGTGGACCGGTCGGAGACCGGGCAGTTCTTCCTCGAGCGGGAACTCCGCCGCCGCGGGCGAAACAGCGACATCGAGGTCTGCCTGGCGGACATTCTCGACGAGCACCGGATGCGGGCCATCCTGGAGCAACACCGGCCCCAGGTGATCTTCCACGCCGCCGCGTACAAGCACGTCCCGCTCATGGAGGCCCATCCCGGCGAGGCCGTCAAGAATATCATCGTCGCCTCGAGACAAATGGCCGATTTGGCCGCCGAATACCAGAGTGAGTCGTTCGTGATGATCTCGACCGACAAGGCGGTCAACCCGACGAGCGTCATGGGGGCGTGCAAGCGTGTCGCCGAAATGTACGTGCAATCGCTCACGAACCTTTCGCCTTGCCGGTTCATCACGGTGCGCTTCGGCAACGTCCTCGACTCCGCCGGCAGCGTGGTTCCCATCTTTCGCCAGCAAATCCTCGAGGGCGGCCCGGTGACCGTGACACACCCCGACATGCGCCGCTTCTTCATGACCATCCCGGAAGCTTCCCAATTGGTCATCCAGGCGGGCGCGATCGGGCGTAGTGGGCAGATTCTCTTGTTGGACATGGGCGAGCCCGTCCGGATCGTTGACTTGGCGACCGACATGATCGAACTGTCCGGACTCCGCGTTGGCGAGGACATTGCGATTGAGTTCACCGGCCTGCGCCCCGGCGAAAAGCTTTTCGAGGAACTCCGATCGGCGGACGAGAGCCAGCTTCCCACGCTGCATCCCAAAATCATCGTTGCCGATCATCGGCCCGTGGACTTCGATCACCTCTCCCGCGCGATCGATCGACTGGAAACCCTTGCCCGCCATGCCCCGGACGAGGTCCAGGCCCGCCTCGAGGAACTCGTGAGCGAGTATCGCCGTGCGCGGCATCCCTCGCTCTCGCTTCGTCCGGCGGCGTGAGCCATTCCCACCCAGCGTGCCGCGGCCCCAGCACCGCCGCGTTGCCGGCCGCCCCGAGCGGCGCGGATCCCCGAGGGACGCACTTCCCAGATCGGGTGCCG
>FWPV01013076.1_pt1 | contig 11063 bp, 9 predicted proteins | sample 2228371 | NCBI WGS metagenome assembly FWPV01 (sample SAMEA103939776, study PRJEB20133) | metagenome | reverse complement strand
ATTCGCACACAACAAATATGTCTATTTTTCAAAGCCTAGGTCTCATTTGGCGCGGATTGGGACACACCACTGTGTGCATTCTGCTGCATTAGCTTAGCTTGTTCCCAATGGCTGTTGCGGTGGTTTCCGCCCAGCCGTAAGGAGCGGCAACCCAGCGTTGGCGCCGTTTGCGTCGGCGTTCCTCGCAACTCAGACTTTTGTGGGCCTGAATGACCCTTTCGACCGTGCTCCTCTACGGGCTGGCCGCCGTCTCGCTCGATCCTGCATCCGCGACGGCGCCCGCCGCGACGGCCACGAGGGTCGCTGAGGACATCCAGGCGACACCGCGGACGAAGGATGATGGGCCCAACGAGGTTGAGGGCCTGGTCATTCAGGCTGATCCGCGCGGGAAGGTGGAAGGCGCCATCCAGCCTGAGATCGAGCTGAACGAAGAAGAGATCAAAAGCTTCGGCGCCAACAGCATCGGGGAGCTTCTCACCCTGCTGACTCCGCAGACGGCCAGCACGCGCGGCCGCGACGGCGGTGGCGGCGGTGGGCCTGTGCTCCTGATCAACGGTCGCCGGATTTCGGGTTTCCAGGAAATCCAGGGTGTTCCGCCCGAGGCGATCGAACGCTTTCAGATCCTGCCGGAAGAGGTCGCGCTGAGCTACGGCTACAAGGCCGACCAGCGGGTCGTGAACATCATCCTGAAGAAGAACTACACGGCCACCACGATCCAGGCGGCGGCTACGGTCGCGACCGACGGCGGTCGTACGACGCTGAACGGCGGCGGCAATCGGGTCAATATCGACGGCGACAAGCGCTGGAACCTGGATCTCCAGGTCCAGCGCGACCCCTACCTCATGGAGACCGACCGCGACATCGTTCGCGCGCCGAATGGCCAGCCCTTCGATCTCGTCGGCAATGTGATCGGGTTGAACGGCGGCGAGATCGATCCGGCGCTGTCCGCCGCAGCGGGCGGCCCAGTGACCATCGCCGGCGTTCCGGACGCCGCTCAAGCGGGCAAGGTCGGGCTTTCGGCGTTTTCGCCGCTGGCGGGGCGCTACAACACCGACGACCTGACCGCCAGCCGGTCGCTGATCTCCAAATCCGAGCGCGCGACGCTGCGCGGATCGATCAGCCGTGATCTCAACAAGACCACGCAACTGACGATCAGCGGCAATCTGGAAGACACCAGCAGCCAGGCTTTGCTCGGCCTACCAGGCGTGACCTTCACCCTGCCGACAGGCAGCCCGTTCTCGCCCTTCTCCAAGCCCGTCACCGGCTATCGCTTTATCGACGCGCCGGGCGCCCTGGCGCGCGACACCGACGTCCTGCGGACCCAGGTCAGCATGGCCGCCAACGGTCGGGTGAAGGACTGGCGCTGGACCCTGACCGGCGACTTTGACCGAACCGCCACCGATACGACGACTGGACGGGGTCTCGACGCCTCGGCCTTCCAGGCGGCGGTCGCCGCCGGCGATCCCAGCGTCAATCCATTCGGGACGATCGCGTCCAACCTCTACAAGAGCGTGGCGCCGGATACGGCCAGTTCGGTGTCGACCTCGGCCAGCGCCGAGCTCGTGCTGAACGGCAACCTGTTCCAGCTGCCGGCCGGCGGCGTTCAGACCACCTTCAAGATCGGCGCGGACAGGCGGGGCCTCGACGCCAAGACCGTGCGGTCGGGTGTGAGCACCCAGCGCAAGGTGACGCGCGACCGCGAGAACGTTCAGACCAGCTTCACCCTGCCGCTGACCAGCACGCGCAATGACGTCCTGGCCAAGCTGGGCGACCTCTCGGCCAACTTCAACGCAGGCTATGAAAACCTGTCGGACCTGGGCGGCCTCACGACCCTAGGCGCGGGTGTCAACTGGACGCCGATCAAGCCGCTCAGCCTGATCGCCAGCGTCACGGACGAGGAAGGCGCGCCCTCCACCAACCAGATCAACGATCCGCTGGTGGTCACGCCCAACGTCTCGGTGTTCGACTTCGCGACGGGTCAGACCGCACTGATCACCCGAACCGACGGCGGCAATCCGAACCTGCGCAATGATAATCGCCGGGTTTCCAAGTTCCAGGTGAACTACAAGCCGCTGGAGAAGGTGGAGCTGACCTTCAACGCCACCTACACCCTGGCCGAGACGAGCAATGTGATCTCCAGCTTCCCGGCGATCACTCCCGACCTGGAGCGAGCCTTCCCGGAACGGTTCACGCGGGACGCCACGGGCCGCCTGCTGGCGATCGACGCGCGCCCCGTGAACTTCGCCAGCGCCGAGCGTCAAGACATTCGCTGGGGCTTCAATCTGTTCAAGCCGGTGGGGAAGCCGACGCCCGGCGCGGCGCCGGGTCCCGGCGGTGGGCGGTTTGGCGGCGGCGCCGGAGGTCCCGGGGGCGGGATGCGCTTTGGTGGACCCGGCGGCGGCTTCATGGGGCCGGGCGGTCCTGGCCGTCCAGGCGGCATGATGCAGCCGGGGCAGGGCATGTTGCAGATGTCGGTCTACCACACCTGGCGCCTGACCGACGAACTGACCACCCGCAAGGGGCTGCCGGTGCTGGACCAGTTGGACGGCGCGGCGATCAGCTCGCGCACCGGGCAGGCGCGTCACGAAGTTCAGGTGCAGGGCGGCTACTTCAAGGACGGCCTAGGCATGCGCTTCAACGGCAACTGGAAGGCGTCCACCTGGGTGAACGGCGGGGCCACCGGCGGTCAGACCCTGTACTTCTCCGACCTCGCCACCCTGGGCGTGAGCGTCTTCGCCAGCTTCAACGCCCCTGCGCGCAAGCCGCTGGTCGACAAGTATCCGATCCTGAAGGGCGCGCAGGTTTCGCTGAACGTCGAGAATGTTTTCGACGCCAAGCAGACGGTGCGTGACCAGAACGGCGTCACCCCGCAGGCCTACCAGCGCGACTACCTGGATCCACTGGGCCGTACCGTGCGATTGGGCTTCCGTAAGCAGCTCTAGAAGTCCAATTTTGAGGTCCTGGGCGGTTTGGTCGCACCCGCCCAGGGGCTTACGCGCTCTAGCCATGCGAGAGCGCCCTGCCGCTCTCAACGCGTCCTTAAGCACTGCGGCGCAGTCTGGAGGCCTGGACGGCCGCTTTTCGGCCGGATCGGAGGCCGTCATGGCGACCATGACTTCCAGTACGCGCCGCACCGGCGACCATTTCGAGCCCACCGATGTGTACCCGCAGGTCCAGCGCTGTCTGCGCGGCTATCTCGAACAGATCGACTACACCGCATACGCCTCGAACAAGGCGGTGCTGGGCGCGACCTTCCCGAAAGTGGAGGGCGCTCAGTTCCAGCGCCTGGCCGTGGCGGCCGCGACCGCGCGGGCCAAATGGGTCAGCGAAGCGGCCATGATGGCCGAGGGCGGGTCGACGCTTTCCGAGGGGCAGTTGGCGCGCCTAGCGCACCTGCGGTCGACCTACGAGGAGCTCTCCGCCGTCTACGAGGCCACGCGCCGGATGGTGGAGCGGGGCTACATCGCTTACAAGCCGATTACGGGATAATTGCCCGGGTAATATTGACTTCTAATTTTGTCCGGATAAAAAGCGGCCAGGAGGTTCGCTATGTCCGGACGCAAGGCGCTGATGCGCGCATACAAAGAACGCAAGGTTGAGGCCGGCGTATACGCCGTACGCTGTGAGGCGACGGCCGAGGTTTGGGTCGGCGCGACGCCCGACCTTTCCAACCGACAGAACGGCGTCTGGTTTTCCCTGCGGCTCGGCTCGCATCGGGAGCCCAGCCTACAGGCGGCATGGAACGCCCATGGGGCGGACAGCTTCGTTTTCGAGACCGTCGAGGCTATCGATGTGGAGGGCCTGGACGCGTTTGGTCGCGCCTCGCGCCTGAAAGACCGACGGGATCATTGGATCGGCGCCTGGGGCGCCCGGAGGCTGAACTGATGGACGCGTGTTTTGTGGTGTTCCACGGTCATCAGCGCGTGGCTGTGGGTTCGCAGCTAGAGGCGGCCCTGGCGGCCCAGGCGCTGACAGGCGAACCGGGGGTGCTGATCTTCGATCCGCAAGGACGGTCGGTGGACTTCGACCTCAGCGGCGGCCCCGACGCGGTCAGGGTCCGGCTGCAGCCCGAAGAGGCCGCGCCGCGCGGACGGGGACGACCCAAGCTGGGCGTCGTACCTCGTGAGGTGACCTTGTTGCCCCGGCACTGGGACTGGCTTGCCGGCCAGCCCGGCGGGGCCTCAGTCGCGTTGCGCAAGCTGGTCGAGGCCGCCCGGCGCGCCTCGGAAGGACCTGATCGCATCCGATCCTCGCGGGATGCGGCCTATCGGTTCGCATCGGCCATGGCCGGAGATCTCGCTGGGTTCGAGGAGGCCATGCGCTGCCTGTTCGCCGGCGATGACACAGGGTTCGAGGCGCGGATCGAGGCCTGGCCCAGCGACATCGCCGCCCAGCTTAGAACCTACGCCGCCGAAGCGTTTGGCGCCGACGAGGGCGCCTAGAGCCCTTCGCGACCTGACTGCGTCAGGCCGTGGGCTCTAGTCTTTTGTTTTGGCGCATTTTTCCTCACGCGAACCGGGACCACTTCGCTCGAAAAATGCTCTAGCGCTCCGAACGGGCGATCACGTCGTTGAGAACGGCCTGATAGCCCTTGTCGAACGCGGCATTGTCGTCCTCCGGCTTCGCTGGCCAAAGCAGACGCAGCGCGGCCGTCCGAGCGGCGGCGTCGAGCAGCCAGGCCTTGTCGGCCTTGGCCAGCTTGGCGACCCGCGCCTCGATGTCCGCTTTAGTCATACCCGAATAGGCCATCAGGGAGCGCAGGGCCCAGAGCGCCTGTTCCTCCGGGTTCGGCGTCGCCGAGACGGGGAGGCGGTGCGCGGTCCAGCGGATCGCGTCCAGAAGCTGCGCGCGATAGCGCGGATCGTCCCAGGTGCTGGGGGTGTGGCCAAGATTGGTTTGGAACAGGCGGCCCTTGCCGATCTGGCGCGTCCAGGTGATGGGCACGAACCAGGGACGCTTCAGCGGCGTCTCGGTGAAGTCCAAGGCCTGCAGCACCCGGACCTTTGAGGGGTCATAGTCCGAGTACTGATAGATTTCCTCGGCGTAGGCGAAGCGCTGCGGCCAGGCCTTGTTGACCGGGTTCGAGCCCCCGAGCGACTGGATGGTGAGCGGCGTGCCCTGGGTCCAGGGATGGCCCGCGAACTTGCCGTTGATGAAGGCGGTGTAGGTCTGGCCGGGACCCGAATAGTCCCAATGGGTGTCGGTGGCGCTGTGCAGGCCCACGAAGCCGCCCTGGCCGCTCTCAACCCAGCGCTGGATGGCCTGCCAGTTGGCGGCCGAGATCGGCAACTCGCCCGTGGTGTAGAAGATCAGGACGTCGATGGTCTTGAGCTTTTCAGGCGTGATCAGGCGAGCGTCCTGCGTGGACTCCACGCTGAACGCGCCGCTCTGGCCGCCGATCTCGGCGAGGGCCACTTCGGACAGCGTCGGACCGTTGCTATTCTTGGGCCGGGCGACCGGCGCGTGCAGCCAACCGACCGACTGGTCGAGATAGAGCACTCGGATCTTCGGTGCGGCCAGCGCGCCTGAAAAGGCGAGGGCGGTCACCAGCGCGACCAGGGTCAGAAGGCGGGTCATAGCGTTCTCAGGCCTTGGGTTGCATCAGGTCCCAGCGATTGCCGGACAGGTCTTCAAAAACGGCGACTGTGCCATAGGCCTCGTGGCGCGGCGCCTCGAGGAAGCGCACCCCGGCGTCGCTCATGCGGGCGTAATCGCCGGCGAAATCATCCGTATGCAGAAAAAGCCAAACCCGTCCGCCGCCCTGGCGGCCGATCGCTTCGGCCTGTTCGCCGACGGCGCGGGCGAGCAGGAAGTTGGTCCCCTCGCTCCCCGGCGAGACGACGACCCAGCGCTTGCCGTGGCCCATGTCGGTGTCTTCAACCAGCGTGAAGCCCAGCTTGCCAACATAGAAGGCGATCGCCTCGTCGTAGTCAGCGACCAGAACAGAAACAAGCGCGACGCGGCGGGCCATTCTTGCGACTCCAGATGACAGGGAAACTGATAGCACGCGTCTGCGATACCACCTTGGCGTCGTTTCAAGCAGCGTAAGCGGCTATGGTGGCCTTCGGTACGCTTTTCGAGGAGTTCATCGTGACCCCGTCTCTTATTTGGATGCTGGCCTTGGCCATGGCCACTGTCGCCGACACCAAGATCACGCCCGTGGCCGCCAAGGACCTGCCGGCGGCCGTGGTCTCGGTCGTCAAGGCCGCCGCGCCGGCCATGACCATCAAAGAAGCCGAGCTCAAGGAGCGCGAGAGCCGCCGCTACTTCGACGTGGAGGGCGTGATGCCGGACGGTTCGGAGATCGAGTTCGACCTGCTGGAAAAGGACGGCGCCTGGACCATCGTCGAAACCCAGCGCGACATCGCCTGGAACAACGCGCCGAAGCCAGTTCGCGACGCGGCCGCCGCGTCGGGCAAGGCCATCACGCCGGTGCGGGTGATCGAGAGCCGCCAGAGCGACGGCATGGTCATCTATGAGCTGTTCGCCGCCGGCAAACCCAAGGAGCCGTCGATGGAGGTCAGCTTCAAGGACGGTCAGGCCAAGGTCCTGAGCGAGGTCTGGCCGCACTAGCGCGGCCGCTGAAGAGGGGGGCTGGCGGGCCAAGGCTGGCGCGGGGCGCCAAGCACGGCTAAATGCGGGTTGCTCGAAAAACGGGCATGGGCCACCTTGCGCCCCTTCTTTGACAGTGGTGACGACCATGCCGCGCGACGCGGCCGGAACGGCGCTCTCTCCGGAGCGGCCGCGCGGCCCCATCATGACCGATCTGATCGATCTGCTCCGCCTGTCGGGGCCGGTCGTGCTGTCGCGCCTGGGCATCATGGTGATGGGCCTGACCGACGCGATCGTGGTCGGGCACTTTTCGGCGCGGCAGCTTGGCTATCACGCCATGGCCTGGGCGCCGTCCTCGGTATTCGTCACCGCGACCGTCGGCCTGCTGGTCGGCGTTCAAGTGATGACCGCACGGGCGATGGGGGCGGGCAATCCGCACGAGACCGGCGCGGTGCTGCGACGCGGCCTGGTCTACGCTGCTTGGCTTGGCTTTGGCTCCATGGCCCTGCTGGCGTTGCTGGGGCCGATGTTCCTGCAGGCCATGGGGCTTAAGGACGGTCTGGCCGAGGGCGCGACCCTGCCGCTGATCGTCTTTTCGCTGTCCCTGCCGGTCTATGCGATCTCGGTCGTCCTCACGTTCTGGCTGGAGGGCCTGTCCAAGCCAGGACCGGGCGCGGCGATGATGTGGCTGGCCAATGTGGTGAACCTCGGCGCCAACCTGTTGCTGGTGCCGGGTGTCTTGGGGCTACCGGCGCTAGGCGCCGTGGGGGGCGCCTGGGCGACCTTCATCGCCCGATCGGCGCTGGCCCTGGCGCTTGCGATCTTCGTCCTTCGCATGAAGGATGCGCGCGAGCTCGGCGTGTTCGACAAGCCTGCTCGCGATCGGCCGGCCGAGATCGAGCAACGCCGCATCGGCTATGGCGCCGGCGCATCCAACTTCTTCGAGGTTTCGGCCTTCGCCGGGATGAACCTGATCTGCGGCTGGATCGGGGCTATCGCTGTTGCGGCCTACACGGTGGTGCTGAACGTCTCGGCGATCATCTTCATGGTGCCGCTGGGCGTGGCCTCGGCGACGGCGGTCCTGGTGGGGCGAGCCTATGGCGCACGCGACCCGGCGGGCATGACCCGTGCCGGATGGATCGCCTTTGCGGTGATCGCGGTGATCGGCGTGCTGTTTGGCCTGCTGCTTTATCCGACCAAACACTGGGTGGCTCTGGCCTACACCACCGACCCGGCGGCCTTGGCGCTCATCCTGCCCGCCTTGGTCTTGTCTTGCCTGTTCTTCGCGCCGGACGCGGTGCAAGTGGTCGCGGCCCAGGCGCTGCGGGCGCGGGGCGAGGTTTGGGTTCCGACGATCACGCACCTGATAAGCTACGCCCTTGTGATGGGACCGCTGGCCTGGTGGCTGGCGATCCCCAAGGGCATGGGCCTGAATGGGGTGCTGATCTCGATCATCGTCACCAGCTTCCTGGCGGCGGCGTTCCTGCTGATGCGGTTCCGGATGCTGGACTGGCGCGATCGCAAGGCAGACGCGGAGGCCTAGGCCCCCAGGATCCAGCCTTCCTCGGTCGCCGCCGCAGCGAGCGCGTCTTCGGCCAAGCCCTTGGGCGCGTCGAACGACGCCCCCAGCTTGCCGGCCTCGTCCAGCTTGGCGAAGTGCTCGGCGAGGCTACGCACCTGAGCCAGGTCCTTGACCTCGCCCGGCGCGAGCGTCGGCTTCAACAGCGACGGATAGACCTCGGCGAGAACCACCTCAACGCCTTCCAGATCGGCGTCGGTCAGAGCTTTGAAGCCCGTCTCGAACGGCCAGACTCGAACGGCGTCGCCGCGCGCGTCCTTCAGACGGCGCACGGCGGGGATGCCCATGATCGCCTGACCGCCGACCGAGCCGTTGTAGTAGAGCTTCCAGATCGAGTGCGCGCCCTTGGCCGCCTGATCCGCATAGCGGAACTCGGGCAGGTCGTCCGGCCCATGCTCGCGCACCCGCTTGGGCTGCAGGGTCGTCAGGGCGTCCTTGGGCGGGCAACCCCAGAAGGGGAACGGGCCGCCCGTCAGGCGGCGATTGATCTCAGAGCCGACGCCAAAGCGGTTGTTGGTGTTGTCGGCCTTGTCCTTGACCATCTTGCCCAGCTGGTCCCAGACCGCGCGCCAGGGCGTTTCGCCCGGTAGGGCCAGGGCTTGCGCCAGGCCGCGCGGGAAGCCGAGCGGGAAGTCAAAACCGACCAGGGCCCGTTCGCCGCGCTTTTTCAGGTCGTCGAGAATGGCGGCGAGCTTGGTCTCGGCCTCGCCACGCGTCGCGGGATTGTAGCTTTCGAAGCTCAGGCGGAAGCGGACGTCGCGCTTGAGCACCCCGATCCAGATGGAATCCGCGCCCGTGGTCGGCTTGGCCGCCGCGCTCCAATCGACGATCACATAGGCGCTGAACAGACGCGACACGACACGCGGCTCCGTGGAAAGAAACGAAGTCGCGCTTCTACCGCTCCGGGAACCTCAGGACCAGCCCGGTTCGGCGTTGCGGCTGATCAGGCTGCGTCGCGGATCTTGGTGGTGGGGCCGATCGGGCGGCCATGACGCGCGAACCAACGGATCGGCGGCTCGCAAGCCGTGCCGACGGCGGCGCGGACGATGGCCGGCGGGCGGCGCTCTTCCGGCGTCATGAACAGGCCATTGGTCTTCAGCTTCAGGCCGGCCACCTTGTGGGCGCCCAGCATGGTCAGCGGCACGGCCAGAACCAGACCGGCCAGGATCGGGGCCGTGGCGGTCAGCAGGTCCGGCGTGAACCAGAACGACGCCGCCAGGATCAGGCCCGACAGGCTGATCCAGCCCATGGCGGCCCAGGCCTCCTTGAAGTCGACCTTGTCGGCGTCGCGGCGTTGGGCGGCCCAGCCGCCGACCTTGCCGGCCAGGATTTCGACAATGGCGCGCGTCTGGGTGAACATCAGCATCGGCGCCACCAGGGCCGAGAACAGCATTTCGACGGCGAGGCCGGCGGCCATGCGGCGCTTGCCGCCAAAGCCCTTCACCTCACCCTTGCGCGCCAGCACCAGGATGGCGCCCAGGATCTTGGGTCCGAACAGCAGCACGAAGGTGATGATCATCGCCCAGGCGGTCGCCTGGATCTCGCTCCAGTCGATCAGGGCGTGGGCGGCGGCTTTCAGGTCGGCCATGGTGAAGGCGGCCTTCTTCAGCTCGGGCATCAGGGCGCGCGAGATCAGGCCGGCCGACAGACAGAAGAACCACAGCGGCGACAGGGCGTAGCTGAGGACGCCGATCACCAGGTGCATGCGGCTCATCCAGTGCAGGCCGGGCAGCGCGATCAGCGGCACGTGCTGGATGTTGCCCCGGCACCAACGACGGTCGCGGGTGGCGAAATCCAGCAGGTTCGAGGGGCTCTCCTCGTAGGAGCCGTCGAGATAGGGGGCCAGGTGCACGCTCCAGCCGCCGCGGCGCAGCAGGGCGCTTTCCAGCGCGTCGTGGCTCATGACCTCGCCGCCGAAGGGCTTGGGGCCCGGCAGGTGCGGCAGGCCGCAGGTCTCGGCGAAGGCGCGGGTGCGCAAGATCGCGTTGTGACCCCAGAAGGAGCTCTCCGAGCCCGACCACCAGGCCAGACCCGTCCAGGCGACGCGGCCGTACAGGCGCGTGGCGAACTGCAGGGTGCGGGCGAAGATCGTCTGACCGTTGATGATCATCGGCATGGTCTGGATCAGACCCGCGCCGGGGTGACGCTCCATGGCGTCGGCCAGGCGCACCATAGCCTCGCCGGTCATCAGGCTGTCGGCGTCCAGCACCAGCATGTGCTCGTAGGCGCTGCCCCAGCGGCTGACCCAGTCGGCGACGTTGCCCGCCTTGCGGCCGGTGTTCTCCTTGCGGATGCGGTAATAGACGTTGCAGTTGGCCTCGCGGCGGAACCGCGCGAAGCAGGCCTGCTCGGCCAGGGCGACCTGAGCGTCGCGCGTGTCGCTGATCACGAAGATGTCGAAGTTGCGGGCCGCGCCCGTCTCGGCGATCGAGGCGTCCATGGCGCGCAGACGGGCGAACACCGCCGCAGCGTCCTCGTTATAGACCGGCATCAAGATCGCCGTGCGCGTGTGCAGCTTGGGCATCGGCGTCTCGCCGTCGATGCCCAGCGGATCCTTCGGCTTGCCCATCAGCACCACGAAGCCAATCAGGGCCGTGCAGAACCACAGCGACAGGGCCAAGAACAACGGCGCCAGAAGCGTGACCACGACAGCTTCCAGGCGGGTTACGCCGCCCAGCGCGATCGTGTCGAACGAGGCCTTCCAGCCCGCCACGCCCATGGCCAGGGTCATCAGGCCCAGCATCCAGCGGCGCAGATTCATGTCCTGGATCAGCGCCGTGGCGCGCCGCGCGCCGCCTTGCCAGAAGCTGAGCGGTTGCACCGGCATGGCCAGCGGAGCCTCGGACGGGATCTCGACCGTGTCACGGCGAACGACCTGATCGAGGCTCACGCTCGTGGAAGAGCGCACGTCGAAGAGGGCGGAGCGATCGCT
>FWPV01015285.1_pt1 | contig 11064 bp, 4 predicted proteins | sample 2228371 | NCBI WGS metagenome assembly FWPV01 (sample SAMEA103939776, study PRJEB20133) | metagenome | reverse complement strand
CTTGATGCCCTGTAACACGCCGTTCAAATCATTTACCGTAATGGTTACCGTCGTAGAATCGCAAACAATAGTATCGGGTACACTTACCGAAAGTCGTGGTGTGGGATTGACCCATATTTCAATGGTATCTCTTATACCTTCGCAATGCAAAGTGTTATCTGCATATGTTGACCATGGTGTAATAATATAATAAATTGGATGGACAATGGAATCTGTATTTGAAAGTTGTTGATAAATACTATCTGAGACACTAATACCATTTCCAGTAGAATTAGAATAACCAGTAATAAAACCTGAAGGATCATCAACTGTCCAGGTAATTCTATTTGAATATCGTGGGGTCGATAAAGAATTAAATTTTATATTGATATTTTGGTTATTGCAAATAATATTTTCAAAGTCTGTATCAACCATTGGAGTTGGATCAAACCAGATTTCTACCTCATCAAAACGGGTACAGTTCCCGTTCGTCTCAGTCCAACGCAACACATAGGTGCCATACAGATCGGCCGTTATGCCCGTGGCAGGATCCGTAGCATCCGCAAAGGTAATTGTTCCGGGGCCGCTGACCTGAGTCCAGAGTCGGGTGGAACCAGTATGCTCGCTGCCCGGCTGATAGCTGTGGGCCGTGGCATTTAAGGTAGCGGTTAAGGTAGCGCAAAGTTCCTGATCGTCTCCGGCGTTTAGGTTTTCTGGATCTTCATTAAAGTCGATGGATACCTCATCTTCACTATAACATGCTCCGTTCTGAATAGCCCATTTTAAAGTATAGATACCATATATATCGGCTGATACTGTGGTATTGTTATCGGAAATATTGGTAAATGTTAAATTTCCTGGACCTGCAACCTTCGACCAGTTTCCGGTTCCCGGATTTGGAACGTTGGCTGCCAGCGTAGTTGAATTGTCACAAACCTCCTGATCTGTCCCCGCAATGGCTACAATATTTTGATTTACAGTAATGATAACTTCATTGCTATAAATGGGAGAACCACAACCATTGTCAATTCGAACCCTATATTTATTTCCATTCATAGCGAATGGAGGATTGGTAAGAGTAAGTTTTTTAGTGGAAGTTCCTGAGTAAATACCACCATCAGATAGGTTATTCCAACCTGTACCAGAATCCTCCTGCCATTGGTAGGTAAGATTCCATCCTATAGCATTAACCTCCATTTCCTGAATCCCGCTTCCCTCACAGGTTGAAGCAGGAATTTGAGGTTGGCTTATAATGGTAGCACAAACCCGCCCAATACCAAATTCTGTTCCCGATGAGGCAATGCCTGCATTCAAGGATTTTCTGTTACAAATACTTCCGGAGGCATTATCATGAAGCCCATCAAAAGACCAGTTTCCTCCTGAAGTTCTTCTCATTACCCTGGCAGAGGAATCAATTCCATCAAATGCATTAAATCCATCAGCATTGAGAGATAAATCAAAATTGCTGGATGATAAAGTTCCATCCGCCGTAGCAATCCAATAACCTTCGGGAAAAGCTTTTGAAACATAAATACCGTTATCATCAATGGGTAATCCATCCTCACCCGGATTAGTATCAATATATTGTAGGGTTAAATTTCCAGGGGTAAGATTTAGAAAAGTAAAAACAGCATAATTGTAGGAAGAGGTGGTTCCAACAGGAAACAAATAATTTTTCCCTAAAATCCCAACAGCTCTCTTTACCGTTCCTAAAACTGCACCTGAAGTTCTAACTACCTCAGCATAAGAATCTGAAATGAACAATTCTTTACCATTTACATCTAAGAAAGTTTCTAATCGTAAGGTATCGTTAATATTTACATTTCCCTGAAGTACTTTAGTTCCTGCTCCTCCCACCACCAGCACCTGATAATTGGGAGCACCAACTATTTGTTGCCCATCGCCACCACGATATTCAATTCGGGAAATATCATCTGCTACCAGGGAACCACATGAATTATTAAGTCCTTTCAAAACTAAAACATGATTTAAGGTTCCATTATCCATATTGATACTCCCCATTGAAGCATTTAAATTACCTTCAACAGTAAGCGTGTGAGCGGCAGTAGAACCAAAAGTTAAGGTGGCATTTGTGATGGAAAGGTCACCCAATACTTGAATATTGGTGTTAAACGTTTTTGAGTCTGATCCGGTTAATTCTAAATGATAATAATTAGTACCGCGTATGGTTTGAGGATTATTAGCTGCATATCGTATCGTATTTCCAGCAAAAGAGGTTGCATCAAGGGTGCCTGGCCACATGGGAGCATTGGATCCCTCAAAGGTTATTATTCCTTCATTTAAAAGAATTGAAGTAGGATCTGTCCCATCAATATTCAATTTAAAAACAAGCCCTGCTCCTCCTGCAGTATTTTGATTGGTGAGCGTGACATTAGAAGCAATAGAGACATTTCCATTGAAAACAACGGACTGACTACCCGATATATTTTGAGAATTGGTAGTAAAACTCCAGGTACCACTGCCAGAGTTAAAACTTCCGTTATTCTCCATTCCAGCCTTAATCTCTACTGAAGGATTCCCAGATGAAAAATTAAGTTGTCCGCTTGAGTAAATGGATAATTTTCCTCCAAAAGTGACATTACCCCCTCCCGATTGGTCACTTAAAGTACCATACACATTGGTCACTTTGTTTACCGAAAAATTATAGGAAGATAATTCGAGAGTTCCACCATTTGCTATCGTTAGACTATCCAGTGTAGCATCGGTATTCAGGGTAATACTATGGCCATTTTCAATATGTACATGCATAGAAGGATCGGGAATAAGCCCACAGGAAACACCACCCGGGGTATAAGACCAAACAGCAGGATCGTTCCAATTTCCACTGGCTATACTATATATGTTTCCATTAAAAGGATGAACCGTAACATTGGCTTTATCGAATAAAGTATGGGAACAACCTGTAACATTATCGGTAGCCAGTACATTATAAACTGTAGATGTAGAAGGATATATAATCCCATCGGGCAATAAGATGCTACTACCTGTTCCATTTACCGCATTACCTACGGGAGTATTATCAGAATCAAGTCTCAATTGATAGGTAACATTATTCTGTGAGGATGATAAGGTTATCTGTGTCCCTACTCCCTGGCATATCTCAGGATCACCCACTACTATGGTCCTGTTAATCCTACAGGATGTAGCAAAGGCAAAATCGAACCAGCTGGTATTAAGCAGATTAACATTCGTTCGGGAAATAGTATTACCTGCGACTGATCCATGATTTCCTATAGCTCGCCAGGTAGTATTACTTGCATCCCTTCCTGTAATTCGACAATCGTTGTTTATTGTGTAGGAAGTAAAATTATTACCTGTAAGGGTTAAAGTATAGTTAACCGCAGGGGTAGAAGATGTACTTAAACGCCAGAAGCCCTCGGTAAATGTATTAGCAAGATCTACCCCATCGTTATAAGAGCTAAATCCTGAAGGAGGAGACTCTACGAAACTGGCACTCAAATCAAAAGATCCACCAATGCTGGAAAAGTTAATGCTAATGGGACGATATGAGGTAGAGGTACCAATAGGGAAAAGATAATCCTGTGAAGTACCATTGAGGGTGCGAATAAAATTACCATTATAAAACCATCCTGAAGTCTGCAAAACAGCACCTACTGCACCATTTGTGATCGTTAAATTATATCCATTACCATTTATAATATTTCCCTGTAAATTCAGTATTCCAAAGAGCGTTAAGTTATTAAGTAAGAGTATTGTCCCCGTATGAGTAAGGGTAATATTTTGAAAAGGACTTATCTCTTTAATAGTTTGTGTTCCAGAACCATTAAAAACTACTGTTCCCATTTCCGTAAATAAGTCGCCTGTATTGTTATTCTCCCAATTACCCTCAATATAAATTGTTTGACTATTGAGATTAAAACCTACCCCATTCTGAATGATAAAATTATTGAAAACAGTGGTTGAGTTTTGCAAAGTTTTAGTTGAACTACCGCTAAGAACAAGATTATAGTAGTTAGCCGCTTTAATATTTTGATTACCGGTAGCCCCATAAATGACAGTATTACCAGTTTCTGAAGCATCAAGGATTCCATTTGAGTTCATTAAAATGCTAGTGTTATTATTATATTGCAGGGTACTGTTTACATCATTTTTCCATGTACTACTGGTATTGGTATTATTTAACACCCCCACCACCGTTACATGCGTTTTGTTGGTAATAGTTAATCCAGCTCCAATAGTTACATTTCCACTAAAAGTTATAGGTTGCGTCCCCGAAATTTCCTGTAAATTGGTATTAAAAGTATACGTTCCTCCCCCTGAGGTAAAACTTCCATTATTCTCTAATCCACCCCGAAGTGTAAAATTTTCATTTACTGTACTATTCCATGAGCCATTGTTGGTAACTTTACCAACAAATGTTTTATTTCCGAATGTATTATTAAATGTAAGCGTAGAACCATTTTCAATAACCGTAACTCCATTGACCAGAAGAGCGACTCGCCCGATAGTAGAACTTACCCCTCCTGTTACCAATAAATTTCCATTAACTGTAAAATTATCCGTAACAGTACCCGAAAGGGTACCCCCCGCTAAAATGAGATGCTGAAATGTAGTTGCCCCCCCAGTATTATTATCTGTAATATTTCCCCCTGTAAAAATAAAAGCACTATCTGAACAGTTGAAATTATAACCTGCTACCTGAAGAGTTCCTGATACTTTTATCTTACTACAGCTTGCATTCGCTGTAAGGGTAACCGTATTTCCTGCATTAATTATAACCGTATCATTGATACCGGGATAAGTACCCCCCGAGGGAATAGAATTCCATGTAGTTGAATTATTCCAGTTCCCCGTTTGTATAGAAAAATAGGTACGCTGCGCATTAGCAACAATGCCTGATACAAGAATAATAATTATTATATTTAAGCGTAATATCATTCTATCCTATCCCTTACACAAATAAAATTCAAGCCGCTTCTAAATTATTATATTTTTTACGTAAAAAAACTATACTAAGTTTATAATAAACAAAGAATTAGATAAAAAATATCAAACTAACCTGTACTTTTAATAAACTTGCTTTTATGCCTATGACTTATACTTAATAAAAAATCATTTCACTTCTTCATATAAAAAATACCACATTTTGAACTCAAATAAAGTTATTACAAAATTTTATAATAACTAAAATACAAATGTTATAAATTTTTAGCCCTATTTCTAAAAAAAATATTCCTTTTATAACGTTAAATATATGTTAAAACATATATTAATGATTTATATCATCAGCCAAAGGCTTGTTCATAAAGGAAAGAAAACTAACTTTGTGTAAACCTTACATTAAGGTTATTAACAACACTAATGTTGAAAAATAAAGGTTTATGGGATTTATTCACAAAAGCTGTTGAAAAAAAATTTTGTTATTTTAAAAAAAAGGATATTAACATTACAAAAAGTTTTTGCTATGGAAATATTTTCAACCATGGAATACATTATTGTAAAAAATGAAGAAAAATTAGTTCCTCTGGAACATGACGACATAACGGCTATAATTTTCAATTCCTTACTGGAAATGGGTAAAGGGGATCGGTTAGTTGCCCTGAATCTTGCCGACAAGGTAATATGCCGTTTAAAATTACTTAATAGGGCCGACAATCGTTTCGATATAAAAGAAATGGAACAAATGATCCAATTTGTTCTTACCGAAGCCGGATATTCGCAGGCATGTAAATTTATCCCTTCCCAAAGGACTAAAATTTTTTCCGAATAATCCCTTTTTATTAAACTTTCCCATTAAAAATATTTTGCAAGGTTAAACTCCGCGGGTATGTAATTTTTTTATTTAGCATACCCATTTGTTTTCTTGTCTTGATACAAGAATATAGGCAAAGAAAATCAAGGCTCAAAATCTTTTTCCAAAAGGATTGACGTACCTGTAGAAGATTTTAATAAATCTAAGTGCAACTAAGTGTTCTTGGTATCTTAAAGTTAAGAAACTAAATTACAAAAAATTCTTTTAACTATAAAAAATATGAATAGCTTAGATGTCTTTTTTAAGACAAACCATGCATAGGTTTATGTTAATTTGCAGATTTATTTCTTTTGCATTCTTTGCTTTTTTTGCAGTTATATGATTTTATAACCGCCAGGACCGCAAAGGATTTCGCAAAGGCTGCAGTTAGTTTTATTTTTATGACTTGTGGTTTTTAATGAATTTTTACAACTTAATCACACAGATCTCTCAGGTTTACTTTGGTTTTTCTATGTGGGCTAAGTGTCTGAGTGGTTTTATTTTTAATCCATCGCACAAGCTAAACGATACGGTTTAATTTTAGTCCCTGCGGTTTTTTTTAAACCATAAAGAAAAAAATTTCTTTCACACCAGACCCACAAAGTTCACAAAGGCTTTTACTTTTGCGTTTCTGTGTGTAAGCCCACAAAGGCTTTCTTGAATATTTTTTCTTACCTTAGAAAGAGACGCGAATACCTGGCCCGAATACCCAGAACCAGCTTTTCCTGTTTAAGAGATAACCTCCTCCAAGATACAAAGGAAAGGATAACTTTGAGTCTCTACGAGTAGGATATACACTACCCAACATTACAATACCCAGGTCACGAGTTGAATTTTCACTAAAGTTAAATGCATTTAGCGCTAAAAAACCCACCCCAATTTTAAATGGGTAAAAACGTGCTATTTTATCCTTTTGATAAAAACTCATTTGCGCAATCATAGCCATACTCACCCCCAGGCTATTTTGCCATCCTTCATCCTTTACTATTTTGGTAAGTAGACTCGGAAAAGATACATCCACATCAAACTTAATTTTACGTTGGAGAATTATTTCAACAGTCTTTTCCTGGGGTGCTTCAGTATATTTATCTTTTAAATGTTTGAAAGTAATTCTAATTCTTGTCCAGTCATCGAAATCGTATGTTTTTTTATTTAAAAGATTATTTAAACTTATTTCTTCACTTGAACAATCTTTGCTTTCATAGAAAGCATGACGTATCGAGCTATGCCCGGGACAAACTATAATATTGGGTATGGTTATTAATTCCAGCAGAGAGCCATCACTCTTTGAAATTTTTACATTAATTTCTAAATATTGTTTTCCATATAATTTTTCAGGTTTATCTATATCATCGGGATAAAAGCGAATAATAATATCTTTTAATGTTTTTTCATAAAGTTCGGGACCAGTAAAATCATCGACACGTTTAAAACCATTTCCAAAATTTATAGCAACAAAATCTAGTCTTTTGGGTTCCTGATATTCTTTAACCTGTAAAAAAGAACCTGTATTTTCTCCATAGTTAAAAATATAAATCTTCTTTTTTGAAATATGTAAGGGAATTTTTACCTTATACTCCACCAGTTCATCTGATTGTATGACCGTATCTTTTATCACATTATCGAGATCTTCAAAGATAAAATTAGCCTTTTGCATACCGAGACCCTCCAACCTAACATTTAATAACTCACCGGGATATACTATATTACTCTCTAACCAATCTACCCCATTCCGTAAAAGTTTTATTGTCTGTATGGTTGTTTTAGGGCTTATTCCAAAATTGGTAATAAACTTGGCCTCATCCCCATCTTTTATATAAAGATATCCTTCCGTAGGTCTGTGAAGATTATAAATTCTCAATCTACATAATACCTTATCATTATTTAATCCCTGACGTGTAAATAATTCTCCAATTAATGTTCCACCCGGTTTTTCCTGATCCTCTATTCTATAGGTTTTGTTTATTTGTAATTGACGATGATTATCTATCTGCACTTCTATCCCTTCTTTACGAACCTGCTCATCAAAGGTAATTTCTTTACGGTCTAAATTTAAAAAAGCTAACCTGCCTGCTTTAATGTTAAAATTCAAAACCAGAGGATCGAGGTTATAGTTTACATTACGATCAACAAAATCGGGTCTATATGAGGAAAGCTGAATAATAAATGTTTTTCTTCCCAATTGTTTGGGAACAAGATGCAATCTTAAACTATTACTTACCATCTGAAAACGATAATCAAAATCCTGCCCTATGACCCAACCCATAGGCAATTTTATGTTTTCAGGAAAATTTGAAAATATCTCAAATATCTTTTCCTCTCCAACAAAAAGTTCATTTTCCTGTATATAAGTCTGAATTTTTGTGGTAGTATAAGGGAATAATTTTATCTCTTCAATACTAATATTCCCATTCTTATCGATTTGTTCAATACGAAGTACAGGGGAAAGGCCATAAACTATATCTACAAATTGAACATAAAATAGAAAATACTCCTTATTAATAAAAATACACGAATCGAGAACATTATAAAAAGGAGAAGGTAATATTTTTATACGATCAACATTTTCAGGTTCCACCCATATTTTTATCTGAGAGGTAAATTTGGGTTGAAAAAAACGAAATGCTAAATATTTTTCTCCTTTATAATTGAAAGTATTTGATTGTAGAGAATAGCTTAAAGTATCATTTACTGCCAGTTCTATATTTCGAATGTTGTTTAAGGCAAAAGATGATAATTCTGAAAAAAAGAAAAAAATATAAAGAAATTGCCTGCACATACATTTTTAGTTCAAAAATACAACTTCCCTTTATAAAAAGAAAATAACCCTAAGGAAATTTGCAATTATAAAAAGAGAAAATCTGTCACCGATTTTACCATAAAAATTTTAAAACTTTTATAATAGTGCCTCATATAACTTTTACCTGTAAGATATAATCTTTAAATGGGAGCAATATTTTGAATATCAATGTATTATATTAAGAAAATAAAATCCTGCTTAAGATAGGGAAGAAAAAAATAGAGCTGGACATACATCCAGCTCTATTTACCTAACCCTAAACCCTTATTAACCTAAACACCAAATAAAACCTAAATAGTTTAACCCTTAAACCAAACTATTATGAAATGCATTACAAAGATAAGATGATTTTTAGAATTGAGTAAAATAATATGGGGATTTTCATCAATACAATTAGGTGATTTTCCTTACCTTTAAGTACAAATGTTTTGTATAATTCTATAATACAATTCTCCGACCGAAACACCCATTGCTTTAAGTTGTTGGGGGACAATACTATTAGGACTCATACCTGGGACAGTATTAACTTCAAGTAGGTAGGCTCGCTGGTTACTAAGAATAAAGTCGGTTCGGGTAATTCCTTTGCACCCCAGAGCATGATATAATTTTTGAGTATAAGAGCGTACCTTAGCCGCCATGGTTTCGTCAATACGGGCTGGAGTTATTTCTTCGGATAAACCTGAGGTATATTTTGCCTGATAATCAAAAAATTCTCTTTTTGAAACCACCTCAGTAATAGGGAATACGATATCGCCTTCGGGGAATGATATCATACCACAGGTAACCTCTGTCCCGGAAATATACTGTTCCACAATAATTTCGTTACTCTCAGTAAAAGCAAGATTGATAGCCTCCTCCAGTTGATTCTGGTCGGTTATTTTTGAGACACCAAAACTTGAACCCGATTCGTTGGGTTTAACAAAGCAAGGTAAGCCTACTTTACTTAATATATCTGAAAATTTAAAATCATAACCTTTTCGGATAAGCATTGCTTGAGCTGTATCAATGCCTAGGTGACTTGCAAAAATTTTACATGCATATTTGTTGAATGTAATAGAGGCAGCCATGACACCGCAACAGGTATAGGGAATTTGAAGTAAATCGAAATATCCCTGTAATTTGCCATCTTCGCCTGGTGTTCCATGTATGGCCATTACAACCGCATCGAATTTAATTTTTTCATTTAGGAAAAAACTAAAATCGGAACGATCAATGGAAATTTTTTCTCCCTGGTGATGAACAAACCACCCCTCAGGACAAATTTCTACCAAGTAAGTTTTGTAACCTGTTTTACTTATTTCCTTAACAAGCATACTACCACTCTGTACAGAAATAGGATATTCCGAAGAATATCCCCCTGCCACTACTGCAATATTTTTCATTCTATAAATGTATTGTTTTTAACTTTGATACAAATGAAATGAAAAATAGGATTAAAATTTAACTTCGGGAGCTTTTTCTGCACCTTGAGCGGCTTCGAAATAGGGTTTTTCCCGAAAACCAAATAAACGTGCTACGATAACCTGTGGAAATTTCCTAATGTATGCATTATAATCGCGAGTTAGATCGTTGAATTTCATACGTTCCACTGCAATTCTATTTTCGGTTCCTTCGAGTTGCGATTGAAGTTCAAGAAAGTTCTGATTGGCTTTAAGTTGGGGATATTGCTCTACCACCACCAGTAGGCGAGATAATGCTCCTTTTAATTCATCCTGAGCGGTCTGAAATTTCTTTATACTATTTTCATCCAAATTATTTGGGTCGATATTGATGGATGTAGCTTTTGAACGAGCTTCAACTACTTCTGTTAAAGTACTTTTTTCAAATTCGGCGTAACCTTTAACCGTGTTTACCAAATTAGGTATTAAATCGGCTCTTCTCTGATATACACTTTGAACTTGCGCCCACTGGGCTGAAATAGCTTCTTCTTTTTGAACCATGGTATTATAACCACAATTACTTAAAAAGGTAATAATCGAGATCAGGTAAATGTTTTTTATTAGTCTTTTCATAATTTTTTTTTAAGATTAAGTAACAAATGCAAATATAGTTTTTAAATTATTTTTGTAACTATATAAAAATTAAATGGAACACAGAAAAATTCGAATTACCTCCGATGGCTACCCAACCATATATGATGGTCGGGTAGATGAAACTTTTCATTCCATCTTTGGAGCATTGCAGGAATCTCAACATGTTTTTATAAAGACAGGTTTCGATGCTGTTGAAAAAAAATCAATACACATATTAGAGGTTGGTTTTGGTTCAGGATTAAATGCTTTGTTAACAATGTTTCGTGCCAGAGAAACTGGCAAAAAGGTCTATTATGAAGGAATAGAATTCTACCCAGTAGATCAAAGTCTGGTTGAAATTTTTGCTCAGCATATTCTAGATAATGAGATGAGGAAAATATTTTTATTCCTTCACTCTTTACCCTGGGAAAAAGAAGTTGAAGTATCCGAAAATTTTTCTATAATTAAAAGAAAAAAAAACATACTTGATGCAAAAATAA
>FWPV01015280.1_pt1 | contig 11068 bp, 8 predicted proteins | sample 2228371 | NCBI WGS metagenome assembly FWPV01 (sample SAMEA103939776, study PRJEB20133) | metagenome | reverse complement strand
CCATATAGTACAGCAGCGAGACAAAGTTATCCGCGCTGGTTAATCGCTCCAACGGGAAACTGACCGCGATGTTCCCCGCCGTCTCCCCCGCCTCGATGATCTCGCGCAGCCGCCCAAAGTTGCCGTTGGGCCGCCGGTCTACCGTCAGCAGGTGGCGCAACTTGCCATAATCCGTGCGCACGTTTTGATCCAATAGCCGCGCCGGCAATGCCTCACGCCCTTGCGCCTCCTTGATGAAATACCACACCATGTCGGTGTTGAAGACATACTCTTTTGCTTCCTCGGTGAAGCGATACTGCCCGTACCATTCTTTCAACGTCGGCAGGTAATCCTCGGGCGTAAGCGGCAACCAGCCGGCAGCGTGGTAATAATTGAGCATATCGAGCAGCTCATCTTCCGTGAACCCCAAGAGCGTATTGAAGGCTGCTTGCAGACTAGTGTTGTCGCCGATGTTAAAGCCGCTGGTCACGTCATCCATCGTGATGGGCGAGACGCCGGTGATGAACATCCGCGCAATCGCGCTCATCGAACCAGAAGTCGCGCCCTTGAGCAGGTTGAAAAAGTAGCGGAAAAAGCCCCCGCCGTGCGTCAGCTCGCGGTAGGCGGTCTCCCCGGCCGTCGTCAGAATCGTGTTGGCAAAGTTGTCGTACTCGTCGATCAACAGGTAAATCTGCAAGTTCTTCCGCTTCGCTTGCGCAAACAGTTCCCGCAACCGATCGGCGACGGTGGAGAACCCCATAATCTGCTCCTGGTCCTGGGCAGAGAAATACCGTTCATAGCGGGCCAGAAAATCGCGGATGAACGTCTCGCCGTTCGCCTCGAAAGATGCGCGCACTTCGTCGGGGTCTGGGCTCACGACCGCGAAATTGAAGGTCAGTACCAGGTAGCGGTTGCGCTCCAGCGTGGGGTGGCTGCCGATCCAGGTGTCGCCGAACAGTGCGTCAAAGTCGTCTTGGGCATTAATGTCATAATAGGCGTCCAGCAGCGACAACCATAATGACTTGCCAAATCGCCGCGGGCGGATAAAGAACAGGTAGTAGGGCGCGGCTTCGATCAGCGGGATGAAGCGCGTCTTGTCCACATAGTACATGTTGTCCAGCTTCATCCGCCGATAGTCGGCGATGCCGTAGGGGATACGTTTCACGGCTTGCATACGTCCCTCCTGCGCGCTCTGTTTCTGGCTTTGCGCTTTCAACTGATTTTCGCTCACGCGCTGATGCTTTGTATTGTACTCTTTTCCAGTACCGCGCGCAAGCCAAGTTGGCGGGGCAGACCTTTACACCTCTCACCTGTTGCGCGTGTGGCGCGTTCGGCAAGAGAAGGAACGGGCCCGGCAGGTACTCGAAAACATCAGGCATTATCGAGAATCAGTAGAGCAAATTTTTACGTTCGGAGTGACGGCTTTGTCAGAAAACTGCTGAAGCGGTTACTACAAGCTAGAATTTGGAGCTACTGAGATGCTGGTGAATGTCGTTGTCAATTGGAACGTTTGAACGCCATAAATTTGGCGGCGATGGCGCGCACTCCCGACCCTTTTCGCGGGTATCTGGCGACATTCTGTCTCTGATTGCTGTTCTCTTTAGCGTTGGGCTTGGAGCAGCTTCCGATAACCGACTGAGGCGCTGCTCCAACTCCATCATCCCATCAACTTGACTGAGACGCGCTTCCCATGTACAATCTCATTGCCCCCAAAGGGAAAGTGAGAGAAATCGGTCAATCTGGGGATGCAGGCAGTTACATTTTCGGGTAACCAGAGGATAAGCCCATTGATTACAAGTTAAGGCCCGGCAGGATTTGTCAAGAGTAACACCAGTTCCAATCGAGAATATTGGCATCTACGTTTGAGCAAGCCCAACCACTTGGCGTTAGCGGCCAGGTAAGCGATCAAGTCGGTGGCCTCGCCGCGTTGGAATGCCTGGGCGAAGAAATACAGGCTGCGATAGACCATTTCCATCGAGAGGGCGGCGAAGGGGCACTGCAATGCTTCGGCAACGGCATCGGTGAGGTCGACCAAGACCGCATAGAGAATCCAGGTAGCCCAGAGTTGCAAGCAGACCCCGTTCTCGGAACCGTTCCAGAAGTAGGCCAGGCCCAACAGCCGTTTGACGATGGCATAGGCATCTTCAATTCGCCAGCGTTGCCAGTAGAGGGCTACCACATACTCGGTGGGTAGCCGTTCGGCGTCGAGTTCGTTGGTCAGGTAGCGATACCACCGGCCACGGTACAGCACCTCGATCAGCCGAACCAATTGGCGCTCTTGGGGCGGGCCGACCCAGATCAACATGTCGTGCACTCTGGCCGAGCGGTGCGGGTAGCGTTCGACTTGGTAAGACAGGTTGTGCTTGGCCCGCGTGATAAACGTGACCTGAGCCGCGGTCAGTTGGGCAAAGATTTGGAAGTTTAGGTAGCCCAAGATTAACAATGCGCCGGCCTTGAGCTGGGCTACCACCTGAGGCCAGAACCGTTGGTCGTGGGCGTTGGGGTCAGGTTCATACCAGACCCAATACGGCAGGCGCGAACACAGGTCCAGCAGGGCGGTCATGCGTCCAGCCAGGGGGTTGGCCAAGAGGCCGCGCAGCAGGCCGGTTTTCCGTAACAAGGCATCCAACGTGGAACCATCGCAGGCCACAACTTGGGTGTAGCGGGCTTGCGCCCAGGCCAGCTCGGGATGCAAGGGCCGCTGACGAGCCTGTAAGACTGGCAAGACGGTCAGCAGTACCCGTAAAAACAGTTCCGCCGGCAAGCTGCCCAAACGCAGCGAGAGCGCTTGTTGGCTGACGGACAGAGCCGTTACCCATAGCAGCTCTTCGCTGTTCAAGAGTCGGACACCTTCGCCCAGGCTGCCGACCTGACGCCAGATCAGACTAATGACGAACGCCATCATCACCACCAGCGACAGGCTTCAGACTCGCAAGCCCAGCGCGCGATAGCTCGCGGCTTGCTCAGCCTGGGTGGCAGGCAAAATCAACTCCGTCAGGCGTCCGGCAACTTGTTCGGCGGGTGGGGCGGCGAGCGGCCGCTTGCCGCGATCTCGTTGAATGGCGCGGGTATGCCGCACCGTGCTCTTTTTCCGGGTGTTTTTGGCTTTTTTACTCATGCTGTCTATCTTACCGCATGGGGCCAGAAAAGCCAAGCCACCCTTGACAACCAGCGAAAAACCTTAACTTGTGACCAATTCCCTTATTTGAATCTGGCCATCCAATCGGCCGCCTCGCGCGCCAGACGCACCATCTCCCGTTCGCTCACCGCCCGGCGCGACAGGTCGGCCAGCAAACGCGACAGACGTTCCCGGTCCAGGTCATGGCGATACATCAGCAACTCTTGCACAAAGGCTTCATCGGTCAGCGTGGGGTCTATACGATAGGCTTTTCCCAACTGCCGTTTGAGATGGTCTTTATAGTGCGCCAACACGGCCGGGTGATGGCCGGCCCGGCGTTTGAGGTTCGCCATAGCGCGAATGTACTCGGCGGTGGTGCGTCGGGCCATGTGCTCGAGCAACGGCACCGGGCGACCAAAATGCCGGCCGCCGATGAGCAAAAAGAGGAACGCCACCGCAAGGCCGTATAACACGGCCCACCCGGAGCGCGAGGTGGTCAGCCAGGCACGGAACGAAGGCAGTGTTTGAAAACCGTGATGGTATTCATCGAACGCCACCAGGCCCTGGCGCAGCCCGCCAGCCAGCACCAGATTATACACCAAAGCCGCATTGCCCTGGTCTTTCAGACCGGCGTTGGTGAAAGGCTTGAGCGTGGTGATGGCGAACACCCGTCCCCATCCATATCGGAAAGAAATGAGCACCGGCTTACCATGGGTGGCCATGTGCGTCACATAATCGTGACGGTCTGTCTTCCAGACCACCTCAGCGTGGACCTGCGCCTGATGCACCGGCGGCGTAATCAGCAGCGGTTGAGCGGCCGAGAGTTGCTCCACAGGTTCGGCCAGCCATTCGACGCGCAACTCGAATTCATCCAGCAGCGGCATCAGCGCAAAGCTGGTCCCCGCCATAACCAGCGTCCCGCCCTCATTCACCCATCTTTTGAGGGCGTTGACATCGGCGCGCCCCAGTCCCTCAGAGGGCGTCAGCATCATGAGCAAATGGACCGTCCGGTCGGGCGCAAAACGGCTTCCTTCGAGTGTGACGGTCTGGTAGCCCAGTTCATCCAGCCAGAGACGAAGCGCACGCGCACCATCGGGCTGATTGCTGTACACCGAACCGGCCGGATAGCGTGTCTCATCGGGCCGTGATAGCGCGCCGTAGGCGCTGAGGGCCATGATGGCCAGAATCAGCCCAATGGCCAACACCATATCCCATGACACTTGTTTTGTGGAGAGAGACGATGACAGAAGGCGCATCAAACTAGACCTTGTGCGTGATTTGCTCAATCTGTTCTGTATAGCTCTGATAAGACCGGTCATCCACCGGTGCAAAGCCGTACCACACCCGGTCGAACATATCCACGACCGGCGCCAGGGTCTGCGCCAGAGATGGGTCTTGGGCCTGGCCGACGCGACGCACCAGTTCGCGGTTGGTCAAGGTCTTGTCGTAACGCAACACACCGCGTTCATCCAACGTGAGCAGCGTTGCCAGATAGAGATAGCGTATCGCCTGACGATAATCGGCGGCCGCGGCCAGCCGGCGGGCTTGCTGAAGGGCAGTCGGAACCGACAGGCCATCGGGTTCCTTCTTATCCTGCGCCAGGGTTATCTCCCGCAGCCAGTGTGCGCGCGCGTTGCGCCAGAAGAAATACGCCACGCCCGCCAGGATTAATCCGCCGACCACGATAACGCCCCAATTCGTCCAGGCGGCCGCCTGAGGTGTCAAGAACAACCGCAGCAATCGGCGGTTCAACCAGGCCCACCATTTTTCCAGGGGAGATGGCGGTTGCTCAGCGACCGGCTGGAATTCTCGGCGCGTCAACACAGCGGCCAGTTTATCGAAAGCGTCCGGGGAAGTGGGCGGATGCGGCCAGGCCAGTTTGCTCTGGACCAGAACCGCCAGTCGCTCTTCGATCGCCGCCGCGTCAGGCGATTCGGCGCGCAACATGGCCATCAAATCGGTATTATCTACGGGCGCGACCTGTCCATCGCTCAACGTAACCGAGGTGATGGAGGCCAGTTGATCGGCCAGGCGTGTCAACACCAGCCCGCGCTCAGCCTCCGGCAAGTCACGCACTTGCCGGACCGCTCTCAAAGCATCCTCTATCTCCTGCCAATACTCTTCAAGAGTTGGCGGCGATGATTGAGCATAAGATGGAAGGATCGGCCCATAAGCCAGAGCCATCCAGCCCACGATCACCAGCAGCAACCCTATCCGGCGCAAGACCATTACCAACCCCCAAAAGCCAGCAGTGCGCTGAGCATCACCAGGGCCAGGTACGCCCCGATACATAACACCAACGGCACAAGGGCAACCCCATCCAAAATGAGCAGGGTCTTCCAATCCGAACGGTCAAGCCATGTGATTTGCCGGGCGTACAGTTCCGGTTGCGGTTCAAGGCCGGCCAGCAACTCCAGGTCCAGAGCTTCCTGGCGGATGCGGCTATCGTAATACAACAACGTCAACCCGATGCTCCAGAGAGGCAGGTACACCAGGAGCAGCAGGGTTTGAATCACATTGTTGATGACAGCCGCCAGAGCCATTCGTTCGATCAGAACCACGGTCAGAATACCGGTCAACATACTGGGCCCCAGCGTGATGGCGACCCCGAACATGGACAGGGCGACGATTAATCCCAACGCACGCCACAGATGGCCGCGCGTCAGTGACCAGGCACGTTTCAAGGAAACCATCACCCCGCCGTTTTCCAGCATGACCACCGGGGCCAGCATAGTCAACCCGTTGAGGGTGACATAGAGCCAGAGCGCCGGCGCCACCAGCCAGCCCATGCAAGGTATCAGGCCCACCATCAACAGCGCCAGCGTGACCATCAAATACAGCCCGATGATGGCAACCGTCACCGGCCAGCGACGCACCGCCCGGCCATACGCCGCATAAGGACGGAACGAATGTCCCAGATACCCCTGACCGGTAGCCCAGGCCAGCGCCGGCACCGTCACGCTATACATGACCAGCGAATTGAGCAACGCCAGCAGCAAATTCACCCCTTGCCCGATCAAGGTGGCTGTTGGATTGTAGGTCGAAGTGTACGGAGAACCGGTGGGAAGCAGCCGGGGGAGGATGTAATTCAGCCGCACCCCCAGGTCGAGCGCGGCCAGCGGCACCGCCGTCAACGCGGTAATCAGAACCATCTTTAGGAAATGACTCCGGTAAACCCACACCGTTGCGTCGAGCAGATCGGCAATGCCCCTAGGGCGCAAACGAGGGGAAGCTGGAATCAAAACGTCATCGGCTACCTTTATCATCAACGGATACCATCCTCACTGGTTCGTGCACCCTGTACGCGAACTTGATAAGTATAACACAATCTCACTCCAAGTCCAGGTGATGTCCAGAGACCGCCAAGGTCTTGAACCCGGGTCTTGCCCAGAGCTTGAGGGTCTTGTAGACCCTAACCCGGACAAGCCGGAACCAAGATGGGAAACCACCAAGACACCAAGAAAACATCGCTTTGGGTCTTGGTGGTAAATTCTTGCCCAACGTGCAAGAATTTTACCGGTAAGATAAAGGTCTTTGCTTGACAGTTGCACACTAAACGCAATCAGAGGTATAATCTATGCAGGTATTTCCGACGATGGGCGAGGTTCCATGAGCAAGAGATTACAAAAACAAAATCGAATCGCGCGATTAGCGGGCCTGCTCTGGATGATAGCCCTCCTTCTGATGGGGCTTCCAGGCGCGCAGGCTCAGGCGCGCCACGTGGACCTCATCGTGGTCAAGGATGCCATCACCACGCCGGTCTACAATTACATCCAACGCAGTATCCAACTGGCCGAAACCGATGGTGCGGAAGCGCTGATCATTCAGCTCGATACGCCCGGCGGGCTGGTGCTGGCCACCCAGGAAATCATCCAGGCTATGAGTCAGAGCCGGGTGCCGATCATTGTCTATATTGCGCCGCGTGGCGCTATGGCCGCTTCGGCCGGCACCCTGATTACCCTGGCCGCGCACGCCTCGGCTATGGCGCCTGGCACCGTCATCGGTGCCGCCGCACCGGTCGGCGGACAGGGTGAAGACCTGCCCGAAACCATCGCCACCAAAGAAAAAGAAATCCTCAAAGCGCAAGCGCGCACCCTGGCCGCACGACGAGGTGAACCAGCCGTCCAACTGGCCGAAGAGATGATCGAAAAAGCGCGCGCCGTATCCGAACAGGAAGCCTTGCAAGTAGAGCTGATTGACCTGATCGCCACCGACCTGGACGACCTGCTGAAACAACTCGACGGCCTGAAAGTGGAAGTGAGAGGACAACAAGTCCAACTGGCCACCTCAGGGGCCAGGGTAGTTCACATCGCGCCCAATGTGGCTGAAAGTGTGTTGCGCGCCATTCTCAACCCGAATGTATCTTTCCTGCTCCTGACAATCGGTGTGCAAGCCATTCTCATCGAATTGTCCAGTCCCGGCGGCTGGGTGGCCGGGTTCATCGGCGTCGTGTGCCTGGCTTTGTTCATCTACTCGGTCCATATCATCCCCATCAACGGGTTGGGACTGGTGCTCATCGGCATTGCGTTCGTGCTGTTTTTTATGGAAACCCAATCCCCCACACACGGCGCACTCACGCTGGCCGGCTTGGGCACTTTTATCGCCGGCGCGTTAATCCTGTATAATGCGGTGCCCGGTCCCGAACAGGCGACCTCAGCCCGATTGTCGTTGCCGCTGGTCATCGGCACGGGTATCTTTACCGCGCTGTTTTTCGGGTTCATCGTGGGCAAAGCCTTGCAGGCGCAGCGACGCCCCCGGGCGACCGGGGTCGAATCGCTGGTGGGACGTAGCGGGCGCGTGCAAACGGACTTGAATCCACGCGGCACAGTCCATGTCTTTGGCGAACTGTGGACGGCCGAGGCGGATGAATCACCCTTGCCGGCCGGGACCAAAATCCAGGTGACGGGCGTGGAGGGTTTAACCCTGCGAGTGAAACGCTATGAGGAATGAATCTCTGGCGCCGCGCCGCCGGGTGACCGTGCTGGTCATCGCCAATAGCGTCCGCGGCGAGCGCTGGAAGCAGCGACTGGCGGCCGAGGGCGTGGCTTGCCGCGTGGCATCTGACATGGCCGAAGGCATCGAGTTCTTGACCGAACAGTCTGTGGATGTCATTGTGGTCGAGCGGCCGGCGCTGGAAACGGGGGGCGCGGCCTTGCTGGCGGCCGTGCGCGCCTATCCCCATCTGCCGGTCATCCTGCCGGTCGAAGCGGGGAGACGCCGCCCGACCCCCGCCGACAGCCAGCGCGTGGTGGCGGCGGTGCAACTGGCGCGCCCGGCGCGGCGCGCCAACCCCTCCGTGCTGCGAGTCGGCAAGTTGATGATTGACCTGGCCGGCAAGCGCGTGTGTATCCGCCGCCGCTGGGTACGCCTGCCGCCCACCCAATACCGCCTGCTGCTGGTGCTGGCACAACATCGCGGCGAGGTGATGGGCTACCGCGAACTGCTCAAAGAGGTCTGGGGCTATAGCGGCGATGAAAACGAAGCCCGCGAATTGCTCAAGGTGCACATCCGCCTGATTCGCCGCAAATTGGGACTCAGCCCACAGACCGACCAATTCATTCGTTCCGTGCGCGGATTCGGGTATATGCTGGTGGATCCGGCGCAGGAGTAATCTGGACAAAACCTGTTTTCCTGTAACTTTTCACCGCAGAGACACAGAGCACGCCGAGAGATACTTTAGGGCCGCAGAGAACCAGCCCGACATCTGAAAAAGCTCTGCGTCCTCGGCGGTGAAAACGGATGGGCGGTTATTCACCGCACAGAGCACGCCGAGAGATACTGGTAGAGCCGCCGGCGAACCTATTGCTTCGCCGGGCTTGCTCTGAACGCAGTGAAAGGGTGACCATCGAGAAACCTGGGTTTCTCAAGGACGAGTTATGAGCGACGAGCTGCTCGAAATGCAAAAAGATACCTTCAAAGGTATCTTGCTGGTCACATGGGTTGCCAGCCTGGCCGCCTTGTGGCTTGCGCTCTTTATCAGCATGTATTTCCGACCGGTAGATGTGGTCTTGTGGCTGCTCATCAGCCCCCTGACCGGCGTGACGTACTGGCTATCACGCCGCCGCTTTCGCCTGGCCACCTGGGTCTGGACGTGTGCCCTGATTGTCCTGCTCGTGCTGTTCATCCCATGGCGCTCGATCCCTCAGGTGGGCATCACGCCGTATGCCTTTAGCCTGATCGTGCTGGTCTCGAGTTTGCTCATCTCGCGTCAGGCGATGTGGATTTTGACCGGCCTGACGCTGGTGCTGACGCTGGTCGCGTTGCTGGTGAGCGGCCACCTGGACCTGACCGGGCTGGAGGCCATGCTGCCGCCTCTGGCGTTGATGGGCGTGACGGCTGCACTGAGCTGGATCTCGTCGGACCAGTTGGTGACCGCGCTGGCCTGGACGCGCCATGCGCAGTTGGAAGCCAACACGCAGGCCGAGTATCTGCGCCAGAGCCGGGATGAACTCCGCAAAAGCCTGTTGATTCGGGATAACCTCAACACGCAACTGCAAGAAGCCAACACCCAGATCACCCGGCGCGCCGTCCAGTTGGCAACCGTCGCCGAGGTCAGCCGGCGCATCACCGCCCTGCTCGACCTGGAACGTTTGTTGACCGAAGTAGTCAATCTGATTTGCGACAAATTTGGTTACTATTACGCGGGCGTGTTTTTGATAGACGAGGCTGCTTCCACCCTGACCTTGCGGGCCGCCGGCGGCGAGCGCGGCCCGGCCGTCATGCAACGCGGCCTGTGTCTGGCGCTGGATGACACCAGTCTGAACGGCCGCGCCGCCAGCACAGGACAGGTCCAATGCGTGAACGATGTTTCCATGTCCAGGCACTTTCAGCGCGATGCCCTGTTGCGCGAGACCGTTTCTGAGTTGACGATTCCACTGCGCATCGGTGAGCGGGTCATCGGCACGCTGGATGTGCAAAGCCAGCAGGTCAACGCCTTTAGCCCGGATGATGTATCCGTGCTGGTGGGGCTGGCCGACCAGGTGACCATAGCCATTCAAAATGCGCGCCTGTATGAACAGGTGCGACGCTTTAATCAACAACTGGAGCAAATGGTTCAGGAGCGCACCGCCGAACTGGAGCGCGCCTATCGGCAATTGGAGCGATTGGACCGCAACAAGTCAGACTTTATCAACATTGCCGCGCACGAGCTACGCACCCCCTTGACCGTAATGCAAGGCTATACCGCCATGATGCAGGCCGATCCCAATGTGGCCAGCCATCCCTACCTGAACAATATCCTGAAGGGCGTGTTGACCGGTACAGCGCGGCTCTATGAGATTGTCAACAGCATGCTCGATGTGGCCCGCATAGATAGCCAGGTGCTCGACCTGCACCCAACGCTGCTCAAAGTCGAACTGCTCATCCAGCGCGTCCAACATGAATTTGAGTCGGCCTTGACCGAGCGTAACCTGAGTTTGCATCTCCAAGACCTGGAAGACCTGCCGGTGATCAAAGCGGACCCCGATCTGTTGTACAAGGTGTTTTACAATGTCATCATGAACGCCATCAAGTACACCCCCGATGGTGGCTCGATTACCGTGACCGGCCGGGTGGTGGAGCCTGGAGAGAGCATGGCATGTGGCGTGCGCGAGGTAGAGATTATCATCCAGGATACGGGCATCGGCATTGATCCCGAACACCATGAACTGATTTTCGAAAAGTTTTATCAGACGGGTCAGGTGGCCTTGCACTCGTCGGGCAAGACCAAGTTTAAAGGCGGGGGGCCGGGCCTGGGGTTAGCGATTGCCCGCGGCATTATCCAGGCGCACCAGGGCCGCATCTGGGTAGAAAGCCCCGGCCACGATGAGGAGCAATGTCCGGGCAGCACGTTCCACATTGTGCTGCCGGTGGAAGGGGTCAAGGAACGCCCCAAGATTCGGCCGTGAAAGCACCTGGGAGTCTATTGAATTTTGTAAAATTAATGTCACACCCTTCAATGCTTCCAAGGCAACTCTGAAGCATAAATGCATG
>FWPV01015279.1_pt1 | contig 11068 bp, 15 predicted proteins | sample 2228371 | NCBI WGS metagenome assembly FWPV01 (sample SAMEA103939776, study PRJEB20133) | metagenome | reverse complement strand
AGTTTTTTTATTATTAGCAATAAAATTAATATTTATTCTTTTATTAATAGCTGCTACTAATGCCGGTCTTCCATAAACAACACTATGTTCGCCGGATAAAATAACTTTAGCCGGGCTTGAAGATTTAATTATTAAATCATTTTCTTTACTCATCTATAATAAAAAAATAATTTTTAAATTAAACGAAACTTGACTCCATAAGGAATTACATCCTCTTCTTTTATATCTTTTACTTTTCTCAATAAAGCAATAACCCAAGAACCAATATTAATTTTTTCATCCCCAACATCTACCAACTGACCAATACTTCGACTTCCATCATTAAATTCAACTAAAACTACATAATAAGGAACCATTTTTTTAAAATCAGTTCCAGCAACGTAGATCCTTGTCCAGCTTATAATCCTACCTTTTTTTCCAATAACCTTCCTAACTTCTTTTTGCCGTCGCCAAATTTTTACCGGACTAATCATATTTATAAAAATTATTCTTGACTTTTAACTTGCCATAATAGTTACTACTGCTGACCCGCCTGAACCTCCCACATTATGCGCTAATCCATAATTGGCTGATTTCACTTGCCTTTTCTCTGCTTGACCAGTTAATTGTAAAAAAATCTCACCTATCTGTTTAACACCTGTGGCGCCTATTGGATGACCAGCGGCTTTTAGTCCACCTGAAGTATTAACTACTAATTGGCTACTTTTACTAATCATCGTTGAATAATCTTTAACTAACTTTCCACCTTCTCCTTTTTTACAAAATCCTAAATCTTCAAGAGCTAAAATCTCGGCTATAGTAAAACAGTCATGAACCTCAGCAATCTTTATATTTTTCCTCTCTATTTTTGCCTCCTTAAAAGCTAAATTACCAGCGATCTCACTGGCAACAATTCTATCTAAAAATTGTCGTTTAGTTAAGCTAATGCTATCAGTTGCCAAAATTGAAGATAAAATAAAAGCCTTTTTCTCTATTTTTTTAATTAAATCTTTTTTATTTGTTAACACCAAGGCACAGGCACCATCTGAAATTGGAGAAGAATCAAGAACTTTTAAAGGATAAGCCACGTAGGAACTTTTTAAAACATCTTCTAAGGTAATATTTTTTTTAAAGTGGGCTTTTTCGTTTAAAGTTCCATGATAATGATTTTTGACTGACACATAAGCTAAATTTTCTTCAGTATAACCGTATTTATTTAGATAATGATTAGCCATCAAACCATAAGCTCCTGGAAATGTTAAACCGGCTTCTTGTTCTTCTCCTGAAGCGGCTGCCGATAAAGCCATTGTCACCTGTTCTGGAGAATAATCAGTCATTTTTTCTGCTCCTACGACAAGAATGTTTTTATCATAATTTGCCTTTAAATATTGATAGGCTAAATGGACTGCCACTCCTCCTGAAGCACAAGCTGATTCAACCCGAAAAATTGGAATATTTATTTTAAAAATCTCTGAGATTTTAGCTACTGAATGCAGATTATTTTCTAAAACTCCGGCAAGCATATTAGCAAAGAAAATTCCATCAATCTCTTTTAAATCTATATGTAAATTGCTTAAAACACCTTTAATTGCCTCTTTGGTTAAATCAAAAAGAGATTTCTCCCATAACTCACCAAATTTTGTTGAGTAATAACCAACAATACTAATCATAGTTATTAAAAATAATAAATTTAAATTAAACTCATAAATTTTAAATAAGTCGAGTAATCAATGTATTTTTTCTTTGCTATCTCTGACGAAAATTTAAGTCTCTTTTTTTCTAAATTTTTTGTTACTTTAAAAATAAAACTATCAGAACCAGCTCCAGAACCATAAGAAGCAAAAAAAATCAGATCATTGGTTTTTGCTTTCTCCAAAATCGCGACCAAACCCATTAAAGCTGAAGCTGTATAAGAGTTACCCAAATTAATCACAGTTAAACCATCAATTATTTGATCTTTATTAAAATTCAGTATCTGAGCTATCTCTTGAGGAAATTTACCATTGGGCATATGAAAAACTGCATATTTAAAATCTTTTGGTTGATATCCAGTTTTTTGAAGTAAATTTTTGACTGAGTGATAAATATGATAAAAATAAGAAGGTTTGCCTGTAAAGCGTCCACCATGTGAAGGATAACGAATTCCTTCCCGTCGCCAGAAATCAGGAGTATCAGAAGAAAAACTATCATATGCAATTACCTCAATAATTAACTCTTCTTCATTTCTTCCTAAAAGTAAACTTACTGATCCAGCTCCAGCGGTATACTCTAAGACATCGTGTGTCTTGGCGTTAGCTTTATCACTGGCGCAAACTAAAGCATAATCGGTATAACCAGACTTAATAAGACCAAAGGCTGAAATCATTGCTGAGGTTGCCGCTTTACAGGCGAATTGATTGTCTAAGGCTAAATAATTTTTTTCTATTCCTAAAAATTCAGCTAAAATTGTTGAACTTGGATTAACAGCGTAAGGTGGAGTTTCTGAGCCAAAAAAAATCACCTTTAGTTTCTCTTTTTTAGAAAAATTTTTTAGCGCCAAAAAAGACGACTCAAAAGCCATTGTTAAGGAATCTTCATCAAATCCAGCCACGGCTTTTTCTTTAATAACGAGTGATTTTTTAATCTCTTCAGGATTCTTTCCCCAGATTTTAGCTATCTCTTCTATCTTTATTCGAAATCTGGGAACATAAAATCCGTAAGAAACAATACCTATCATAAATATTTGATAATATTTTTAAATTTTTAGTTTAGCGACCCAATTTTTTATGAATTTTAGCTAAGCTTCCCTCAGCTAAAGATGCTAACAATGATAATTCACCCGCCAACACTCCTCCGGTAAGTACTGCCGCTAATTCTTCACTATTTTTTGCTCCTATAATCGCTAATGCTTGTCTTTTTATCTTTAATTTTGTTCCCCCTCCTACTAAACCCAACAAAAGAGAGGGTAGGTGGACTGAAAAATAAAGATCTTCTTCTACTGTTTGAACAACAGTTATTCCTTGACTGCCTTCGACTGTATGACCTAAGTCTTGTCCAGTAGCAGCAAAAAAAGCTGCCACAACATTAGCAAAATGTCCGTTAAATCCCAAGCTTCCAGTAATAGCCGAACCAACGAGATTTTTTGATAACCAAATATTATATAAATCTTTCGCATTAGTTTTTAAAACCTTTTTTAATATTTCCTTTTTTATTTTTACTTCAGCCCAAGTCTGATAACCTCTTCCTTCAATAAAATTTAGCCATGAAGGTTTTTTATCAATACAAAAATTGCCACTAAGCGATAAACATTCAATTCCAGTCTCCTTTTTTATATATTGATTAATCTTGTCAACAGCTATTGTTACCATATTCATCCCCATGGCTTGATCACAATCAAAATAAAAACGAACAAAGGTATAAGGACCAATAACCTTTCCTTGAAGTCTTAAAAACTTAAGATAATTAGATGTTGTTTCTGCTTCTCTTTTAATCTCTTTTAGATGACAATCTAACCAAGATAAAAACCAAAAACCTTTATCGATATTTTTTGTAAAATAAACTGGTCCCCTTGTAGTGCCATTTTTTTTAACTATAACTTTTAAACACCCAGATAAATTTATAGCCTTACAGCCGCGATTAACTGAAGCTAATAAAGCTCCTTCTGTTGTGGCTAATGGTAAAAAATATTCTTTTTCCCTTTTTAAAAATTTAATCTTAATTGGACCTGCTATCCCAATAGGTAAGGTTGTTTGACCAATAAGATTTTCACAGTGAATTTCCTCATTTAGATAATCATTTTCGCCTATCAAGTTGAGTTGGATATTTAATTTTTTTTCTAAATATTCTCGTCTAAGTTGAGAGTCTTTAAATTGGCTAAGTTTCATAAAATATTTAGTCTAATTTGAAAAAAAAATCATTCATCCAGAGATAGTTTTAAAGTAGTTTATTTTAATATCTTCTTAAATAAAAGGTACTTTAAAAATCTTAAGATTATAAAGAATCAAAGAATAGGGCAAAAACCAACAAAGGTAAAGAATCATAAAATAAATAATTCGGTAAAAACTTATCTTTAGAGAAAATCTAAGAGCCAAATAAGTCAACATTAACTTCCAAAATAGAATTGTTAAAGAGAAACTAATAAAAAAAATACTAAAACCTTTTCCCAAAAGCGATAAAGATCTGGGCGGTGGTATTAGAAGATATAAAATAGAGGTAGTAGTAAACCAGATTAATGTTGGTAACAGTGAATAAGAATAAGTATAAACTAATGACATAAAATCTTTCTTAATTTTACAAATATCAAATAAACTATACATAAAAAAAAAAAATCATAAAATAAAAAAAAAATTAATTAAAAAAACAAAAAAAACTAAAGTTGCCGGAAACGGTTTGTTTTTTAAAAAATATACAAATTTAAAATAAAGCCAAATAAACAAAAAAATAATTATAGTTTGATATAAATCTCCACTTAAACTAATCTTTCTCAATGTTTTATAAGGAAATAAAATTAAAAAAACGCTATTTCTTAAAACTAAAATAAACCCAACTATAAAATTAATTAATAACTTTTGGAAATCTAGGTATCTAGAACCATTCACCACGTTTCTTTTAAAAACCATATTGAAGAATGCTGACTAATTTAATCAAATAAGGTCCAAGCAAAAAATACAAAATAAAACTAATACCGAAGGATAAGGGAACTATCCACATAAAAGGAAATTTTTTTAAATGGCTTGTTATTTTTTTATAAATATTTGTCAAAAAACTTGCTCCTAAATCAACCGGTTCTACAATAAAAATTTCTTCATATTTCTTTTTTACCCTTATATCAATAACTTTCATAATTGTTCATTAAAAACTTTGATAAAAGCCTTTCGTGCCCGAAAAAGTAAACTTTCAGTGGCCTTAAAACTCATTTTGAATCTCTTTGCTATGTCCCGAACTTTCTCTCCCTCTATATATTTTTGTCTTAAAATAGACTGATAATCATTTGGTAATTTCCTAAATACCTTCTTTATTTTTCTTGCTAACTCCTTTTTTTCTATTTCTTCATCTAAAAAAACCGTTTTTAAACCTTCAACTACATATTGAGGTAGAGTAGAAAACAAAATCTTTTTAAGCCTTTTTTTCTTTATATAATCTATTGCTTTGTTTCTTGCTATAGAAAGAAGAAATGTAGTCAAGCTTGATTGAAAACGAAAATCCCGCAACTGTTCCAAAAAATCTATAAAAACCTCCTGTGTGATTTCTTCGCTTATTTCTTTTTGTTTAACGATTCTTTTAACAAAATTAAAGACTAAAGGAAATTTTTTACGATAGAAACTTTCAAAAGCTGACTTATCTTTTTTGATAATTTTATTAACTAAATCCTTCTCGTTCATTATTGAATTATAATTTACTACCAAGTTACCTGATAAATTTTTTTTCCTAAAATTAAGTAAACCTTATCTTGATGTACAACAAAATCTTTTGCCTGTTTAAAAATTAAAGACTCTATCTGCTTTTCGTAACGGCCATTTTTGGTCATTAAATAAACCTTTCCCTCATTTTGGTCCCAAACGAAAACTCTTTCTAAGTTTTTATCTGTATAAATTTTTTTAATCTTTAAATTTTCATTAGGAAAATCATTAAAAAATTCATCTTTTTCACCAAGGGTAAATTTCAAAATGTATTTTGAAAAACCAAGATAAATTGATCCATCAACAGCAACAGAGTTGATATCAAAAAGAGAATCACTTGGAGATTTTAAATAATTATTTTTACTTCCATAACCTACCTCTGTTGGTAAATATTTGTATATCTGATTTTTCTTCTTATCTACTAGATAAAGATTCTTATTGTAACTAAAAATAGCCCCAATCTCACCCCAATCCGGATCTTTTTCTAAAACCTTTTTAATCTTTTCCTGTTCATCTATCTGATAAATACCTTTATCTTTAACATAAAAAAAGATTTTACCCTCGTACCCAGTTATAAATAAACTGTTTTTAATTTCTTTATTTCTAATTTTATTTAAAGACTTTTTTGTTAAGGATAAAGAATAAACAACCCCATTATCATTATCCAGAATTAGAAGATTTTCCTCGTCTAAAGTTACTTTATTAATTTTGGCGTTTTGATCGTCAACTGCTAAATCGTAAAACTCAGTATAATTTTTTTCCTCTTTTTTAACAATTTTGTTTTCCTTTTCCCTAATCAAATTTTCTAAATCCTCTATTTGAGTATTCTTTTTATTTTTACTAATTTTTAATTCTTTTTTTAATTCATTTAGATCACCCTTGGCTTCCTCTACTAAAGCTCTTGCTTGCTCAATATTTAAAAAAGCAACATCCTCAGCCTGATTTAATTTTTGATTGATCAGCTCTCTAACTTGTTTAATTTTTTTGTTATTAATCTCTATTTGTCTTCTTTGATAACCTGATAATACACTCCAAAACAAAATAAAACAGATAATTATTGTCACGAAAAAAGTTAGTCGTTTTTCTTTTGATAAATGTATACACTTTTGGATTAGGTTAGACAGCAAAAATAATCTATTATTATTTTTTTGAATATCGCGATCTTCTTCTTTATTAATTGAAAAATCGGAATTCTCTCCATTATCTTTAAATAAAAAGAATTTTAAAAAAATTGCTCCTAAATCAAGATTATCTCTTTCAAATAAAACTTCTTGATTAAAAAGCTCAACTATTTTATTAGGACTATTGTTATCAATAATTTTTTTAATTTTTTTTTCTTCAAATCGTTTAATAAAATTAACAATGGTTAAAATTAAGTAATCACCTTCTTTAACATATCCAGAAGCGCTTTTTTCTCCATTTATAAGCTTAACTAATCGACCTTGACGATAAAGGTAAATAATCCCTTCACCTATAGTTTTGAGATAAACAATACCTTCATTAGTCAAATAAGCACAAGCTATGGAACATATTGTCGGAAAGTCACCTTCCCTAATAACATCATTTAAAAATTCTTCTAAATCATTAAGACTTTTTATTCCTTGGCTTCTCTTTTTAATTTTATTTTTAATCAGCTCAATCTTTTGATGTTGTTGATCTTTTGATACCTCAGAGGGGAAATAGACTATAAGATAAAAATTGACTCTTTGATCCTCTAAATCAGGATTAGAAATAAAACCAATATAACCATTTCTTAACTCACCCAAATAAATACCAACTTCAGAATACCACATAAATAAATTTTAAACTAAAGTAAAAAAAATGCTAAAAGAAAAACTAATAAAGAAAAAAAACCTTGAAACAATCCATAAAGATAAATTTTGCTACCTAAAGTTGTTTCAATAGTTTTATAAAGAATTTTAACCTGATTAAAAAAACTAATCGAAAAAATAAGATATAATAAAGCAAACACTATTCCAAAAAGTTTTATGCTAAGATCTATAATTTGACTATTAGTGATGGATAACATTTGGTTTATTTTTGTTAATTATCTCATTAATAATTTTTGCTGTTAATCCCGGTTTTGGAATGTTTATAAACTCAATATTAGCTTCGGTGCCGGCAGTTTGTATAAAAAGGTTACCGTAATCAAATATTGAAGAAAAAAATCCACTGCTTTTTGAAGTAATATCTTCAATCTTCCCAAGTTTAGCGACAGTTATTTCTCTATTCAAGAGAGCATTATAATCAACATCAATTATTCTCTCGTTTGTAACAATACCAATTGAAAAGTACCAATGGGTAAAATTAGAAATAAAATAAAAACCTATCCAACCAAAGGCTAATAGATTTATAAAAATAAATTGTTTAAAGGTTAAAAACCCAAAAAAAACATAATCAACTATTAAAATTAATAAAATAAAAACAACCGAGTTTAATAACCAATAGATCTGGGTAATTGGGTGGGCGCGAAGTTTTAGAATTATCTCTTCATTAGGATGTTGACCATCAAATCGATCTTGAGGATAAAAACATAATGAGTGGAAATATTGGTGTTTAGTCTTTTTTTCCATAATAACCTTAGGTTGATATTTATCTTCTAATATTTTATAATATTTTTGCCCTGGTTGCTTGAGCGACTTGGAAACACCCTTTTCCATTCCGAACAAGGAAGTGAAACAAGTCAGCGCCGATGATACTTTCCGCTTCGGCGGAAGGGAGAGTAGGTCGCAACCAGGGCATTTTTTTATGGATTATTTTTTATAAAAAATAACATCTTTTGGTGGCAAAAATAGAATATTCTTAGGCAATTCTTTTTTTTGACAGGTTTTTAAGAAGATCTTGTTAAAATCATTTTTATTTGAATAATTTTTATAACCAATCATTCCTAAAATAGGTAATAATTGGGAATAAAAATCAACTTTCTCTAAATTAAATAGGTCAAATATTTTTTTATATTCTTTAATTTGACAAAATTTTTCTCCTTTATTCCCTTTCCAAATATATAAACAATCAGCGTTACCTAAAAATTTCGTCTCCTCTTGCTTGTTTTTTATTATTACGTAAATATTGTTATCTTTAATAAAAGCACTTATTGAAGTATCTTTTTCATTAAAATAACATTGCCAAGGACCAATAAGATCTATTTTTACTGTTTTTAAAGAGTTAGAGTTTGATATTTTTTTAGGAGAGACTGTTAGTGTTTTGATATATCTAAAATTTTTAATTTGATTTTGTAAATCTATCTCGTTCCTCTTAATTTTAATTCTTAAATAGAGTCCTATAACAAAAAAAATAAATAAACAAATAATAATATAGTCAAAAATTTTGATTAACTTCTTATTATTTTTCATTATGATTTGGTTTATATATATTATCATTATTATAACCTATAAAAAGGCCTGTTTTTAAACAGGCCTCCAAAAGTATCTCTTTTAACAAATAAAATATATTCTTATTGAGAATTAAATTTCTGATGACGATTAAATCTTCTCTTTGGTCTATCTTCTCTTGGTCGAGCTACATTTACTACTAACTTTCTTCCCCCAACTTCTTTCTGATTCATATTTTGTTCTGCAATTTTAGCTGATTCTTCTTCTATAAATGTAACAAAACCGAATCCCTTTGATCTTCCTGATATTCGGTCGGTAATTATTACCGCTTCGGTAATCTCACCAAATTCAGAAAACATTTGACGAAGTTGGTCAGCATTAATAGACCAAGGAAGATTGCCAACATAAAGTTTCTTAGGATCCATCTAATTTCTCACCCCCTTCTGTTATGTTAAAATCATAGAAATGTTGATTAGGAGGCGTTAACCTTGCTAAAATGCAGTTTAACAACCTACTAACTTATTTTTAAGTATAACACAAATTAATATTTTTCTCAAGAAAATACCTCTTGACAAATTAGCATAATTATTAGTATACTGCTAAATAGATAGCAAATTGGTTATAAGTTTGCTAAAAAAGAAAGGAGGTGAAAAAATATGGTCGATATAAGATTAGCCTCTCCTCTAGCTCGTTGGTTTTTTAGACCAACCTTATGGGAAGAGGAAGAGGAATGGCCAACAATGACAATGACTGAAGGTTTAGATGTTTACGAAGAAGATGATAAGGTCATTGTCAAGGCGGCTGTTCCTGGTGTTCCTGCAGATAAAGTTGATGTTACTTTTGAAGATGGCGTCTTAAGAATAAAAGCTAAAGTTGAGGAAAAAGAGGAAGAAAAGAAAAAAAGAAAAGTGGTTTATCGAATGGATCGGGTTGCCTCTTTCGATTACACCACCACTCTTCCTCGACCAGTTGATGAAAAGTCAATCGAGGCAAGAGTCGAAAACGGAGTGGTGATAATTACAGCCAAAATAGCTGAAGAGGCAAAACCGAAAAAAATCCCAGTCAAAATCTCAAATAAATAAGCGTAATAAGTTTAAATTACATTTTTTACCCGCCGTTTAGGCGGGTTTATTATTTATTATTTTAAATTTATTATTTTAATATTAAAATTTATTTTAATATTAAAATCATAATTTTTAAAAAATACTCTTGACAGTTGATTTTTAATCATATATATCTTTCGTTATTACTATTATTTCATTTAATTTATCTTAAATTTATGAAAAAAATTAATGAGGATATCAAACCAAGAGGATTAAAAGTTATGTTACCCCATGGAGGTTTACCCGAAGTGGTTTCTTTATATCTTATTAATCTAATTAAGAAAACCGGTGGAGTAAATGGACCAATTGGAAAACAGTTTATTGCTCAACCTGAGAAAGAAAAAAGATTTTATAAAATAAAGGCTTTTGATCCACTTATAGAAGATCATCATGAGGTCGCCCCTGGTTTGGTTTATAAATATAAAGGAAAAATAGATAAAAAGGGTAAAATCATTTACTTTGGCCGAGCCCTTTGGACCGTTACCCGTTTTTGTGGCTCTTATTGCCGTTTCTGTACTCGGGGAAGAGAGGTTGGTTTACCTATAAATATGAAAACCGAATTAAAATCCGCTTTGGCTAAAAAACCCTACTTAGACGATCAAGAAATTGAGAAAGTCATCAACTATCTCAAACGACATCGAGAAATAAATGAAGTGATCATTTCTGGAGGTGATCCTTTAGTTTCTCCAAAAAATTATTTAACGAAAATAATAGAAAAATTGTCGAATCTTCAAAAAGAAGGCAAGCTTGATATTATTCGAGTTGGTACTCGTCTTCCTATCCACAATCCTATATCTTTTCAAAGCTGGCACTATGAATTATTAGCTAAAATTAAAAATCCTTATTTAATGGTCCATATTAACCATCCGGCAGAACTTACTGACGAAGCTTTAGAGGTATTGAACAATTTTAGAAAAATCTCATTAGCCACTGTATGTAGTCAAACTGTTTTATTAAAAGGAATCAATGACGATGAAAAAACTCTTTATGATCTCTTTGTCAAACTAACAATCAATGGAATTCGTCCTTATTATGTTTATCAAAATGATCCGGTATATTGGGCACAACATTTTACTGTACCGATAAAAAAAGCCATAAAAATCTGGAATAATTTAAGACTTAAACTTTCAGGAATTGCGGCAACTGCTAGATTTGTAATTGACGTCCCCTTTGGTTATGGAAAAATACCCATCCCTGAAGGTAATGCATGGAAGGTTGATTATAGTTTTTATTATGACTTTAAAGGAAAAAAAAACAAATTAGAGTAAATATCTAA
>FWPV01015274.1_pt1 | contig 11070 bp, 8 predicted proteins | sample 2228371 | NCBI WGS metagenome assembly FWPV01 (sample SAMEA103939776, study PRJEB20133) | metagenome | reverse complement strand
CATCTTTAGCTCCGGGAACTGGTCTTCCAGGGCGGTGTTGAGCTGCACCAGCGTGGTCTGCGTGAAGGTGAGGTGCACCCGGCTGAACTGTGTGTGTTGGGCGGGGATCACATCCTCGATGACGATGTATGGGGTATCCCTGCGTGGATCATGGAGCAACTGCCCCACCAAGGCCCCGCCGATCTCGCGGCTGAGGTCACTGGTGGCATGTTCCATGCAGCGCAGGTAAGCGTGTTGGGTGAAAAAGATCTCGGTCTGGTGGTTCACGCCGGCCTCGTAGGGTGAAACCCAGCGGATGGATTCGTCCAGGGGCATGGGCCAGCAGGGTGGCAACGGTGGCGCGACCTCTAGCAGCTTGATGCGGCGTCCGGTCATAGGAACCTGCCTGGTCTCGTCCTCAACCCCTCCCCTGGCCCCTCCCTTTCCCCCCCAATTTGGGGGGAAGGAGAGGGGGTGGGGTGGGGAAGGGGGAGAGTGAAGCCTGGTGCGACGGCCGGATCGTGCGGGCCGTCGCACCACGCTGGGGCCGGGCATCTACCCGGCGGTGATGTCGGCCGTCAACATCAGGCGGTCATCGGCCGGCACGCCAGCGGAGGCCAGGGTCTCGTCCTCTTGCAGTTCACGTCCCAGGGCCTTGCTGTCCATGCGATAGCTCATGGGCCGGCCGTCCGGCCCCGTCGTTGGTAGCTCCAGCAGGGAGACCAACTCCGGGAGCAGTTCCTTCACCGGCACGTCGGTGGGCACCTCGGCGGTGCGGGTGCCACCGGCCGGCAGCACCAGGGTAACCGGTAGATCCTTCCCTTCTACCTCTTCGCTCTCTGCCACGGGGACCTCTTCTTCTGCCATGTGTGTCTCTCCTTTCGTTTTGGGATTCGCTACTTGATCTTGACCTGCGGACGTCTTTTATCCGCGCCGGGTTTCTTGAGCTTGACCCGCTCTGGACGCAAAAGCTCACGTTTATCTACGGGAAAGGCATCGGGATGCCTGGCCCGGTACGCACGACACCACGCCGCCGCCTCGCGGTCCCAGGGGAAGGGGGGTTTGGTGTCATCGTCGTGAAAGTTCTTGTATTGGAGCATCTCGCCCATCATGATGACCAGGCGGTCCAGTGACCGCGCGGCCCCCCACCAGGCCGCATCAATGCACACGCTGCCGTTGGCGTGATTGATGTTCGGGTGCCAGATGGGGGTCAACCATTTGAGGCCCGGCCAGCGATGCGGGTACTCGTTGTGCAGGTAGATCTCCACCTGGTGATGATCCCCAAACTGGGGATTGCCCCGTTTGTCCACGCCCACGATGCTCTTGCATTTGTAGGTTACGATGTACTTTTCCGGCGGCATACCGCTCTGACGGCCGATCACCTGGAAGTCAATCAGGTCGCTGCGTGCGGCCAGTTCGACCATCAATTGGTGATCAGCCCGCAGACGGCGGACGCGGGGGCTGTCGGTGACTTGTACTCTCATGGCATCCTCCCAATTGGCTTTGCGCGATTTGCTGTGAGCGGTTGGCTGATCGCCAATCGCCCATTCAGACGTTGAGATGCGGCACCTGGCACTTGCTGCCGGCTGCGGCCCAGCAATCACCGTGGTGGGGTGTGCCGCACACGGCACAGGTGACCACGCCGCGCGGATCGTCCGTCACCACCAGGTCCAGGCAGTACGGGCAGCGGTCCTCCTCGGCGGCGATGACCCGGGTTTTGAAGCGATTGCGGGCCTGGGAGCGGGCGCGCAGGCGCAGCGGCGGCAGGCGGAACCGGGGTCCTCGCCGCACCCGGGCGTCTGGCCGGGGCACTGGGGCGACGGCCGGCGGCGCAGGTGTCGGCTCGACCACCGGCGCGGGCGCCAGCGACCGGGGGGAGGGCGGCATGGCCGGCCGGGTCGGTGGTCTTTGCCAGACCAGGCTGGCCCCCACCAGGCACAGCCCACCCACGAGCAGTTGCCCCACGACCAGCCAGAACGCCTCGCTGAGGGCATAGCCCAAGAGCGGGTTTTGCCCCCGCAGCAACACGTACACGCCCTGGGAGACCATCGCGCCGGCCGCCAGGGCCAGCCAGGCCACCGCGAAACGCCACTTGCGAGCGCGGGTCCGCAGGAGCCACCGGCACCACCCGCCCAGCAGCAGGCCCATGAGGCCAGCCCCGGCCAACGCCCAGGCCAATGTGGGAACGGATACCGGCAGCAGGTAGGCATAGACCTGCGCCAGCCCCACGCCCAGGCCCAACGGGAGCGCCAGGATCAACCCCGGCACCAGGCCCCGCCACAGCAGGGAGGCTTTCCAGGGCCGGGTCCTCGGCCGGCCGGCTTCCCAGACCCAGGTCACCTCCAGGACCGGGGGCGGCAGCCCCCGACGGGCCGCCTGGCAGACGATGTGCGCGACGATCACCGCCAGCGCGCCGATCGCCATCTGCCCGATCTCGAGCCACTGGTCCGTGCCGGTCATCGTGTGCAACGATGCCGCGCCGGCCAGGCTTGCGCTCAAGGCGCCCGTCCCCATCCAGACCGGGATCATGCCCAGTGCGACGAGCAACCGCAAGAGTCGGGGCCGGGCGCGCCACACGATGTCCGTCGTCAGGCCGGCCACCAGGCCCACGTACCCGGCCCCGCCCAGGGCCATCAGGAGGGGATGCACCCGCACCAGCGTTCGGTCGGCATGGGCCTGCCAGATACCCAGCGTCAACCCCAACACGATCGCCACCATCAGGCTGAGGGCCAGCCCGCGCCACCACGGTGTGGCGCGGGGCGACGTTGCGGCCGCCATCGGCGAGGTCGTATCTCGGGATGAAGATGGTGCGCGCATATGAGCTACTCTCAGCATGAGGATTCCCTCCGGGCATCCGTCACCTCAACAGCGTTGGACACCCGCATCGGCCTAGTGGAGGGTGATCTTGGGACCGGCTGGTTGTGCCTTTCTCACCTTCAATCGCGGCGTGGGCCGAACCTTCAAGGGCGGTTCGGTTTCCGGGATGACCTCCCCCAGCTGGATCTGGGGGCGCGGCTTGAGCCGGATGCGAGCACGGTCACGCTGGCGTTCCTGAAAGTGCGCAAAGTGCAGCGTGGCCGGCAGGTCACCGGTCAGCTCAAAGAAGCGATATTCCTCGCTATTGCGGGCGCGGATGATGTGCAGTGGCGGCACGCCGATGCTTAACAGCGTGCGGTTCAGGAACGGCTCCTCGCCGGTGATGACGTGGGTCATGTGGACCTCGCGCAACTCGCCGCAGCCGGGGCAATGGCCCTCTTCCAGGGTGACCTGGGAGACCGGCCGTAGCACCTCGGCCGTGGTCCCGCAGCCGTGACACTCCAGGGAAAGCACGATCTCCTGGTCCAACTCCAGGAGGGCGTCGTCGCCCAATTCGGCCCGGGCCACGCGCAGCATCTCCGCCAGCGTGGTCGTCGCCGCGCGATGGTCCGGCAGCTCGTCAATGTCGCCATAGGTCCAATGGCTCTGACAATCCTCGCGGGCCAGGTAGGCCGTGGAGTGGGTCTCATTGGTGAGGCCGTTGACGTGCAGCACCTTGCCGGCCTCCACCGGCAGGCCGTGGAGCAACTTGAGGGCATCCTGGGACTGGAGGCCGCCGATGATGGATGAGATGGTGGGGGTGGTGGGGACTTTGCCCAGCAGGACATTCTGGCGGGCCAGGAGCGGGCAGGAATAGCGCAGGGCCATCTCCCGGCGGGCCTGCTCGGTGAGGGTGCATTCGTAGCAGGCGCCCTGGCCGGGGACAAAGACCCGCTCCAGGCCGAACAACTCGTGGATGGCTCCATCTATCCAGGGTTTGTTCAGCCAGTAGCAGAAGCGGTTCACCGCCAGGCGGGCCTCGCGGTTGTCCAGGCAGCCCACGATCACGTCCATGCGGCGAAAGACGCCCAACCCCAGGCTGGTGGTGACGTCGCCGTGAAAGTATTGGACCAGGGTGTCCGGGCTGAGTTCCTTGATGCGGCGGGCAGCGACCTCGGCCTTTTTCTTGCCGTTGTCCTCTGGGCGGAACAGCACCGACCGGCTGAGATTCGCCATCTCGATGGTGTCAAAGTCCACGATGAACAGATGGCCCACGCCCATGAGGGCCAGGTTCTTGAGCACCTCGTTGCCCAGGGCGCCGGCCCCCACCACCATGATCTTGGCCTGGCGGACGGTCTCACGTTCCCACCAGGAGATGAAAGAAAAAGTGCCCAGGCGGTCCTTGCGCAGATCGGGGATGCGCAGGACGGGCCGCCGGGCGTCTGGGCTGGGAGGCAAAGGGGGCCGCGCCGCGATGGGGGGTATCTCGGGCGATGGGGTGAGGGGGGATAAGGCGTCCATAGTGACCTCCTTGACGACGGTGCCCCGGCCGGGCCGGGCATCAATGATGTCCCGGGCAGCCAGGAGCTGTAGGGCCTCGCGGATCGTCGAGCGGCCCACACCCAGTTCCTGGGCCAGGTGGCGTTCCGGGGGCAGCCGGTCACCGGGCCGAAACGTGCCGCGCCGGATCAACGCCAGCAGCCGGTCGGCCACCGATTGCGCCAGGGTGCTTCGTTCCACGGGGCGAATCTCTTGCGCCATCTCTTTCCCCAAATTGGTTCTTTGGTCAGATTGTCAGACCAATTGGCTGCGATTATACACCCGCCGAGAAAACTCGTCAATCCCCCAAAGGTACTATTCATGCCCCGGTGTACCTGCTCGCCCGTTCGCCGGGCGGGAGGACAGGCTGAACAGCCCCGTCTAGTTGATAGTTACCGGCTCTACGTGCACCAAAAAGTGTGCCACCTGCGGCAGCTCGGCGCGCAGTTGACCTTCCACCTGGGCCGAGCAGAGATGCGCCTCGGCCATGGACATCCCTCCCGGACAGACGCAATGCAACGAGACGTACAACTCGCCCCCGACCTGGCGCACGTGGACATCGTGGCAGGCGATGACATTTGCCTGCGCTTCCGTGATGGTTCGCACGCGCTCCGCCAGATCATCGTGCCGGGCTGTGACATCTTCGGCCTCATTGCCGATGGGTGAGGCCACCTCGATGTGTGTCGAGACCTCGGCCAGGTCCGGCACGTGGCTCCGCAGGGTATCCTCAAAGCGTGAGGCGACCTGGTGGGCCTCGTCCAGCGTGAGGCCCGCAGGCACTTCCAGGTCCAGGTCCACGTGATAGCCATCTGTCAGACGGTGGGCGTGCACGTCATGCACGGCCAGGCCGGCCTGGGCGGCCAGGCCCCGTACCTGGCCCGGCAGGTCGTGCGCTGCGGCCGCCACCGGCTCCACATGCACGGTGATGTCGCTGTAGGGATGCACGGCCATCACCGCCTCTTCCACCCGTGTGGCGACCTCGTGGGCCAGGCCGGCCGGCAAATGGGGGTCCACCCGCACCGTGGCCCCGACGAAGGTGGTGGGACCAGCCGTGCGCAACCGCAGGGCGCCGCATTCCTGGACGTGCTCCACCTGGCAAATGGCTGCGCGGATCTCTTCCGCCAGGCCCGCCGGCGCCCGGTCCAGCAGGGCATCCACGGTGCGTTTGCCCAGCCGCAGGCTGACCCAGATCACGATACCGGCCACCACCAGCGCTGCCACCGCATCGGCCCGCAAGAGCCAGGTTCGGTATTGCGGTAGCCAGTCGGCCAGCACCACCAGGGCCAGGCCCCCGATGACCACGGCGCTGCTCCAGATGTCGGTGGAAAAGTGCAGGGCGTCGGCTTCCAGGGCCTGGCTACGGTGCTTCCGGGCCGCCCGGTACAGCATCCGCGACCGGTTGATGTCCACGATGATGGATGTGCCCATGATGGCAAAGGCCCACACGCTGGCCTCCACCTCCGCCTCTTTGAAAACGAGCCGGTCCACCGCCTCGTAGATGATCCAGGCACAGGTGACCAGCAGCAACAGCGTCTCGAACAGGGCCGAGAGGTTCTCCACCTTGCCGTGGCCGAAGTGATGTTCGCTGTCCGGCGGCCGGTCCGCCAGGCGCACCGCCAGGTAGGTCACCAGGGCCGCGACGAGGTCCAGCCCGGAGTGAGCCGCCTCCGCGAGAATGCCCAGACTGTTCGTCAGCAACCCGATGACCAGCTTGAAGCCGGCCAAGAATACCGCCGCCAGGACCGAGGTCAACGCTACGGCGCGTTTCTCTCGCGCCGCTGCAGACGGTAGTTCGTTTTGCATCATATGGCCTCCTGCCACAAGCACAAACTGATCGAGTGGATCACAGGGTCAACTGGACCACCGTCACGCCGTCGCCGCCCTCGTGCGCCTCACCGGGGCGAAACCCTTGCACGTGGGGATGTTTCGCCAGGTATTCGCGCACCACCTGGCGCAGCACGCCGGTGCCCTTGCCGTGGACGACGCGCACCTGCGCCAGCCCGGCCAGAAACGCATCGTCCAGGTAGCGGTCCAACAGGTAGGTCACCTCTTCCGCGCGCTGGCCGCGCAGGTCAATCTGGATGGAAGGGGCGATGGACGGCCGCGGCATGTGCCCACGGGCCGGGCGTGGCGGCGGCGGGGCTTCTTCGGGCCGGGCCTCCAATGCGTCCGGCGGCACGTGCACCTTAAAGCTTCCCACCAGCACTTCGATGTCGCCGGTGCCCCGGTCTGGCAGGGCCTGGATCGTGCCCCATTGGTTCAACGTCTGCACCCACACGCGCTGCCCGACGGTCAGAGGGCCACCGGGCAACGGCTCCGGCGACGGGGGCGGCGGCAGCGATTCCTCGATGCGCCCCAATTCTCGTTCCGCTTCCTGGAGCCATTCCCGGGTGACGGTGATCGTGCTCAGATCGGCTCTCAGGCGGCGCAGCCGTTGGCGCACCTCCGCGATCTGGGCCTCGAAATCGGCGCGGGCCGCGCGCAGCATCTCTCGACGCTCGCGGTCAATCCGGGCGCGTTCCCCGGCCAGCTCCTGACGCAGGGCTTCGGCCTCCTGGCGGGCCTGGGCTGCGGCCTGTCGTTCTGCCTGCGCCTGTTCCCGCTCGTCTTGAATGCCGCTCAGCAGCGCGTCCACCTGCAAGGCATCCGGCCCGACACGTTCCCGGGCCTCGGCGATGATGGACTCGTCCAGGCCCAACCGTTGGGCGATGAGCAGGGCGTTGGACCGGCCCGGCAGCCCGATGGAGAGCCGATAGGTGGGCGAGAGGGTTTCCACATCGAACTCGACGCTGGCGTTCTGCACCCCCGGCGTCACGTAGGCATAGGCCTTCAGCTCGGCATAGTGCGTGGCGACCACGGTGGGGATGTGGCGCGCGCGCAGGTGTGAGAGGATGGCCTGGGCCAGGGCTGCCCCCTCCACCGGGTCCGTGCCGGCCCCCAGTTCGTCCAATAATACCAGCGAACCGGCGTCGGCCACGTCCAGGAAGGCCACGATCTTGGACAGGTGCGAGGAAAAGGTGGAGAGGCTCTGCTCGATGCTCTGTTCGTCGCCGATGTCGGCATAGACGCCATTGAACACCGGCAGGCGCGAGTCCTCCTCGGCCGGGATGTGCAGGCCGGCCTGGGCCATGAGCGTCAGCAGGCCGATGGTCTTGAGGCTGACGGTCTTGCCGCCGGTATTGGGGCCGGTGAGCACCAGGATAAAGAAATCGCCGCCCAGGCGCACGGTGATGGGCACCACCGGCTCCGGGAGCAGCGGATGACGGGCGTTCTTGAGGTAGAGTGGGTCCGGCACCTCGTCTTTGATGGGTGTGCGCAGTGTTACCAGGCCCGGCTCCGTGGCCCGGATCGCGTTGGCGTATTTGGCCTTGGCAAAAGCCAGGTCCAGCTCCGCCAGGCCCTCCACGCAGGTGAGGATCGCCTCGTCCTCGTCCGCCACGCGCGCAGAGAGCGCACGCAGGATGCGGTCAATCTCCTGTTCCTCGTCCAGTTGGAGCTTGCGCCACTGGTTGCCCAATTCCACCGTCGCCAGTGGCTCCACAAAGACGGTGGCCCCACTGGCCGATTGGTCGTGGATGATGCCCTGGAACTGGCCCTTGAAGTCGGCCTTGACCGGCAGGCAATAACGGCCATCGCGTATGGTGATGAGGGGTTCCTGGAGCACGGAACGGACGCGGGACGAGGCCATGATGGCGTTCAGCTTTTCCATCAGGCGACTGTGCGTGACCTCGATCTCGCTGCGGATGCGGCTCAGGGCCGGGCTGGCGCTGTCACGCACGCGGCCCCGGTCGTCAATGGTCTGGGCGATGGCGCGCTCCAGATCGGGCCGCTCCTCGATCCATTCGGCGGTGTCGGCCAGGGTGGGGCAGGTATCCCGATGCCGCAGGATGCTGGCCTTGAGGGACCGGGCGCTGGCTAGAGTGACCATGATCTCCAGGTAGGCCTCTGGGTGCAGGACGCCGCCGCGCCGGGCCAGCTCCACGGCCGGGCGCACGTCTCGCGCCCCACCGATGCCGAGGCCCGGCCGCAGGTCCAGCAATCGCCGGGCCTCAGTGGTGGCCCGGACGCGCCGGGTCACTTCATCCAACTCCCAGGCCGGCTCCAGGGCCAGGGCCAGCTCTCGGCTGGCGGAAAAGGACGTGTACTCGGCCAGCCGCTCCCGTACCTTGGGGAACTCTAAGGTTTGCAGGCTCTTGTCACGCACGCGATGGCTCCTCGATCATGTTGCCGGGCATTGTCATGCGCCTGGGGATGCTTGTCAATCCCGGCGTTGAACCCGGCGCATTGCCAATGTGCCCCGCGAATGGCTCATGTGTTGCCTGCTATGTGTACGCACCGCCAGGAACGTGAGCCACGGCGAGGGCCGCTTCTTGTCGGCGAAGGACCAGCCCTTCCAGGAGAGGTCATTCTTCATCCACCTTCCTCCACTCGCTTGAACACTCGCAACGCGCGCAGCGTGATCCATTTGCTGGGTTGCCCCTTCTGCTCGATGTCGGCCCACATCTTGCCGTTGAGGTCGTTCTCCAGCTTCCAGCGGCCGGCGGCGTCCTGCCTGCCCAGGATGAACTCCAGCGCGTGGGCCAATCGCGGGTCGCGCCCGTAGTCCAGTTCCGCCAGCACCCCGGCGACTTCCAGGACATCGCTCCAGTAACTCAGCGGAAAGCCGAACTTGAACCAGGTGGAGCTGACTCGCCCGGTGTACGGGTAGTCGGCCACGGCCGGGTCCCGGCTGAGCAGGAACGCAGCGCCGGCCTCGATGGCGTGTTGCACCGCCGGGGTGCGCTGAGTCGGCGGAACGGCGATGAACGCGCGCATGGCTTTGGTCATGCCCCAGGCGCAGGGCTGACCGCCGTTGACGCTGCACGCACAGTCCGGGCCGCTTGCGCCGGACTCGAGATACCGGAACTGGCCCTCGCCGGTGATGGACCGGGCCAGCCAGTCCAGGGCTGTCTGCACGCACGGGTCGTCGGCGTAGCCCAGACGGAGCAATGCGCACAGCAGGTTGCCATTCAGACAGGGGAACGCGCCGCTGGGCACAGGTTGCTGATAGGCGGAAAAGGCCCCGTTGGCGGCGATGGCGTGGCTCAACAGGTACTCGCAGCCTCGACGCACCCGCTCGTCGGCCGGCTCGGCGCCCAATTCGGCCAGGAAGATGATCTGCCAGACGGTGCCCCGGTACTTGGGGCTGTAGCCGCCGCCTGGCTTGACCCAGTAGCCATCGGGGTACTGGGCGTCCAGGATCGCCGGCACCGGCCCCGAGGTCATGATGGCGGTCCGGGCCGCGCGCACGTCGGGATCGGTCGCCGGCCGATCCAGCAGGTCCCGCAGGGTGAAGTAGCGCACGCCGGGATTGGCCGGGTCGGGTTCCAGCAGCCAGGGGACCGGGTCGCCGTGCAAAATCGAACGCCAGTGATTCGTGGATGTCATGTCTGATACCTCTCGAAAATAACCCCTCCTCGGCCCGGATCTGGCCTGGCGACCAAGCGCTTCGTGCGGCGACCAGGCCAGCGTTGAAGGCGTCCACGTCCTGGATGACGGTGAAATCGGGCGGGTGGCCGGCCAGGACGCCCCGGATCCCGGCCAGGTCCCACGCGGCCCAGCCGCCGATGTGAGCCAGGATGTCGCGGATCGTCCAGGAGCCGGCCACCGGCCGCGCGGTCATCTCGGCCTCGCTCAGACCCGCCACGGCAGTCAGCAGATCGGCGCGGGCCTGGGTCAGGTGCGTGAGCAAGTCTCGTTTGTCCATGCTTGCCGCCTGTTCAATCTCTCGCGTTTTTGAGCAGCCGTAGCGCATCCAGCGTGACCCACTTGCTGGGTCGGTTGCGCCTCTCCAACGGTCTGCGCTCATTTTCGATGCCGGGCACCCCACGTCGCCTCTCCCGGCGTAGAAACAGATGTAACGGGGCGACCGGCTGGGGTCGCCCCGCTGTTGTCGTTGGGCTATGCAGGTTTCGGCATGGCGCAAGCCAGGGGCCATGGTGGGCGGTCAGCCCGACGGCCCCCATCACCGCTGGTAAGAGGCCACGAGCACGATGCGATGCTCCTGCGCCACAGGCTGGGCTGAGGGATGGATGTAGTAACCGAACATCACACGCCACACCTCGCCCTGGACTAACGGCTCCACCTGCGCCAGGACGTCAACGAAATCCTTCACCACGCTGCCGCCGATACGCGCTTTGGACTCTCCCAGGACGACCACTTTCTGGCCGTCACGCTGGCCCTCGCCGTAGAGGTTGATCTCGGCTGGCGGTTGGCCTGGCAAGGGAAAGAACCGGGGTTGCAGCTCTTCGCCGGCCGGCCCGGCCAACTGGATGCCATAGTGCTTGTGGAGGTACGGAGGCAAAAGCAGGCGGGCCACATCCTCCAGGCCAAAGCCAATATCCTCGCCCAGGCGTCCGACGGCGACCTCGGTACGGGCCTGGGCCTGGGCCAGTTCGCGTTGGGCCTGGGCCAGCTCTTCCATCCGCGCCTCGGTGCGGGCCTGGGCCTGGGCCAACTGATCCAGTGCCGCCTCCACTCGGTCCATCCGCGCCTCGGTGCGGGCCTGGGCCTGGGCCAGTTCGCGTTGGGCCTGGGCCAGCTCTTCCATCCGCGCCTCGGTGCGGGCCTGGGCCTGGGCCAACTGATCCAGTGCCGCCTCCACTCGGTCCATCCGCGCCTCGGTGCGGGCCTGGGCCTGGGCCAGTTCGCGTTGGGCCTGGGCCAGCTCTTCCATCCGCGCCTCGGTGCGGGCCTGGGCCTGGGCCAACTGATCCA
>FWPV01015268.1_pt1 | contig 11071 bp, 9 predicted proteins | sample 2228371 | NCBI WGS metagenome assembly FWPV01 (sample SAMEA103939776, study PRJEB20133) | metagenome | reverse complement strand
TGAAGCACGGCCCGATCGCCTTGATTGATGAGCACATGCCGGTCGTCGCCATCGCGCCGCAAGATCGGGTCTATGACAAGATGATCAGCCAGATCGAGCAGGTGAAGGCCCGGGGCGGCGTCGTGATCGCCGTGGCCAACGATGGCGATGAGTTCATCGGCACCAAGGCGGACCATGTGCTCCGCATGCCCAGGGTCTCCGAACTGTTGACGCCTGTCCTCTCGGTTATCCCCCTGCAGTTGCTGGCGTATCACATCGCCGTGCGGCGCGGAGCCGACGTGGACCAGCCGCGCAACCTGGCCAAGAGCGTCACGGTGGAGTGACCGCCGTGGTCTCGACCAGAGGGGCTCGATGGTGGGTGATTGCCGTCTTCGTCATCGCCCTGGCCACGCGTCTTCTGTGGAGGACGGCGTTTCTGAACGTGGATGAGGAGCGCTGGCTCTGCCGGGGCGCCGATTTCGCACTGGCGCTGCACCAGCGCGACCCGTCGGCCACGTACACGGTTCACCACCCCGGAGTCACCAATATGTGGCTTGTTGCGGGAGCGCTGGCCTCGCGCTACCTGATCCGCGCCGCCTTGCCGCCCACAGACCTCGCCGCCCAGAGTGCCGATCTGCCCTCCTATCTGCACGCTACCCGCCTGCAACTCCCGGTGACACTGCGCACCTATGGCGATGTGCGGATTGTCTTTGCGGCTGTCACGGCAGCCTGTGTGGCGGGGATCTACGCGCTGAGCAGGCGCCTGTTCGGAATGCCGATGGCTGCCCTGGCAACCGCCATCCTCTTGCTTGAGCCATTCTTCCTGGGCTACCAGCGCCTTCTGACAACCGACGCCAACCAGACGAACTTCACCTGGCTTGGACTGCTGGCGTTCTTGCTCTACGCGCGCCTGGCAACCCAACGCCAGCGAGGCGCGCGATTCTGGCTGCTTCTGTCGGGCGCCAGCGTCGGCTTGGCGGTGCTCAGCAAAGTCCCGGCGCTGTTTGGCCTTCCGGCATTCGTGCTGGTGATCGCAAGGCTTATCCATGGGACAAGGTCTGGGCCGACGAGGCGCAGGCTGCTGCTGGACGCCTTTCTATGGGCGGCGTCGGCCTGTCTCACCGCCCTCCTGCTGTGGCCGGCTCTACGGGTAGACCCGATGGGCACAATCAGGCACCTCTATGACGGGCTCGGGGGTGAAGTGGAGGGCCATCGGCAGTCCTTCCTGGGCCAGACCACGCTGTCGCCCGGTCCCCTCTTCTATCCTGTAGTTCTGGCATTCCGCCTGTCCCCTCTTCTGTTGCTGGCGAGCATCGTCGGTCTGGCCGCCCTTGGACTGCCTGCGTTGCGACGCTATCTTGACGACCGGTGGAGCCTCTTCACCGTCTGCGTCAACTGTCTCGTCTTCCTGGTGGCGTCGAGTCTCTTCGCGGCAAAGCTGGACCGCTACATGCTGCCGCTGATACCTGGCCTGGCCCTGCTATCTGCTGCGGGCATCTGGGCGGGCGGCCGATGGCTAGGCGAGCGGGGTACGGCAGTCCGGATCGGGCGCTGGGGGCGACTCTCCCGGCCGGGGCTCATCTTCCCTGCGCTGCTCTCGCTCGTGCTGCTGCTGCAATTCCTGGTTGTGCTGCCCCACGCTCCATACTATCTGACCTACTTCAACCCGCTGCTCGGAGGGCCGGCGCGGGCGCAGGGGGTCTTGATGGTCGGCAACGGCGAGCTGCTTGATCAGGCCGCCGCGTGGCTGAACGAACAAGCCGCTCCAAGCGAGCGGCTTGTCAGCGTTTCCTACCGCAGCGCGTTCTGGTCCTACTATGACGGGCCCGCGGTGGAACTGTTCCCTGAACCAGGTGCAACATCACCTCCCTGGGCGAGTGCGGACTACGTTGTTCTCTACATCAGTCACGTTCAGCGGGATGTACCGCCCGAGGCTATGCGCTATTTCCTCCCGCAGGAGCCACTCCACGTTGTCTCTGCTCACGGTGTTGACTACGCACGCATCTACCGGGGTCCGGCCACTACTGAGTAGGACCGGGGCACGGCGCAGCGTCACAGCGCCCTGCCGTCCGGCGGGAGCGCCCATCCTCCGCCATCGTGCCAGGTCTCTGGCGCGCCCGTAGCCTTGAACTGGCTGACTGCCACTCGCTGATCGCCCCTCCCGCGGGCAGGCACGACGTACGCCCGCAAGCTGGCGCGCTGCCGCTCACCTCTGCCTTGCCGGCGGCCACAGTTGCCAGCCCGCGTCATCACTCCCGCATGTAAGCCAGAGCGCCCGGCCGCGCTCGGTGAACGGCGGCCCGTTGTAGTCCAGTCCGCAGTCCACGATCCTCCGGAAGCGCAGCGTCCACAGCCCCGGCTCGTGCCGGCGAACCTCAGCGCCCAGGGCCAAAGCGATCACCAGCGCGGCCAGCGCCACGCCAAGGATACCTGCCACCCACTCCGCCAGATCCGAGCGATCCATGGGATCATTCTACCACGCGCTGCTCCATGTCGCCCATACTGCCTCGCTTGATTTTGGAGGCCCAGCCGTGGTAGGATACGAGCCTGCCCGGGTGGTCGGTGGGGCGGAGAGCGAGGATGAGAGGAGAAATGGGATGGATGAGCAGACGCTGAGTGGGGTCGAAGGGCCGGATGGCCGGGCTGGGACCGCCAGCGAGGCCGCGGCGGAGCCAGTGGCGGTAGAGGGATCTCGCGCGGCCATGGTGGTCGGCGAGATGGTGACGGTGAACCAGGCGAGCATCGGCGAGGCCCGGGCAACGGAACTGACCTTGAATGAAGGCGGCATTGCGCGAGCCTACGCGGGCGTGATTCATGTCACCGATGGTGGCATCGGCATTGCGCAGGCAGACTCCATAAGCCTGAGCGACAGTGGCGCAGGGGTTGTCCTTGCGCAGCGAGCCGACTTGAGTCAGTCCTCGGTCCTCCTGCTGGCGGCCCGGCAGGTGAGCGGTGATGTGCGCGTTCTCTTTGACCTCCGGGCAGGAGCCGCATTAGGGCTCGCGTTTGGACTGACGCTTGTCGCGTTCCGTCTGCTCTTCGGCCGCGGGACGCGGAATGGAGGCTAGGAGCGCCCTGCATCCGGCGAATCGTTGGCGACACCCCTTCTTGCTGGCGTGGATCATCCTCCTGACGGCGGGATGCGCTGGCAGCCCTTATCCTGAGGCCGATCTGGCATGGCAGCGGCTTGATCGCGGGCTGCGGCCTCATGCCTACGTCCTGGCGCTATCCTTCGACCGGTTTGTGCCCGGGCGCATGTGGGCAGGCGTGAACTCGAACTCCGCGCTCTACGTCAGCCTCGACGGCGGTGACTCATGGGGCGCCGCCGGTGCGGAGCCTTCACCCGGCACCGAGCCGTGGACGCCACCGGCCTTCGCTGTCCTCCAGTCGGTGCGCTCCGCGGGTGTGATTCTGGTTGCCACGGGCGACGGGCTTCGGCGCTCGGAGGATGGCGGCACGACATGGCGCCGTGTCGGGCCGCCGTCGCTGGCCGTTCCGGTCTATACGCTGGCCCAGGACGCCACCGGCGCGATTTTCCTGGGAGGCGAGGGGAGGACGCTGCTCCGGAGCGACGATGCCGGGCTGACCTGGCAGGCGCTACCGGCCTGGCCGGGGGGAGAGGCCGTTCTATCGCTGGCTGTATCGGCATCGGGCGGCTGGCTGCTGGCCGGCACTGACGGCTCGGGCCTCTTCTCGAGCCGGGACGGCGGACGCACCTGGGAGCGCGTGGAGGTCGCGGGCGAGGCCTATGTTGCGAGCATCGTGCTCGCCCCGGGCGGGGCGCCGCCCTGCGCCGGAGTCGGAGAGTGCGCCCTCGTGCGCACGCGCAGCGGCCTGGTGCGGACCTGGGACGGCGGCGCAACCTGGGAGAAGGTCGCAGCCGGGTGGGAGGGCAGGGCGGACGCCGTGGCGATCGCGGGCGAGGAGCCGGCATGGCTTCTCCTCACCGACCGGGGTCGAGTCTACCGGAGCCCCGACGGCGCAGGCTGGGAACCGTTGGGAGAGGGCCTGGGCCGGACGGGCGCGGTCTTCACCGCCGTCGCCGACCCGACCCGGCCGCAGACCGTCCTGGCCGGCACCGAGAACGGCCTCTACCGCAGCGATGACGGAGGTCGCAACTGGCACCCGGCCCCATCAGGCCCCGGGACTCCAGCCGTACATGCGCTCGTTGCCGACAGGAACGGCGTTCTCTACGCGGGCACCGTGGATGGCGTCTTCGCCTCGACCAACGGTGGCGAATCCTGGGAGCGGCGAAGTGCTGGGCTCCCGCTGGCACCCGTCGTGGCGCTGGCGGCTGCGCCGTCGCTCCCTGGCCTCCTGTACGCCGGGATGGTGGGGGAGGGCCTGTTTCGCAGCGCCGACGGGGGTGCGTCCTGGACGGCTACCGCGTGGAGGGGCGCGACTGTGTCATCCGTGGCCGTGGACGGGCAGGATCCCGACCGCGTGTATATCCGCGTGGCCTTCGAGCGCGTCTACGCATCAGAGGACGGCGGGCAGTCCTTCGGCGCCCGCTGGGAGGGTCTGGCCCTCAACACGGAACTGATCTCGCTGACGGTGGACCCGCATGACCCGGGGTGCCTGTTCGCCGGCGGCAACGATAGGCTCTACCGCAGCACCGACAGGGCCGCGAGCTGGCAGCCGGTCGGGCCAGAACTGAACGGCCAGACCGTGTTTGCGCTGGTTGTGGATGCTCGAGACCGGGAGCGGCTCTACGCTGGCGCGACGAAAGGGGCCTACGAGAGCGCCGACGGTGGCCTGTCCTGGCGGCCTTGGGGGCGCGGGTTGGAAGAGATCACGGTGACGACACTCGCGTTCCATCCGCACAACGATGACCTCGTCTACGCCGGTACCAAGTACCGGGGCCTCTATCGCAGCACGGACGGCGGCCGCCGCTGGCGCCCGGCGAACAAGGGCCTTGGCGACGTGAGCATCGACGCGCTGCTCGTGTCGGAAGACGGCCGCTGGCTCTACGCCGCCACGTCGCAGGGCCTCTTTCGGGGGAGGGCGCGATGACGGGTCGGGGGCAGGGCGCGCACTGGCGGCACCTGGCCTGGATTGCCGTTGTGGGCATCGCGGCGATGGCCCTTGCCGCCTGGAGCGCGCCGCGCGCCTCGTTTCGCTTTGCCGTGCACACGCTGGATGCCGATGCGCGCACCCTGGCCCTGGCCGAACAGTTGGGCGCGGACACCGTCGTTCAGCTCTTCAGTTGGCGCCAGATTGAGCCCACGCCAGGGCAATATCACTGGCAATATCCCGATGAAGTGCTCCGCGGTGCGGCGTATCACGGGCTCGACGTCGTCGTGCGCATTGACCAGCATCCGGAGTGGGCGAGCCCGGCCGGCATGGAGGTCAATGCGCCGCCGGAAGATCTTTCTGAATACGCGGCGTTCGTCCGGACCGTGGCGCAGCGCTACCGGGGGCGTGTCCTCGCCTACGTCATCTGGAACGAGCCGAACCTGGCGCACGAATGGGGTGGGCGGACGCCCGATCCGGCCGGGTATGTGGCACTGTTGCGGGCGGCCTATGCAGCGGTCAAGGAGGCTGACCCGGCAGCGCTGGTGGTTAGCGCCGGCCTGGCGCCCACGAATGATCAGGGCCCGGATGCGCTGGACGATCGCCTCTACCTGCAGGCCATGTATGAAGCCGGGGCCGCGCCGTTCTTCGACGTGCTGGGTGCCCATCCCTATGGCTTTGGCTATCCGCCGGATGACCCCCGCGGCGCCCATCAGGGGCTCAACCTGGCGCGCCTGCTCGACCTGCGCGACATCATGGTGGCGAACGGCGACTCGGCGAAGCCGATCTGGGCCACCGAGATGGGCTGGACCACCGAGGGGGTCGGTCCTTCCGCCTGGCAGCAGGTCACACCTGCGCAGCAGGCGGAATACCTGGTGGATGCGTTCCGGCGGGCGCGCGGGGAATGGCCCTGGCTCCAGTTGATGGCGGTATGGAACCTGGGTGGCGAGGATCACCCCGAGTGGCAGGGCTACAGCCTGATCACGCCAGCGGGCGAGCCCAAACCGGCCTTCGCCGCCCTGGAACGCATGGGCCGTGGCCGCCTGGCGCTTCGGCCCGCCCGCATTCACTCCCAGGTGCGCGCCGGTCTCCTGCGTCAGTTCGGCCCGCCGCGCCACCAGATCCTGGCCGAAGATAGCGTGATCCACCTCGGCGACAGCGACTTCGGTGAGCCCTGGATGCCGCTGTACGGCAACCGCAACCCGAGCACGGCCTGGCACGGCACCGTCTGGGTGGCCGACCCGGGACGCTGCGATTGGCATCTGTCCCTGCGGGTGATGCAGAGCAACGTCCCGGGCAACTACCCCTGGATCAACGGGCATCGGCTTGAGCCGGCGTTTCCCACTGAGGATTTCAGCGGGGCGTGGGTCTCACAAACGTGGTCCGTCCCCCGCGGCGTGTTGCGGGCCGGCGCGAACGAGGTGCGTGTGACCGTCGGGCGGACGCTGCCTCTGGTGCAGGTCTCGCGCTTTGCCTGGGACGATCTCCAGATCAAGGACATGGTGCTGTGGCGCCAGGCCTGCCCCTTGGGGGCAGGCTGACCCCTGGATCGCGCGACCGCCTGACGGCGCGCAGTCTTCCTCCCGGCTGAAGTCGGCCGGCGCAAACACTGCGATGAGGGGATTAGGCTTCTTCGAACAAGTGTACCGGATTGTCAGGCAGATCCCGCGCGGCCGGGTGGCCAGTTATGGCCAGATTGCTGCGCTGCTGGGGCACCCGCGCGCGGCGCGGACTGTCGGCTGGGCGCTCAGTGCCCTCACGCTCGAGCAGGCGGCCCAGGTCCCCTGGCAACGGGTGATCAACAGCGCGGGACGGATCAGCATCTCGCGCGCCGATATCTCCGCCGCGCTGCAGCGTCAGTTGCTCGAGGATGAGGGGATCGAGTTTGATGAGTACGGCTACGTGGACCTGCGGCGTTTCGGCTGGCGCGGCCTGGAACCGGCCGAGGTCGGGCTGATCCTCTCGCAAGGGGATATGTCTGATTTGCGGGAGACGAACATTTGATCTATACTGGTCGCCAGATGCTTGAGCGGACAGGAGGGTGGCCATGCGAGAGATCACCATTGCACTGGCGCAGACGGCGCCGGTGTTGAACGACAACGAAGAGAACCTGCGCCGGATGATCGCGGCGATGCAGCGCATCTGCAGCGAGCAACCCGTTGACCTGATCGTCTTCCCCGAGCTCGCCGTATCGGGCTATGAGTGTGGGCTGAACTTCACGCGCCTGGCCGAGCGGGTCACGGGGCATGCTGTCACGTATCTGGCGGGCAAAGCCGCCGAGTTCAGCGTGCACCTGGCCTTCGGCTTGCCGATCAAGGAGCGAGTTGAGAGCATTCTCTACAATGCCGCCGTTCTGATCGGCCCGGACGGCGAACTGGTGGGCGACTACCGCAAACTCCATCTGCGCGGGGAGGAACGCCTGGCCTTTCGCCCCGGTTATCGCCTGCCCGTGTTCGACACCCAATTCGGCCCGATCGGCATCATGATCGGGTGGGACCTGGCCTTTCCCGAGGTGGCGCGCAGTCTGACCCTCGACGGTGCCGAACTGATCCTGGTGCCGGCCGCATGGGAGGTGGCTGGCGCGGGGGAATGGCGCGCCTACACGATGGCGCGGGCCTGCGAGAACGGGGTGTTCATCGCGGCGGCCAACCGGGTTGGCGAGGAGCCAAGTTACTCCTTCGCGGGCGAGTCGGTCCTCATCGGGCCGCGCGGGCAGGCCCACACCCGGCTCGCCGAGGCCGTCGAGGGCTATGCTGTCGCAACGATAGACCTGGACGAGGTCCGCAGGGTCCGGGAGGAGTCACAACTGCTGCAATGCCGCCAGCCGGCTGCCTACCGCGCGCTGGTGCGCAAGTACTAACATCGCATCGAGGGGACATCATGGACATCATTGACCTGCGCAGCGACACCCTGACGAAACCGACACCCGCCATGCGGCGAGCCATGGCCCAGGCGGAGGTGGGCGACGACGTCTTCAACGAAGACCCGACGGTCAACCGGCTGCAGGAGGTGGCGGCCGAGCGGTTGGGCAAAGAGGCCGCGCTCTTCGTGGCCTCGGGCACCATGGGCAACCTAGTGTGCCTGCTGGCCCAATGCGGCCGCGGCGATGAAGTGATCGTCGGCGACCAGGCCCACACCTACATCTACGAGCAGGGCGGAATGGCCGCCCTTGGGGGGATCCAGCCCAGAGTTGTCCCCAACCGCCCTGACGGGACGCTGGACCTGGCCGATGTCGCTGCCGCGATCCGTTCGGACAACGTTCATTTCCCGCGCACGCGCCTCATTGCCGTTGAGAACACGCACAACCGTTGCGGCGGCGCCGTCCTGACCCGGGAGTACATGGGGGAACTGGGGCGGCTGGCGCATTCCCGTGGGCTGCGCGTGCACGTGGATGGCGCCCGCGTCTTCAACGCGGCCGTGGCCCTGGGCGTTGATGTCCGGGAACTGGTCGCCGATGCCGATTCCGTGACCTTCTGCCTGAGCAAGGGGCTGGGCGCGCCGGTAGGCTCTGTGGTGTGCGGGGAGCGGGCTTTCATTGCCGAGGCCAGGCGGGCGCGCAAGGTCCTTGGGGGTGGGATGCGGCAGGCCGGTGTCATCGCAGCGGCCGGCCTCGTCGCCCTGGAACAGATGGTGGACCGTCTGGCGGAGGACCATGCTAACGCCGCCGCCCTGGCGGCAGGCCTGGCGGAATTCGCCTGGATTCGCGTTGAGCCGGTGCCGGTCCGCACCAACATCCTCTACTTCCGGGTGCTGCGCCCGGACCTGGACGCGCAGCGGCTGACCCAGCGGCTGGCCGAGCACGGCGTCCGAATGTTGCCGGTGGACGTGAACCGGGTGCGCGCCGTCACCAACTACCACATAACCTCCCAGGACATCCGCACGGTCCTGAACGCCTTCCGGGCGGTGGACGGCGGGGCGAGCGCTTCCCGCGCCTGACTCCGGTCCTCGGCCATCGCCTGGGGGCATCCTGCGCCGAACGCGGTCTTGACAAGACGCCGCGCCGTGCGTATAATCGTTATTGAACGGTCAATAAAGAGGTGCCGCATGGAAGGGTCAGAGCAGACCCGGCGGCAGCAGATCCTGCAAGCCGCGCTGCGGGTCTTCGCCAGAGATGGGTATCACAAGGCCAGCATCCGGCGCATTGCCCGTGAGGCCGGCCTGAAGTCGCCGCCGCTTGTCTACTGGTACTTCAAGGACAAGAACGAGCTGTTCGAGGCCGCCCTCCTCCAGCTCGCGCCCCTCCTGCAAGGGCTGGATGAGATCGCCGGCTCGCGCGACGACCCCCCTCGCGAGGTCTTATCTCGCATCGCGACCGACTATGTGGCCGCCCTCAAGAATCCCGATTTCGAGCGGCTCTTCCGCATCTTCCTGTCGGAGGTCGGGCACACTCCCGACATCGGCGTTCATGTCATGCGTAACGGCTTGCTCGGCATGATTGACTGGCTGACCTCCTACTTCGAGTATCTGATCCAGGTCGGCCGTGTGCGCCCCCATGACCCGAAGGTCAGCGCGTACGCGTTTCTGGGGATGCTCGGCAGTTACATCCTGGGACGCGACATCCTTGAGGTGCCGACCGCTGATCTGCCAGAGGTCCACGCTTACGTGGAGAACGCCGTCTCGATCCTGGTGGATGCACTGGAGATTCGCGCCGGTGGGCCGGCGGACGCGTCGGCTCCCGCGCTGGAGAATATCTCACGCGCTGGATAAGGAGGCAAAGGATGAGCTCACGGTCTGTCAATTCTGCGGGTGGAAACGGCAGCGGGCCGGCTGCGCCCGGCAATGGGCTGCCAAGACCGGCAACCGCCCCGGCCTACCCTGGGCGAGCGCTCTATAGCACGCTGGCCTGGATCGGGCCCAAACTGGCCCGGGTCACGCCGGTGCGTCGCGCGGCAATCAACCTGGTGCAGCGACGTCTGCGGGCATGGTATGAACAGTCGCTGGAGCTTGGCCTGCGACCGCCGGGAGTCGAGGCGGATCGCTACGCCATGAGCCAGGCTCTGGTGCACACCCTGGAGCGCGCGCTGGCCGAGGATCGGCTCCGCCAGAGCAGTCTGACCAAGGCCATGCACATCCTCATCAGGGGTATCCTGGTCGGCCAGGGGGACTGGGGTGCCAAGGCCCGTTTCGCCGCCCAGCATGGCACCAATCCGCCCGACATCCTCCTGATCAGCCCGACGAAGACCTGCAACCTCCGCTGCGTCGGCTGCTATGCCGACTCGGGCCCGACGCGCGAGAAACTCAGTTGGCCCGTGTTCGACCGCCTGGTGAGCGAGGCGCACGACCTCTGGGGCGCGCGGTTCATCGTCATCAGCGGCGGCGAGCCGCTGGCCTATCGGGACGACGGCAAGGGCATGCTCGACATGGCCAGGAAGCACAGCGACTGCTTCTTCATGATGTACACCAACGGCACGTTGATTGACGACCGCCTGGCTGCCGAGATCGCCGAGGTTGGCAATCTGATGCCAGCGATCTCCCTGGAGGGCATGAAGGCGCGCACCGATGAGCGCCGAGGCGAGGGCGTCTTCGACCAGATCGTGGCGGCCATGCGGCGACTGCGCCGCGAGAAGGCGCTCTTCGGAGCGTCCCTGACGGCCACCCGCCTCAACGCAGAAGACGTGCTGTCGGATGAGGTCGTGGAGTTCCTCTTCGAAGAGATGGGCGTCTTCTTCGCCTGGGTCTTCCACTACATGCCCATCGGCCGCTCCTACACGCTGGACCTGCTGCCCACTCCCCAGCAGCGCCTGATGCTATGGACGCGCGCCTGGCAGCTCGTCCGCGAACGCAAATACTTCATCGCCGACTTCTGGGACAGCGGCACGGCCTCGGACGGCTGTATTTCTGCCGGGCGCGAAGGCGGCTACATGGTCGTTGACTGGAACGGGAAGGTGATGCCATGTGTCTTCGCGCCGTATTCTCCTGTCAACGTCAACGAGGCCTACGCCGCGGGCCGCACCCTGAACGACATCTGGGCCGAGCCGTTCTTCGCCGATATCAGGGCGTGGCAGCGTGCTTATGGCTACAAGCGCGCCCTGGACCAGGATGGCAAGCACGGCAACTGGATCTTGCCGTGCCCGATCCG
>FWPV01015267.1_pt1 | contig 11071 bp, 8 predicted proteins | sample 2228371 | NCBI WGS metagenome assembly FWPV01 (sample SAMEA103939776, study PRJEB20133) | metagenome | reverse complement strand
AGGCGGCGGCGGCGCAGGCGGCCGCGGCGTTGATGAGGCGCTGGGCCCGCAGGTCGTTGGCCAAGTTCTGCGCCATCAGGTTCATCGCGTACCCGAAGGCCAACTGGCGCTCGGGCTGGGCGAAGGCGACCGACCCGCCAGCGCCGGGGTGCCCGAACGAACCCGGGCCGGCGTAGGGCGAGAACGTGCCGTGGGTCATGAAGCCCATCCCGAACGTGGTCGGCATGATCAAGCAGGCATCGGGCTCGCCGTCCGGGGTCACGCACGTTCGCGCTCGCTCGACGACCTCGGGCTCGAGGAGGCGGACCCCGTCGACCTCGCCGATCGTTGCGGCATAGATGCGAGCGAGCGCACGCGCCGACCCGATGCCGTTGGCCGCCGGGATCTCAGCGGCGTGCACGGCGCGGTCGTTGAACACGCCCTCGCCGAAGGCGCCGTTGAGGCTGAGGGCGCGCCCCCCGAGGGAAGCCGGGCCGAGGAACTGCTCCAAGAGCGCCTTCAACGCCGGGTCCGACGACTCCGCCGAGATCGGGGCCCCGAGGATGGGCGCCACGCGGCGCTCTTCGGACTCGGGCAGCCCGATCCACAGCTCACACCCGGGATCACCAGCGGCGAGCGGACGCACGATCTCGTCGGCGACGAACGTCCCGAGGCTGCGGTGTGCCGGATCGACCCGGCGCACGAGCTCACCGGCCAACCAGCCGTACGTGAGGGCGTGGTAGCCGTGGGTGGACCCGACTGGCCACATGGGCGCCGTCGCGGCCAAGCGGGCGGTGACGGTGTCCCAGTCCAACGCCTCGGCGAGGGTGATCTCACCGTCGACGGTCGGCAGACCCGCCTGGTGGGAGAGCAGCTGAGCCACCGTGACGGCGTCCTTGCCGTGGGCGGCGAACTCGGGCCAGTACGCCGCCACAGGGTCGTCGTACGACAGCAGGCCCCGCTGGACGCACAGGGCCACGGCGATGGCCGTGATGCCCTTGGTCGTCGAGAACACCAGCTGCAAGGTGGTGTCGTCATACGGTCGATCGCTGCGATCGAACGACCCGCCCCACAAGTCGACGACCTTCGCGCCACGGTGGTAGACGGCCACCTGGGCGCCGACCTCCTCGCCGCTCGTCAAGTTGGCCTCGAACTCGTCCCGCACGGGTTCCCAGCCGTGGGCGACCGAACCCCCGATCTGCACCTGGCCCATCAGCGTGCTCCTCGTCGCCATCGATCAGCTGGCGTCAGCCGTCGATCAGTTCGCGCAAGGTCTCGATGGTGCGGACCGGGTCGGGCCCCACCGGGTTGACCGACAAGATCGTCACCCCTGCTTCCCGGTAGGCGGCGATGCGCTCTTTCACGAAGCTCCTCGGACCGACCAGGTTGGTGTTGCGCAACATCTCCGCCGGCACGAGCGCGGCAGCCTTGTCCTTCTCGCCGCTCAGATAGGCGTCCTGGATGGCGATCGCCTCGTCGACGTAGCCGTACTTCTTGCAGATGGTGTTGTAGAAGTTCTTGTCGCGCGCCCCCATGCCTCCGATGTAGAGCGCGGCGTTGGGGCGGGCGTAGTCGAGGATCTTGTCCGCAGCATCACCGGTGAGCCCCTCGTCGATCGCCACCATGCCGCCGGCGGAGATCTCGAGCGGGCCGAGCGGCGGGTCGCGCTTGGCCAGGCCCTTGGCCAGCTCGTCGCCCCACACCATCTTGAACTTGTCCGGGTCGAAGAAGATCGGCAGCCAGCCGTTCGCGTACTGCGCGGTCGCAGTGACCGACAGCCCCATCAGGCTGGCCCACCAGATCGGGATGTCCGCCCGCACGGGGTGGTTGATGAGCTTCAAGGCCTTGCCGAGGCCCGTGCCCTGACCCGGGGGCAGGGGGGCGTCGATGGTCTGGCCGTGGTACTCGAACACCTCGCGACGCCAGATCATGCGGCACGCCTCGATGTACTCCTTGATGCGCACCATGGGCTTGTCGTACGGGATCCCGTGGAAGCCCTCGACCACCTGGGGACCCGACGCGCCCAGGCCCAGGATGAACCGGCCGTCGCTCACGTAGTCGCAGCCGGCCGCCGTCATCGCCATGAGCGCTGGTGTGCGGCTGAACACGTTGAGGATGCCCGTGCCGATCTCGACCCGCTCGGTCTTGGCGGCCAGGTAGCCGACCTGGCTGACCGCGTCGAAGCTGTAGGCCTCGGCGATCCACACCACGTCGAGCCCGGCCTTCTCCATGTCGACCACGCGGGTCACGGCCTCGTGGAACCCGCCGGCGTAGTTGATCATCGTGGAGAGCTTCACGGCCCGACCCCCTGGACGACTCGTCGCGCAGCACGGCGCTGCGCCGTGGCCTTCGACCCTATTGGGAGTGGCCGACGTCGGACGAACCGGCGTCGGCGACGATCCGGCCCTCGACGACGTCGTTCAGGTTCCCCGACCGAAACCCCTCGAGATCGACCGTGACGTACCGGTAGCCGGCGGCCCGCACGGCAGCGACCACGTCGGCGCGGCGCTCGAGGGCGAGTGGGAGCTGGGCCAGGTCGAGCTCCAGCCGGGCCAAGTTACCGTAGTGGCGCACGCGCAGCTGGGCGAACCCGAGTCGCCGCAACGCCGCCTCGGCCCGATCGACCCGAGAGAGCACCTCGACCGAGACCGGGGTGCCGTAGGGGATGCGGCTGGCCAGGCAGGCCGCAGCGGGCTTGTCCCAGGTGCGCAGGCCGAGGCGTCGGGACGCCTCCCGCACGTCGGCCTTGGTGAATCCGGCCACTACGAGTGGGAAGGCGGCTCCCTGCTCGAGTGCCGCCCGCTGGCCCGGTCGGTGGTCACCCAGGTCGTCCAGGTTCACCCCGAGCACCACGACGGCGCCCTCGGCCCGGGCGATCGGGGCGAGGACCTCCATCAGCTCGGCCTTGCAGTGGTAGCAGCGGTCGACGTCGTTGGCGCGGTAGGCGGCACGCTCCATCTCGGCGGTCGTCACCGGGGTCCAGCGCAGCCCCCACTCCTCGGCCAGTACCCGGCAGTCGCGCTCTTCGTCGCCAGCCAGCGACGGTGACACCGCCGTGACGCAGTGGACGGCACCGGCGCCGAGCACCCGGTGCGCGTAGGCGGCGAGGAACGCCGAGTCGGCACCGCCGCTGAAGGCCACCACGACCCGCTGGAGCTCCACGAGCTCGCGGGTCAGCGCCTCGAGCTTGGCGGTGAGCTCCTGGTCCCTGGAAGCAGCCGCGACGTCGTCCACGCCGAGCATGCTGGCACGACGCTGTGTGCCACCGCGTGTCCGGCGCGACACTGAGCGCGTGCGGGACCGTCTGCGGCGTTACGCCACCCTCTCGATCGCGGCCGCGGTGGCCACCATGGCGATCAAGGGCGTCGCCTGGGCGGTGACCGGCTCGGTCGGACTGCTCTCGGACGCGCTGGAGTCCACGGTCAACCTGGCAGCCGCGGTGTTCCTGGCCGTCGCCTTGCACGTGGCGGCGCGACCCGCCGACGAGTCGCACCACTACGGCCACGACAAGGCCGAGTACTTCTCGGCCGGCGCCGAGGGCCTGATGATCGTGGTGGCAGCCGGGCTCATCGTGTGGCAGGCCATCGACCGGCTAGTCCACCCGCGAGACCTCCAGCAGGTCGGGCTCGGTCTGGCCATCAGCATGGTCGCGGCTGTGCTCAACCTCGCCGTGGCGGTCGTGCTGCTGCGGGCCGGTCGCCAGCACCGCTCGCTCGCCCTCGTCGCCGACGGCAAGCACCTGCTCACCGATGTGTGGACGTCGGTCGGGGTCGTGGTGGGCGTCGCGCTGGTGGCCTTCACCGGGTGGGGGCCACTCGACCCGCTCGTGGCCATCGCCGTCGGCGTCAACATCTTGGTCACCGGCGGTCGACTCGTGTGGCGCTCGGGCACGTCACTGATGGACGCAGCGATCCCCGATTCCGAGCGTGTGGCCGTGCAGGAGGTACTCGACGCCTACGAGATGGACGGCGTCCGCTTCCATGCCCTGCGCTCGCGCGTCGCAGGGCGGCGGCGCTTCGTCACCGTCCACCTGCTGGTGCCGGGCAGCTGGACCGTCCAGCAGGGACACGACCTGGCCGAGCAGGTGGAGCGCGACCTGCAGGCGGCGGTGCCCCATCTCACGGTCCACACGCACCTGGAGCCGCTGGAGGATCCAGCCTCCTACCGGGACGACCCGCTCGCCTGACGTGAGGATCGCTTGACGTACGAATGGTGTCTGACGTACGAATGGTGTCAGACACCTTGCGTACGTCTGACACCTTGTGTACGTCTGGCGTCAACGTCCGGCCCCCACCAGGCCGCGCCCGTCAGGACACGCGGCGGTCGCGACCCACCCAGTAGGGCTCGCGCAGGTCCTTCTTCAGTACCTTGCCGCTCGGGTTCCGGGGCAGCGCGTCGACCCAGTCGACGCTGGTCGGGCACTTGTACCTGGCCAGCTGCGAGCGACAGTGGTCGATCAGTTCCTGCTCGGACACCTCGGCACCCGGCGCCCGCACCACGATCGCCTTCACCGTCTCGCCCCACTTCTCGTCCGGCACACCGATCACGGCGACGTCGGCCACGGCCGGGTGGGCCATGAGCACGTTCTCGACCTCGGCCGGGTACACGTTCTCACCGCCGGACACGATCATGTCCTTCACACGATCGTGGATGTACAGGTAGCCGTCGGCGTCGAGGTAGCCGGCGTCGCCGGTTCGGAACCAGCCATCGGGTGTGATGGCCTTCGCCGTCTCGTCGGGCTGGTTCCAGTACCCCTTCATGACCTGGGGCGAGCGGATCCAGATCTCGCCGACCTCACCGACCGGCACGTCGGTGAGACCGTCGGTATCGACGATGCGCAGCTCGACGCCCGGGCCCGGCAGGCCGCAGCTTCGCAACCGGTGCCGGTTCGGGCCGTCGGGATCGTGATCCTCCGGCGGCAGGTTCACGACGGCACCGGTGGTCTCGGTGAGGCCGTACGCCTGCCAGAACTTGCACTTGAACATCTTCACGCTCTTCGCCAGGACGTCTTCGCTGATCGGCGACGCGCCGTAGACGAACACCTTCAGGCTGGAGTAGTCGGCCTCCTCCACGCCGGGGACCATGAGCATGAACTGCAGCACCGCCGGCACCAAGAACGCGTGGGTGATGCGTTGCTCACCGAAGAGCCGGATGAGCTGGGCGAAGTCGAGCTCGCGCAGGATGACGCTCGTGCAACCTTCGTACATCCCTGCGGTGGCCCAGCCGCCGCCGCCGATGTGGAACAGCGGCATGGCCACGAGGTTGACCGAGTCGGCGTCGAGCTCCCAGATCTCCTTCGCCATCGGCAGCAGGCTGAAGAAGTTGGAGTTGGACAGCATCACACCCTTGGGCCGCCCGGTCGTACCGCTGGAGTACAGCTGGAACGCCACGTCGTCGCTGGTCGCCGTGATCCCGGGGTCACCGAGCGGCTGACGCGCCACCCAGTCCTCCCAGCTCTCGTAGCCCTCGTGGCCACCGATCACGAGCACTTTGGTGACCGAGGTGAGCTTCGCCGCGATGGCGTCGAGGATCGGCGTGAAATCCGGCCCCACCACGAACACCTTGGCCTGCGCGTCGTTGACGATGTACTCCACCTCCGGAGCCGCCAGCCGCCAGTTGACGTCGACGCTCACGGCGTTCAACAAGGCCGAACCGAAGAAGACCTCGAAGTGCTCGATGCCGTTCTTGTCGAGGAAGGCCACACGGTCCTGGACGCCGACGCCCTCGGCCGCGAGGCCGTTGGCCACCCGTTGGGTGCGCTCGTACAGCTCCGCCCACGACATCCGGCGATCGCCCTGCACCAGAGCGACGTGGTCGGGACGCTCGCGCCCGTGCACTCGAACGATGTCGGCGAGGGAGGTGATGTCAGCACTCGGCATGACCGTCGAACGTACCTGTCACCACGCACGCGGCTCGACACGTGCCCGACTACGGTCGCACGTCATGAGCCTGCGCGCCGCTGCGGTCCGGAAGCTGCTCGTCCGGGCCAAACTCGACGCCTCGACGCCCCTCGCCGAGCAGCGGGCGCGAATGGAGCGGACCCGACTGCCCCGGGCCACCAAGGTCGCGACCGTCCAGACCCAGTTGGGCGGCGTGCCCGCCATCGAGACCGTCCCCGACGGCGCCAACGCCCGACTCGCCGTGCTCCACCTGCACGGAGGTGGCTACGTCATGGGCTCGGCACGGACCCACGCCGGCTTCGCCGGACGCCTGGCACGAGCGAGCCGAGCGCGCACGTGGGTGATCGACTACCGACTCGCCCCCGAGCACCCGTTCCCGGCCGCCCTCGACGACGCCCTCGCCGCGTTCCGGGCACTGCTCGAGCGCCATGAGCCCGGCGCGCTCGCGATCACCGGCGACTCCGCCGGGGGCGGCCTGGCGCTCGCCACCCTCGTCGCCCTCCGCGAAGCTGGCGACCCGCTCCCAGCGGCTGCGGTGCTCGTGTCACCCTGGGTCGATCTCACCCTGTCCCGGGCGTCGGTCCAGCGGCTCGCGGCGATCGACCCGCTGTTGGACGAGGCATGGCTCCGCCGGGCGGCCGCCCAGTACGCAGGCGAGCACGACCTCGGCTCGCCCCTGCTGTCGCCGGTCAACGCCGACCTCGCCGGCCTGCCACCACTCTTGGTGCTGGTGGGTGACCACGAGATCTTCTTCGACGAAGACCGCGAGCTGGTGGAGCGGGCGCAGGCTGCAGGCACCTCGGCCGAGCTGTCCGTCGGCGAGGGCTTGTGGCACGTGTGGCCCATGTTCGCTCCGCTCGTCCCCGAGGCGACCCGGTCCATCGACGAGATCGCCGGGTTCCTCAGCCGCCAACTCGACGGGAGTGCCTGACGTCGTGGACGTCGACGCGGTCGTGTTCGACCTGGACGACACGCTCATCGACTGGTGGGGATCGGTGCAGCGCTGCCTGGCCAGCTTCGCCGGCGACGAGGTCGTCGATGCCCTCCTCGAGCACTGCCGAAGCCACTGCTGGCAGATCCGCCCCGGCACCAGCGATCACGTGTGGCACCGCAACAACTGGATGATCCACGAGCTTCGCCACGAGCTGTGGCCATCGGCGCTCGACTGGCTCGACACCGGTGAGGTCGACCTGCTGCTCACGCAGTTCGACGACGAGCTCTGGGTGGGGTTCTTCCCCGACGCCGTGCCCGCGCTCGACCAGTTGGCCCAGACCCACCGGCTGGCCGTGCTGTCCAACAACCACCACCTGTCGAGCGAAGTCGAACGGCTGCGGCTGCACGATTGGATCGAGGTTGCGCTGACGGCACATCCCGAGCCGAAGCCCCATCCGTCGGCCTTCATGGCGATCTGCGACCAGCTCGGCACGGAGCCGTCCCGCACGGCCTATGTCGGGGACTCGATCAAGTCCGACGCCCTCGGCGCGCTCGGTGCCGGACTCGTGCCGATCTGGCTGGACCGCTGGGACGACCCCTGGTCGGACCGCCCCTCGGCGGTTCACCGCGTGACGTCACTCGCCGAGTTACCGGCGCTGCTCGCCCCGTGAGCGGTCAACGACCCGCAAGAGCCGCCACGACCGGGGCGAGCGCCCGGTGCGCGCCGCGGTGGCGCTTTGCACCCCAGCGGGCCCGATCCGCCCAGAGCGGTTGTCGAAGTTGAGGCTCACGATGTCGGCCTCGCGTCCGGCCAGCTCGAGCACCCGACGACTTCCTCCGCCGATCATGATCGGCGGAGGCGTTGGTGGCACGGGCACGCCGGTGAAGCCGCTCAGCCGGACGTGGTCGCCCTGGAACGCCACCTCCTCGCCGGACAGCAGGGCCTTCACGGCTGCCACCGACTCGGCCAGTCGATCGACCCGGACCGACGCAGGGTCCATCGTCAAGCCCATCGCCTCGTACTCACCTTGCAGCCAGCCCGCTCCCAAACCGAGCTCGAGACGCCCGCCGCTGAAGAAGTCGATCGTGGCCGCCTCCTTGGCGAGCACGGCAACGGGTCGGTAGTCGATGCAGAACACCCGACACCCGACCCGCAAGGTCGTCGTCGCTTCCGCGGCCACGGTCATGGCCGGCACGGCGGCGAGCTGCTGCACCGGATGCCCGGTGGCGGCGATCGCCGGGCCGGGCCCGATGTAGTGATCGGCGAGGTGCAGCGCCGAGTATCCGAGGTCCTCAGCTCGGCGTGCACGCTCCCGCCACGCCGCGGGGCTCGACGCGCTGAACGACTGGACGGCGAAGCGGAACGGCCGGCTCATCGCGCACGGAACCCGAGCGAGAAGCTGCGTACCGCCCGGGCGAAAATGTTCGCCTCGACATCGGGCTCGGTGAGCGGTGTGAGGTCGGTGATCCGCCGGGGCAGCTGGGTGAAGACCGAAGCGAGGACCGTCCGAGCCAGGTTGGCACCGACGCACAGGTGGGTCCCGAAACCGAACGACAGGTGCGGGTTGGGGTGGCGGCGGATGTCGAAGCGGAACGGCTCGTCGAACACCGCCTCGTCGCGGTTCGCCGAGGGATAGAGCAGGATCACGCGGTCGCCGCGCTCGATCCGTTGGCCGGCCACTTCGGTGTCGGCGACGGCGCGCCGGAAGAAGTTGTTGAGCGGGGTAACCCAGCGCAAGACCTCCTCGACCGCACCGGGCACCAGCGACGGGTCGGCGGCCAATGCCTCCCAATGGTCCGGGTGGTCGGCGAACACCCGGAGCCCATGGCTGATCGCCGTGCGCGTGGTCTCCGCCCCGCCTGCGATGAACAGGCCGGTCTCGTGCACGATCGCTTGCGGGGGTAGCGGCTCACCGTCGATGGTGGCCGTGAGCCAGATCGTGATGAAGTCGTCCATCGGGCAGCCGCTCGCGACCGCTTCGAGCTTTCGCGGTGCCAGCTCACCGAGTGCGGTGGCGAACTCGACGTTGGCGTCGACGAACTCGCGGAACGCCCGGCCGTTGCGGTGGATGTCGTCGGTGCGCATCAACCGTTCACTCCAGCTCTTCAGCTGGGGCCACATGTCCTCGGGGTAGCCGAGCAGGCGGCAGGTGAGACGGGCCGGCAGCTGGCCGGCGAGCTGCTCGATCACCTCGAGCTGGCCGTCCCCGACGAATCCGTCGACGAGTTCGGTGACCAGCGCGTCGACCTCGGCCTGACGCCGGGCCACGGCCGAGCGGGTGAGCTTGGGCTGCACGAGCATGCGCTGCTGGCGATGGCGCGGATCGTCCTGGGCGATCATGTTGATCTCCTCGGGCGCCCAGTTGGCCCGGTAGCCCTGCCCGCTCACGAACACGCTCGAACGCCGCTCCACGTCGATCACGTCGGCGTGGCGGGTGATGCCCCACAACCCGTTGCGGTGGTCGCGGTACACGGGCTCGTTCGCACGCATCCACGTCCACACGTCGTGCGGGTTGCGCTGGTAGAGCTCGGGGTCGAGCAGGTCGACGACGAGGCGGTCGGGTGCGGTGGTCAAGACAGTTCCCCTCCAGTCGATCGTCAGCGCCGACAGCTGCAGCGAGACGCCGTATGTTCGCAAAAGGCGGTACCCCGAGTCCTGATCGGACCCGCCTGCTCGGGTCCGCTGCGGCCGACCGACGCGGCGCCGAGCAGGTCGAGGCGTGCGCGGCGCCCAGACTCGACCCGCCCGGTGACCGCGAGGTCACCCGTGGAACGTGTCGACCGCCGCGCGAGCACCCTCGGTCGGTGTGCTCGCGCCGGCCGTCACTGGCCCTGGCCCTTGCTGTACCCAGGGGCTCCGTCGAAGGTGAACAGACCCTCCGTCTTGATGAACGGCAGCCCGGCACCGGCGAGTCGTTCGAGGAGCGCCACCGTGCTCTTCGCCGTGACGGGTTCGCCGTTGCCCGTGAACCGACAGCGCCAGTGGTCGACGCAGAAGGTCTCGGGCACCCCCCGCGGCCACACCATCTGACCGCGGTTGGAGATCATCTCCAGCTTCAGATCGCCGGCCAGCGGCAGCAGCAGCGCCGCCAGGTCGTCCGGGCTGCCGTTCGACCAGTCGAGGAACACGTCGATGCCGACTTGCTGCTTCACCTGCGGCGGCCGACTACTGACCTTCACCTCGATCGTCGCCGACGCCTCGTACTTCACCGGCTTGAGGTGCTGCGGTTCGAGGCCGATGCGCTCGATCACGGCCTGGGCGAACTCCCGAGTGCCAACCTTCTGGGTGCTCACCTGCGGGTCGTAGATGTCGTAGGTGTGGATCCCGTCTTCGATCGTCCGCAGCCACGCGTTGTGCGCCCTGGTGGCGACGTCACCTTGGCCGATGTGCACCAACATCTGGACGGCACCGAGGAACAGCCCGGAGGGGTTGGCCACGTTCTGGCCGGCGCGACGCGGCGCCGAACCGTGGATCGCCTCGAACATGGCGCAGTGCTCACCGATGTTGGCGCTGCCCGCGAGACCGACCGATCCGGCGATCTGGGCCGCCACGTCGGAGAGGATGTCGCCGTACAGGTTCGGCAGCACCACGACATCGAATGCCTCAGGGGTGTCGGCCAGCTTGGCGGCACCGATGTCGACGATCCAGTGCTCGAACTCGATGTCGGGGTAGTCGGCTGCCACCTCCTCGCACACCTGATGGAACAGGCCGTCGGTCATCTTCATGATGTTGTCTTTGGTGAAAGCCGTGACCTTCGAGCGGCCGTACGCCCGGGCGTATTCGAACGCGTACCGGGCGATCCGCTCGCAGCCCGGCCGGGTGATCAGCTTAAGGCACTGGTAGACCTCATCGGTCTGCCGGTGCTCGATCCCGGCGTAGAGGTCCTCTTCGTTCTCCCGGACGATCACCACGTCCATGTTCGGGTGCTTGGTCGCCACGTACGGGGCGTAGGCCGGGCAGGGCCGGACGTTCGCGTACAGCCCGAGCGTCTTGCGCACCGTCACGTTGAGGCTCTTGAAGCCGCCACCCTGGGGTGTCGTGATGGGGGCTTTCAGGAACACCTTGGTGCGCCGCAACGACTCGAGGGCCTCGGGCTCGATCCCCGCGGTCACCCCGCGGGCGTACACGGCCTCGCCGATCTCGATCTCTTCGATCGCCAGCTGCGCACCGGCGGCATCCAGGATCGCCAAGGTGGCGTCCATGATCTCGGGTCCGATGCCGTCGCCGCGAGCGACGGTGATGGGCACTGCGGTCATCT